>Ga0098060_1001354_pt1 | contig 9921 bp, 20 predicted proteins | sample 21_taG_FD_77063 | JGI IMG/M metagenome (GOLD analysis project Ga0098060, IMG submission 77063) | Marine viral communities from the Subarctic Pacific Ocean - 21_ETSP_OMZ_AT15319 metaG | ecosystem: Environmental > Aquatic > Marine > Oceanic | place: Pacific Ocean | collected 2015-01-19 | reverse complement strand
TGTCATAGTACTACCCTTTCAAGGTTTCGGTTTGGTTTATCTAGGCGCACCCTCGCAGATGCACCTACAAAAATCAAACTGATTTGTACGTTTTTTCCTGATTGACAACGGATAGGGCCGCGTCATGCCGCGAAGAACCAACTTTCTCCATCACTTCAATTCCCTCATTGATAAAGTTCAACTTCTTTAGTTCATTTGCAAACAGTTTTATCTCCATCTCAATTCCGTCAATATCTGTTATTCTCATTGTGACAGTAGAAAAGTCGTTCCAAACTCTTGTTTCGTATGTAATTGTTTCGACTTCATGTTTTGTTACTTCAAGGGTCATGATTTAATCCATTTTTTTAAATTGTTTCGATAGGTAATGATTATTTCATACAAAAATGTTTTGCAAACCCATTCGGTAACTTTCTTGTTTTTTAAAATTAACTTTCAGAAAATACGAAACAAAGAATTATGTTTATTATATAATAAGGAAACGCGGGCGCGCGTATTACAAAAGAATAAAAGAATAAATAGAAAATAGTGTAGTTTTGGGAAATACGAAAGTATATTTCAGGATTCCAGGAAGTGAGAACAAAAGAAGAACAAAGGGTGTACGTTTGGTGAAACTGTTTTCTGGTGGTGTGTACTACCTAAAAGTAGAGGTTGCATTCTAAGGGGCAAATAGAGCTTCTTAGGGGTGTTTCTCGTTTTGTTCTCTGTTTGTTCTTGTTTTGTTTGTAGAATAGAATTAGGTCAATAGTATTTACCTATAGTGTGTCGATAGGTAAGGGGTGGTGACCTATTGTAAAAAGGTTTAACGTTAAACTAAAATATGGTTTGATGGTGAATTAAATATGGTTCAATGTTAAACTAAAATTGTACACAAAATTAATATGTCAACGACACTGACCTAAAAACTGAGTGTATTCTCACAGCATAGTAGTGTGATAAAAATGTCACAGAAAATAGGTAAGTATTCCTGACGTATTACAGGCAGTGCTAGAGGGGCCAGCCCACCTCGGGGCGTTATATGTACCCACAATGACAGCGGGGAGTATTTTCAAACTGTAAACCACTTTATTTTATATGTAAACCTACTAAAACTTACTTAAAACCTAAGAAAAGCCTTGACACATTAAGTAACATGGTGTATAATAGACTTAGAGTTCAACTAAAACACTTTCAACTCTTTAGTCAAGACACTAAATAACACAAAAGATAAATATTTAGGATTGACATCGCGGCTCAAAGGTGCTATAACTATACTTAGAGTATATACTTAAAGTATATCAAGAGTAATTATTATTAATAATAATAAATAATAGTTAATAAAGTAATACTTTAAGTATATACTTATAGTTACCTTCAGATCCTCTTTTTGCCGTACTCTTTAAAAAGTAACTTTTTTAGAACCTCCCCACTTTATCCCTTGACTTGACAGTTACCCTGTGGTATAACTGTGGACATTAACAAGAAGAACCTTATGGAACAACCATACGAAGTCAACACCAGGCTAAGCCGTGATAATCTCTTTGATTCAGACGATATTCTAAGAGATTTCTTTAAAGCATTAGCCAATGACGACATTCAAGAAATACGAACAATACACATCCCACGAAGCGACGTGTTTTACGTTAGAGAAAAGTATTATAACGATACAGGTAACTGGGTGTCTCTCGACAAGATGGAACGATGTATGTACCTAGAGGGTATGTTATCATCTTCTGATGTTAAAGATCCAAATAGAGTAAGAGATTGGGAATAATAAATGAGCCAAGCAATGAAAAATCTCCAAGAGAAAGTTGGAGTTGGCGCTGATGGTTCATTTGGACCGAATACAGCTAGAGCTATTGCTAAACATTATAATCTATCTGCGGAGCGTGGTGCTCACTTAATGGGCCAAGCGTCCCACGAAAGTGCTGGCTTTAAGAGAACAAAGGAAAGCTTGTACTACTCTACGCCTGAAAGGATCCAGGCTGTATGGCCCTCTCGTTTCCCAACTGTTGAGAGTGCTGTACCCTACGCTAAGAACCCATCAGGTCTCGCTGGTAAGGTCTATGCTGGGCGTATGGGTAATGAGACTGAAGAACAAGCCAGCCTGTATATTGGACGTGGGTTCTTGCAGCTTACTGGACATAACAACTATAAAGCTTTTGCTTCTGACATGGGGCTACATCAAGTCTTAACTGATCCTAGCCTTGTAGAGGAACAGTACGCTTTTGAAACAGCTCAGTGGTTTTTTAATAAAAATAACTTATTTAGTATTGCTGACAAAGGTGTTAGTGATGATACAATCAAGCTGATTACGAAAAGAGTAAATGGCGGCTACCACGGTTTAGATGATCGAAGAAATCAAACTAATAAAATATACAGATGGCTTAAAAAGACTAGTTAAGTTATGGTAGATATACTCAAGGAAATTCGTATGTCAGATTTTGAATCAGTTAAAGAAGATATTGATCTGTTAAGAACAGACGTAACTAAGATATCTGACAGGCAGATGACTGGCGTAACAGACCAGCATCGCCTAGAAAAAGAATTGATTGAGTTAAAAGCCCATTTGTCGTACCTACGCGCTGGGCAAGACAGCATGAATGCTAATATGACTAGGCTACTCTTTATTATTGGGGGTAGCTTTGTTGCTGGTATTGTAGGGTTTATTATTAAAGGTGGTCTTGTATAATGGGATGCTGGTTTAACAAAAGTAATCCATGTAATAAATGCTTTGGATGTTGGTTTTCAAATCCTGCTTCTATACCTTTAAACCTTAAACTACTAACTGGAACACTTATTACATCTTATTGTATTTTTGAGGACTAAACAAATGGCTTTACCCCTAATCTATGCTGCAGGAGCTACAGTAGCTCGGTTTATTGCAAAAAACGGTATAAAGGCTGCAGCAAAAAAGTATACAAAAAAAGCTATTGCTGATGGTAAAAAACATGCTAAAGACCTAGTTACAAAAAAGACCACAGGACAAAAGCAAACTACGTCAGCTACAAAAGGTCAGCGTACTTATCGGGCAGGACAACGAGTTGCTCTTGGTACAGGTGTAGCCGCAACGAGTGCTGTTACCACTACATCCTCTAACTCTAAAAAGACTAAACTACGTAAAAAGAATGCTGAGTTACGTATGAAATTAGAAAAAGAAAAGTCAAAACCTACAATTTCTGCCCCTAAAACATCTCCAAAACCTAAAGCAAGACCCTCTAAAAATGCACCTAAAACATCTCCACGGCCTAAAATTATTAGCAATACTCTTAGGATGGTTAATGAAGAAGAAAGAAGAAAAAAGAAAAGTCTCCAGAAACTTCTAAAGGAAATGGAAAGAGATGAAAAAAGAGCAGAAGAACGTCATAAAAAATTCTTTGAAAATTGGGAACAACCTAAGACAAAACTTAAAAAATCAACTTCTTCTAAGAATGCACCTAAAAAGTCTTTAAGACCTAAGGCTCGTCCTGTAGACAAAAGCCCAAGAGCTGAAAAGAAGAAATAGTATGGCTTCTTCTCCTAACTATAAAAGAAACTATAAACGTGAGCGTGACCTACAGCTAAAGTCTGCCAAGTCCAATAAAACAGCTAATGCTTCTCGTAAGGCTGCAAGACGTAAACTTGAAGCTAAAGGTGTAGTTTCAAAAGGAGATGGTAAAGATGTTGATCACAAGAACCGTAATCCAACCGATAACTCCACTGCTAACCTAATGGCTAAACCTAAAAGCACTAACCGTAGTTTTTCTCGTAAAGAAGATCCTAAGAAGTACGCTAAGAACTTAGGAGCATCCAACCCACCAACTCAAGTTAAGTTTAGTAAAGGTGGTTCAACTAGTACAGTTAATAAAGCAAACAACTACACAAACCCGACTATGCGTAAAAACTTGTTTAACTCTATTAAAGCTGGTGGAAAAGGTGGTAGCCCTGGGCAGTGGTCAGCACGTAAAGCACAGATGCTTGCTAAACGTTATAAAGCAAAGGGTGGGGGCTACACGTAAATGCCCTACCTACAGAGTAACATACCCCACTTTAAAGCATGGGTAAGACGTGAATACACTAAGAATATGGAAGAGTACCACGGTGAGTTTTTACACTGCTTAGTTGTAGCCGTAACTACAATGCCCAATAGAACGCTTAGCTTCCAAGTAATATTTACTGGATGTGAGTCTGACCATGAGGGTGACTCTAATGTTCATGGTGGAGCAATGTGGGCTAGAATGCCTTTGACAGCCTTAGTAGCTGATACCCTGTACGAAGAGTGGCCTAGAGAGTTACCTCCATACTTAGCTCAGCCTTGGGATTGTATGTCGCACTGGCACTCAGTGTACAAAATAGAACGAGCAAGCCCAGCGCCTTGGATAGCTAAAGTAGACGGGGAGTTTTATCCAGCTAAGTATTACTTTACTGTAGACTACACAGATAGTGAAGTAGCTGATGATCCTGCACAACACAAACAGTCCCATGTACTGGAGTTGTTAGATGCAGGTGAATACACAGGCAATATGGTTGCATTGCCTAATAACCGAGTACGAGTTACTCACCCCGCTTGGTTTGAAACAGGTGAAGGTGCTCCTGACTTTAAACCAAACCAACATACGTTTAATTCTAAAGAAGATGTAGACTATGTTTGGGATACTCAAAGAGTTTTTAATAATCTTTATCAGGAGACAGAGTAATGAGAATGAAGAAAAAAGGTTATGCTAAAGGTGGCATGATGAAGAAAAAGGGCTATGCTAAAGGCGGTATGCCTATGAAGAAAAACCCTATGACAGGTGAAATGATTCCTGCCTACGCTATGGATGGTAAAGGCAAGATGAATAAAGGCGGCATGATGAAGAAAAAAGGTTATGCTAAGGGTGGTAAAGTTATGACTTACAACGTTGGCGGTATGGTAAAAAGTACTGGTACCCTCAACACAGGTGTTAGAAAAGCCTGATGACCTTAAAGAAATCTCAGAAGAGTTTAAAGGACTGGGGTAAGCAAGAGTGGACTACCAAGAGTGGTAAACCGTCTACTCAAGGCCCGAAGGCTACTGGTGAAAGGTACCTTCCTAAAAAAGCTATTGAATCTTTAAGTTCTTCTGAGTACGCAGCTACAACAAAAGCTAAAAGAAAAGGAAAGTCTGCTGGTAAACAGTTTGTAGCTCAACCTAAGAAAATATCTAAAAAAGTAAAAGTATTTAGAGCTAACAGAGGTGGTTTAGCTAGGTGCGGTGCTTCTAATCCTGCTAATCAAAGAAAGTATAAGTAATGGATCCTTTTAAAAAGTTTGAAAAAGAGTTAAATAAATCTGGTTATTTTATCTCGACTGATATGATTGTAAACAGTAGGGGTGACGTTGTAGGTCAAATGGACCCCTATGGAACTTTTCAGTATAATGATGATTTAGTTGAAGGTGATATAGTTAAAATAATTAATAAACCTGATAATAAAGCTACTACTCCTTTAAAGCCTAAAACTAAAAAGAAAACTAGCCTAAAGAGTAAAATATACAACAAATTGACTAAATAGGGAGCAGCAAAATGGACCCTGTGACTGCAATCGCAGCGGCTAGTGCTGCCTACCAAGGCATTAAAAAAGCAGTTGATGTTGGGCGTGACATCGGTGGAATGGCTGGTACAATAGGACAGTGGAGTAAAGCTTTATCTGACCTTGACTATATGGAACAACGTGCGTTAAAACCTCCAGCATACAAAATGTTTTCTGATACTCAGAGTGATGCTTTGGAATTGTGGGCTCACAAACAAAAAGCTAAAGAAATGCGTCAAGAGTTAAAAGACCACATCTCTTGGACTTACGGACCTTCTGCTTGGGAAGAGATCGTAAGGATGGAAGGTGAGCAACGTAAGAGACAAAAGGAACTAGTTTATCGAAAACAAGAGTTTATTGATAACTGTGTAAATACTCTTATAATTGGTTTGCTTTTGCTAGGTGGGGCAGCAACACTTATTTTTATGCTGTACCTTTACAGCGAAAGACAAAGCAACTACTAACAAAGTGGTTTTTAGTATGAATGAAAAGTACGACTTAAATGCTAACGGTAAGATAGACGAACATGAGCGAGAGCTTATGCTTGAAGACCGTCGATTGCAAATGGAAGATGCAGACGCTAAGAGGGACGCACAGAGGCGTATGACGTGGTTTGCTCTCTCTGGTATGATAATGTACCCAGCAGTTATCCTACTTGCCTCTGTGACGGGCTTTGACACTGCTGCAAAGCTTATAGCAGACATAGCAGCTGTTTATGTAATAGGTGCTAGCGGTATTGCTGCTGCTTACTTTGGCTTTAACGCTATGGAGGCTAAGAAATGATACAGGCATTGATAGGTCCAATAGCTAACCTAGCAGGATCATGGCTACAAAGTAAAGCAGATAAAACAGCAGCTACTACAAAACTAAAGCTAGTAGAAGCAGAAAGTAAAGCTAAAATACTCTTGTCAAAAGAAACATCCACTGCCGACTGGGAACGGATTATGGCAGAGGGTACACAAAATTCTATTAAAGACGAGGTTGTTACAATTGTTGTTTTAATACCAGTGATTCTTTGTTTCATACCTGGTCTAGAAGAAACAGTAAAGAATGGTTTTGATCGGTTGTCTGAATTACCAGAATGGTATACTTACTTAGTTTATGTTGTTTGTTTAGCAGCCGTTGGTATTCGGGGTACTAAACAGTTTATGGGTAAAAAGTAATGGAAAACTTTAAATTACCCATAGCTTTAGTAGTGGCTATGGCTGTACAGCTGTCGGGTGGAGTCTGGTGGGTAAGCCAGCAAGCTTCTACTATTGCGAGTCTTGAGAAAACTGTAAATGAACTAGGCTCTCGCATGGCTATTGAAGATAACATTAACTTAAAGCGTGACGTTCAATCTAACGCAAAAGAAATTGAAGACGTTTGGAGTGATCTTTCTGGTGTAGTGATGATTATCGGTGAGATTAACTCTATTAAACAACGTGTAGCGCTCTTAGAGAATGATATAAAATACATAAACATAAATAGAGGAATGTAAGATGATAGATACTTCTTATAGTACTTTTTTTAGTAGCGTATCTATAACATCTACAGCAGCTGATGCAAGTGCTAATGTAATATATACTGTTCCAGCTAACTACGACAGTGAAGTTGACTTTTTAATTTGTACTAATGGTTCTTCAACTAATAATATTTCAATACAGATTTATCATGCAGACGGAACATCTTATCACCATTTACTCCGTAATCATTCCGTAGGCGGTAATGACTCTTACAAAATACTAGAGTCAGATAGAATTTATCTACATGAAGGAGATAAAGTCTTAGCTTACAAAGGCTCTGGAACTTTTGATGTGTCTGTCTCAGGTAGACAGTTTTATAACCCAATGAGGTCGATTTAATGGCTAAGAAAACATTAACAGAAAAACAAGAGTTATTTTTAGCTGTTCTTTTTGAAGAAGCAGAGGGAGATCCTTTGCAAGCTAAAAAACTAGCTGGATACTCAAGTAATGTAGCTACTTCTGCAGTAACTGCTTCTCTTGTTGATGAAATTGCAGCTCTTACTCGTAAGTTTATTGCTCAAAGCTCAACTAAAGCAGCCTATACAATGTTCAAAGTTATGGGTGACACAGATATGTTAGGCGCTAAAGAAAGAATGTCAGCTGCAAAAGACATTATGGATAGAGCTGGTTTTGTTAAAACAGAAAAAGTAGAAGTTTCTACAGCAGAGCCTCTCTTTATTTTACCTGCTAAAAAAGAAGTAGAGGATTAATTAGTATGGCTATTGAGTACAGAGGTGAAAAGTTTGCAGGTTACAACAAACCTAAAAGAACACCTGATCATCCTAAAAAGTCTCACGTAGTTCTTGCTAAAGAAGGTTCTACAATTAAAATGATAAGATTTGGGGAGTAAGGCGCTAAAACTGCTGGTAAACCTAAGTCTGGTGAGTCCTCTAAAATGAAAAAGAAACGTGCTTCTTTTAAAGCTAGACACGGTAAGAATATTAAAAAGGGTAAACTCTCTGCAGCTTACTGGGCAGATAAAGTTAAATGGTAGTTATTACGACAGGGAATAGATTATGATGATGGGAATGATGATAGGGTCTAAAGTACCTGAAGTTTCTGATAAGAACAGAAAAAGAGCTGAAGAGTTTTGGCTTTATGGTGCCTCAACTAAAGAGCTAGCAAAAGCTTGGGATAAACCTGTTTCTATTGCAGAACTTAAAACTTGTTCAAACTGTGAGTACTTTGACAATCGAGCTCGTACTTTAAAAGCAATTAAAGCTAGCCCTGACCAAGGTGCTTGTACTAAGTTTAACTTTGTGTGCAGTCAAGAAAAAGCTTGTCAAGCTTGGGACTGTAGAGAAGCTGACTTAGACTTTGAATAATAACCTAGAAACTTCTAAAATAATGTGTATAAAAGGATAAAGACTATGGCTGGTAAGTACGATAAGATGAGTTTTGGTAAGGCTTTTGCTGCAGCAAGAAAAGCTCATGGAGGAGATGGTGGTAAGTTTTCTTGGAAAGGTAAGTCTTACACGACTAACGCTAAAAAGAAAACAGCGGCTCCTACTAAAAGTTTAAGACCAAAAACTCGTCCAGGCTTACCTAAGGACGAAAAGATTAAAGTAACTGAATTAGCTCCCATTGGATCGACTAGTAAAGACACTATAAAAAACAAAACCAATAAAGCTCTTATTAAATCTGCTAAAAAACCAAAGATGTTTGCTTCATCTTCTGCTTCAGCTAAACCTATTAAAAAAGCTCCTTCTAAAAACGGTATACTGGGCCTTAACTATAAAGACTGGTTAAACATGTCTAAAGATCAACGAAAAAAGAAAGGTCTTCCTATGACAATGCCAGGGGGGATTCTTCAATTTAAGACTAAACAACAAATCGAAAAAGATAAAATTAGAAAAAGTAATATTAAACCTAAGAAAACTCCTAAAATTACAAATAAATCTAAAACAGAAAGTCGTGCAGATAAAGCGCGTAAGTTAATGGAAGCTAATAAAAAGAAACAAGCTCAAAGACGAAAAGATTTAAAGCAAGCTGAACGTTAAGTGTTATAATACTATTGACAAACTAATGTGTGTGTGATATAAGTATGGCAAGAAAACAAGCTCCAACGTTTAGGTCTGAACAAACAAACCAAACGTGGAAGATCCCAAAAAGAGGATTAAAAGGAGAATGGTATCCAGTAGTTCGTATCGGAAGGCATATACCCTTTGGATACGAACAGGATCCAAACGATCTTGATATCCTGCAACCAATACCTAGTGAGCTAGAGATGCTTGAGCAAGCTAAAAGGTATCTAGCAGAGTATAGTCTCCGTATGGTAGCTAGGTGGTTGTCAGAAAACTCAGGTAGATACATCTCACATGTAGGATTAAAGAAACGTGTCAACATCGAAGAAACTAGGCGCAGGACAGCCACAACCTATAGGGTCTATGAAAGGCGCTCGAAAGAAGCCTCGGAAAAAGCCAAAAAACTTGAAGAAAATAGAATCGGTGGAACAGGTACAAGAGTCCTCGACACAGACAACGAAGATTGCAGCGAGAGCTAAACCAGAACAGATAGACATTAAGAAAGCACAAGATATTATCTTCCAACCTAATCCAGGTCCTCAGGAAGACTTTTTAGCATCTAGTGAGCAAGAAGTGTTGTACGGTGGGGCAGCTGGTGGCGGTAAAAGCTATGCAATGGTTGCTGATCCTGTCAGGTACTTTAACAACCCTCAGTCTCGTGCTTTACTTGTTAGACGTAGCACAGAGGAACTTCGTGAACTTATATCAGTCTCTAAACAGCTTTATCCTAGAGCTATTCCAGGTATCAAGTTTATGGAAAGAGACAAGACATGGGTTGCCCCAAGTGGAGCTACTCTCTGGATGTCTTACTTAGATCGTGACGATGATGTTATGCGTTATCAAGGACAAGCCTTCAACTGGATTGGCTTAGATGAGTTAACACAATGG
>Ga0098060_1001353_pt1 | contig 9942 bp, 4 predicted proteins | sample 21_taG_FD_77063 | JGI IMG/M metagenome (GOLD analysis project Ga0098060, IMG submission 77063) | Marine viral communities from the Subarctic Pacific Ocean - 21_ETSP_OMZ_AT15319 metaG | ecosystem: Environmental > Aquatic > Marine > Oceanic | place: Pacific Ocean | collected 2015-01-19 | reverse complement strand
CTATGGCAGAAAAGGTTGGGCAAGAGCCTTGCCAAAAGAATATAAACAACCTTTTACGGTTTTAATGAAGGAGTTATAATATGGCTGGTGGTGGAGATAAAACGACAATTAGTAATACAGGTGTTCCTGACTGGTTGCGTCCCCAAGTAGAAGCAGCAACTAAGGCTGCAACGAATATGTATGACAGTGGTAAGATGAGTCATGTTGAAGGTTTATCGCAGGCACAGCAAGATGCATACAAAAGAAAGTTAGCATTAGGTCAACGGGGTGGTATGCTAGATCAGCTAGGTGTTGACTCATATCAAGCAGCTGGCGCTTACAGAGATGCAGCTCAAGGTAAGGGTTTGTTTGGAGCTAATGCTTTAGGCGATCAGATTACCGCAATGAAAGATACCATTGGTGATGCGCAGATGGCTCAGTTAGGGCAGCTGCAAGGTAACGCATCAATGGGTGGAAACTTAGGTAGCGCAAGATCACAAGCTATGAATGCTTCAGCTTTAACTAAGACTGCAGGTGATATGGCCTCTCAACAGTTAGCTAGCAGACAGAAGCAAGCATTAGCAGGTGCTCAAGGAGTATTAGGATCTGGATCTACTATTGCTGATCAGTTCGGTAAAGGTATTGCAGCTACTGAAGGTGTTGGCTCTGCTATGCAACAACAGAAACAGAATGAAGCTGACGCAGCTTATCAAGGTATATCAAGATTATTTGGCTTGTACGGAGCTCCTGCTGTGGGATCGAAGACAGAGAAAGTATCTTCTGGAGGCAAGTGATGGGCCAAGGAACGACTGGCGCGATGGTGCCAACTCCCGCTGTTATGCCTCCTCAACAAAGTATAGGTCAAGGACTAGGAAGTCCATTAGTACCACAAAGAGGTGGATTAGGCCAAGGAACATTTATGCAGCAACACAACATGATGCATAATCAAATGGATATGACTAAGCAAATGCCAGCTCCTATGACTCCTATGCTTGCTTCAGCAGGAGGAGTAGGTGCAGCTGTAAGTCAGGGACCAGGTATGTCAGGTATGCAGACTTTAGATATGCAAGCTAATAATTATAATCCAATGGCAACTACAAATCAAATTAAACCTGCTGGAGGTGCAAAATAATGGCACAGATATTACAAGGTGCTGGTGGAACTCCAGTGTTAAATGACGATATGTTAGAAAAAATGAGAGCCTCAGGCGGTGCTTATGCCTTAGAAGGCGATGTCTTAGAAGGCGAAGATCCTCGTATAATACAAGCAGGATCTATTGGTAACGCAACGATACCTATGGCACAGTACGTAACTGGTACAGGTCCAGAGATTGACTTGGGTTATACGTATGAACCATATATACCTGAAGATAAGATAGCTGATCTTATGGCGGAACAAGAAGGCGAAGGTAGCTCAGATGATTCAGATGACTACAGCGATCTTGTAACACCGTCAGGTACACCTATGCCAGGGCATCCTGACTACGCAGCGTGGATGACGGCTGGTGGTGAAGGTGCTCCAGATACTCAAGCATCAGATGGTCTGTCTAGTTCTTATACAAGTATTGGAGATATGTTTGATGGCGGAGGTGCAGGTTCTAGCGGTAATACATTTAAAGGTGGTACATACTCAGGTGCTCTTAATGCTCTCGGTGTAACTCCTTACGGTTGGAATCAACCTACATACACAGGATCACCAAATACATTTCAATCTCTTGAAGAGAGTGGTGCTTTAGATATGTTTAGCGATGATCAAGGTAATATATCTATTCCTAATACAGGTCCTCCAGGCGGTGGTATGGACGTTAGTGGTAGTGGTTCTTCATCAAGTGGTAGTAGCGCTGCTCCTGATATGGGTCCTCCCGAAGGTTGGAACACAGGCGGACAAATAAAAGGATACGTTAATGGTGGACGTATAGGTAACTGGTGGAATAGATTTGCTGGTGATGCTGACTATTGGAAAGAAAAGGATAAAGGACAAAAAGCTAAATGGAAAGAATCATTAGAGACTGGAGAACCAATGTACTCTGGCAGAGAAATGGGAGCTTTCTTACCTGTAGTAGGTGATGCAATTGCAGCTGAAGAAGTATATAAAGAAATGAAAAAGCCAAATCCTAACTGGCTATTAATAGGCGCTTTAGGTGGAGCTACCATAATAGGAGCAATTCCAGGTATAGGTGATGCAGCCGCCGCCCTTATAAAGAAAGGTGCTAAAGCTGGATTAGAAGGTATTGGTCAAGCTGGTAATTTAGCAAGAGCTAAAATAGCTTCAAAGATAGAAAGTAAGCAAGCACTAGAAGCAACTAGCCCTGGAGGTCCATTAGATCCTTTTAGAAATGTATCTAGTAAACCTGATTTGGACTATGAGTATAGTGTTGGAAAGGCAGAAGTTAATGATCCTGATGCCTGGTTATACGATTATGATCCATCTGACGTTAAAAGAATAAAAGACGATATTGCAGATTATAAAGCTAGGCATAAGGATTGGACACCTGAAGACATAACTGAATTAGAAGCCATGTGGCATACTGCTTTGAGTCCAGAAGATAATCCATTTTATTACAAAAACAACGGTGGACAAATAAAAGGATACGTTAATGGCGGGCATGTATACGGTGAAATAGAAGAGGAAGATCCTAGAAGAAATCCATATGCGATTGCTCCATTAGCTAAACCAGCAAAAGTAGTAGATCTTGGTGGTCCTCTAAGAACTGGAGATCCTACACATGAGAAGGAAAGCCCTTGGTATCAAGATGTAGGCCTGGAAGTAGGCTCAGGCGTTATTGGTAACGCTCTGCTGGGAGGCGCAAAATTTGCTGGCACAACGCTCGGGTTTCCTGGTTGGATTACAGGCTTATTTGGTGCTAATAACGGTGGTGAAGTTAAAGGGTATAACGGTGGTGGTCCGATTCAAGGGGTTGGTCCTATTGGTTTTAATCCTCCGATTGGTAAAGGCGGTCACTATAAAACCTGGAAAGAAGAGATTGCTTGGAAGCAAGCTGAGGCTAAGATTAAATTAGACAAAGAGAAAGCTGCTGCTAAGATAGACTTAGATAAGAAGAAAGCGATGGCGGATCTTAAAATTAAAATTGATGATAAGAAAATACCAAACTATGGTAGTTATAGGGATTCTACTGATAGCGTACTTGGAGATCCAAATATACCTGGTTTACATCAAGACTATTTCAAACAAGTTCATAGACCTAACATGCCTGCGTTTGATAAAGCTTATAATATGCAAGCTAACGCTTATGAGTATCCAAACACGAAGAAATCTCTAGGTGCTGAAACCATTAGTTCTGGGAAGTCATTTATACGAACACCAGTGTCATATGATCCTATGTTTGCCAATTACCGCAGTTTTCCTGAGTCGGCTTTTAATTCTGCACAAGAACAAAGAAATAGACAGTTCAATGAAGATAGAAAGGCTATACAAGAAAAGTACCATGGAGATACTATGATGTGGAGAGATGATAGGTATGCTGACGGGTATACAGAACCTGGAGCTGGCCGTGGTGGAGATGGTTTACTTTCTAGAGTTGAACTCAATTCATTATTTGCAAAGTATGCTGATGATATAAATGCTCTTAGAGAATATGGAGCAGGCGCACAGAGAGATAGAAACTTTGGTCGAGCACATAGGCCTGATTCACCATTTGCTAAAGAACCAGATGTTGATTCATCATTTGGTCAGATGGTAACTGGCGCTAAAAAACAAGTTCCTTATAGAAATTGGTATCAACCTCGTTGGTGGCGAGATGATAAGTCTTATAAAGAAGAAGTTGCTAAGGATGCTAAGATTAGAAGTTATGATGATAAAGTTTTAGACGATATTAGATTAAAAATGTCACTAAGAAAGGGACCTTTACAAGGAGAGTAGCAGATGAAGAGTTTAACAGACCCTACAAACAGGGATACTGAACTAGCTATGGTGACTAAAGGAGAATTTGTTTCTCCAAAGGAAACTATGGAGATTTATGGTCCGACACTAGCAGCACAAAGGAATCATGGGCTTGCTCTAAGAGCAGCTCGTAATAAAGCTTTCTTAGAAGGCAAACCTATACCTAAGATAGTACCTCCTCCTCCTGAGATAACTGCAATGAACTCAGGTGGTATAATGTTATCAGATGAAGACAAAGATCTATTAATTAGAATGGCTGCTGCAGAAGCTAGAGGTGAAGACCTTACATCACAAGCTGGTGTTATGTATGTTGCTTTAAATAGACAAAAGGCAAATAGAGAAGAGCATGGTGGTGATAAACTACATGATATAATAAAGAAAAAGCATGCGTTTACTTCTACACTAGATCCTACAAATAGCTACTGGTACGATAAGAAGAATACTGATATAAAAACGTCTGCAGAATATAAGAAAGCTGCAAGTATTCTCGAAGGTATCTTAAGTGGTGAGATAAAAGATCCTACTAATGGAGCTGAATTCTTTTTAAATGAAGAGCTTACTAGACAGCAACGTAAAGATGGTAAATTACCTGGGTGGTATGACAATGTGAAAGCTAAGAAGCGTCTCGGTAAACATACATTTGCTCAGCATCCTGATTATGTAGAAAAGGTAACTAAATCTATTGTACCTTCAGTACGCGGTGCGCAAAATCGTATTATACCAGAATATAACCCAGGTGGTTTTGTTGGAGGTTTACCCATGGAAGAAGAAGAAGAAGATCACATAATGAATTTCATGAAGAACCATCAAGGTAGGTTAGGTGACGTTAATCCTGAAGATGTAGCAGCTGGTATAATATCAGATGAGTATCTACTACAGAACTCTTCAGATTCAGGAGCCAATAGCTTTAGGGAAGCTAATCAAATGCAGTATGGAGATCCAAGACAATCTATCTCTATGCCTGGCGCATTCATGGGAAATATGACAGATGCTCAATCGTTACGTGGTGGTAATATTAGACCTGACATGATGCCTCCTGGTTATGTTCCACCTAAACCAGAAGTAATTCAACGTACTACATCGCCTCAAGGTGGTGCAGATAGAATTGCTTTTAATAACATAACATCTAATTTAGATTTACAAGTTCCTCGCAGTGGTGGATTGATGAATGCTGTTGTACCTCCTGCTAATGCAGGTGTAGGTGATTGGATTGAAAACTGGAAAGCTGAAGTAGCTAAGTACAAAGCTATAATGAACAATCCTGATATGTATAATAGAATGAGTCCTGCAGAAAAAGAGCTTATGATCTCTAAAAGAAAAGAGTTAGAGAATAAGATAGGTGAAAGTAATAGAGCTAAACTAACTCAAATACCTTACATGGATATGGCTAACCCAACAAACCGTAAGATGTATCCAGCAGCAGATGGCTATGATTTAAATAACGAAATGCCATTACAATCTAGCTCTGAATACACTCCTCTATATCAAAACATGTTTATGCACGGCGGTGATGGAACCACTGGATTTGAAAGAGATGCTGCTATTGTTAAAAATAATCCTTTAGGTATATTTACTCCTGAGAATGAAAAGGCGTATGCAGAAAAGGCTTTAGAAATAGCTCAAGATCAACTTGAAAACTTAGATGGTGAAACAACTCTTAATCCTTTTAGTGCTAACTTTGATTTTCGACTGTTACCTAACCCAGGTGAAGTTATAGAAGAAAGAGCTAACCGAGCATTAGAAGCTAAGAACAAAGCGTTAGCAGATAAAGTAGTAGCAGATGAAAAGATAAAAGCAAAGAATGAAGAAGAAGCCCGTAAAGATGTTGACAGAATAAATAGAAGAATACAATCTTTAGAGAATGCTAAGCTAAACACTAATTCACCTGAAGCAAAAGCCGCTTTGGATAAAGAAATTAATAAGCAGAAAAGCTTACTGAATGATCTTAATGACGAATTTAATTTTGATGATGATAAGAAAGGTGATGATACACCAACTGATCCTTATGCAGGCACACAGGTAGATAAGATTGTAGCTGAGCTTGCTAAGAAGAACGGTGGTAGATTTCCTGCTAACTTAGAAGATGCTGCTGCTAAGGGTAAACTAGAAGATGCAGGAAGAAGAGTAAATCCTAAGAGTAAAACATGGGAAAAAGCTAAAAGCTTCTTAAAAGATCTGTTTGGAGATATCTTTAATAAGAAAGATCTTGGTAAAGCAATAGCTATATACCTAGGTGCTAGAATATTTGGCGCTTCACCTAACCAAGCAGGTGCTATGGCAGGTAAATATTACTTAGCTAGACAAGATAAGCATGAAGCTAACGTTGCAGCCTACATGAAGGCTGGTAAACATAAGCCTTCTTCTATCGCTAAGTTCGCTAAGACTAGGAATTTAAATGATTTAGAACTTATTGGTACATTAGTTAGTCCTACTAATACATATGAGACTTTTTACAAACGTCTTCGTAATGGTAAAGAAATTAAGGTAATGGCTAGAAAGTATAAGATAGGTGAGGATGGTTCTGGTTGGAAGATTCAAATAGATGATCCTGATAATCCAGGAAAACGTATATGGGTAGCCTTCGATCCTACTCAAGGCTTTACTACTGATGGTAGTAGGTTTAGGTCTGGTGGTGATGAGTATACTAAGGAAGTAGCTAGACTACAAAAGCTAGGTGCAACATTAGTTAAACCAGAATTGTCAATTCTAGATGATAAGGGTGTTGAAAAGAGAATCTTTGAAAACTTTAATGAACAGAAGGCTGGTGTTCAATGGGGAGCATGGCTTATAGATAATAATATACCTGCTGATACTGGAACTGAAATGCTTAACATGGCTGTTACTATGATGAAGCAAGAGAAGAAAAGAGATCCAAAGAAGAAAGCTGGTTATGGTTCTATAAAACCTTACTTAGATAAGACATTTGTTATAGTTAAGACTGAAGGTACTGGAGTTAGTGGTGTAGCATTTAAGAACGCTGATGGTGAATATATTCCTGCTACTGATTTAGATAGAGCTATTTCTAATGTACGCGCGACAGCTATAAAAGCTAATCCTGAGATAGCAAATTATAATCCAGTTATGGTAGATACAATGATTGTTAAGAATGCTGGTATAAACTATCAAGCATACTTAGATAGAATACTAAAGAACAAGCCTACAGATATGAGTGATATAGATTTCTTAAATGAGAACGATGATTTTAGAATTAGAGCTCAGAATATGGACCCTCAGACTACTCCTTTGTACGAGTTCATGAGAGCAGGTGGTATTAACGCTACATAGAATGGAGTCATAAATGGCAGAAATAGAAGAACAAGACTTCCTACAATCTATAATTGATTACAAACCTAATATGATTGGAGTTATGGAAGCTGTTGACGGTGATACTGTTATTCACCCTGACATAGATAAGCCTGTTAGACTTGAAGGCTATGATACACAAGAAGTACCTAAGTGGATTGAAGGTGAATATAAAGCTGGTACTGCAGGTGGTGAAACAGAAGCTAATGTATTAACTCGTCTTGCAAATGAGATGGGTTATACTGAACTAAGGTTACGTCGTGATAGTCGCGGTAGACCGATAATAGATAGTACTAAGAAGAGATACTTAGGGGATCTATATAATGACAAAGGTCAATCATGGAAACGTAAGTTACTTAGTGAAGGTATACAGAATCCTACTAAATATACATCTCAAGAAAATAGAATATTCTTTGAATTAGAACAACAAAGAAGACAAGAAGAGTTTTCAGCAGGTCTATATGAAGAAGATGAATGGTCTCGTGCAAGAGAAGATATACTAGCTGCGTTAGATAGAGAAGGGTATAGGAAAGCAGGCATAAAGCTTATAGCTCAAGATGAAAGAGAGTTAAAGTACATGAGAGATATGGGGCTAGGTAATTACTTTACTGATGCTGAAGTTGTATCTCGAAGTGGTGATAGAACTCTTCTCAATAAAGCTTTAGATCCTACAAAAGATACTTGGAATAAAACCTGGGTAGGCGTAAGAGAAGCATCGTTTGGTGTTGTTGAAGCGTTCGGTGATCTAACACATTGGGATGCTGTTTCACAAATAGGTGAGATGGGAGTTGAAAGAGCACGTAGACAAGTTGAACCTTATGCTGAGTCTATACAGTCTTATAAAGATGTAGATGGTTTTTATAGCGGTTTAGAATACTTTACTAATATGTTAGCTATGTCTGTACCTTACATGGGTATAACAGCAGCTGCTTACTTTGCTGCTCCTGCTACTATGGGAGCATCTCTAGCAATACCTTCATCATTGTATGCTGGTCAAACTTATAATGAGATGGACGATAAGAATAAGAATGTTGGCGTTGCAGCTATATCAGGTGTAACTCAGATGGCATTAGATATGCTGGGTCTTAGATATATTATGAAGTCTCCTATAGCTAGTAAAGAGTTATTTCAAAAAGCTTATAAAGAACTAGTGAATAAAGGTATGGCTCCAGCTCAAGCTAGACAAGAAATAGGTAGAGCAACAAGAGTATCTTTAGCTAAGTTTGCAGGTGATGCAGCTAATGAAGCATCTAAGCAGTTAGCTGCTAAACAAGTATTCATAGACTTAATTAAGAGACAAGCTAAATCTGGTACTATGGAAAGTGTTACTGAAGGACTACAAGAAGCTACAGCTTATCTTGCAGCACACCATAAAGATATTGGTGAAGGTGTAATAAACATGGAAGAGCTAGTCTCTCGTACTACAGAAGGTATGGTTGCAGGCGCTGTGTTAGGTGGTGGTATAGCAACAATGGGTGGTGTACAGAACTATGCTGGCTGGACTGATGTTAAGTATAGATTAGCACCTGCTCATGAGAAAGATTTATCTACTGCTTCTATGTTATCAGAGTTAGAAGCTAAGTCTAAAGAAGGAATGAAGTCTAATGAAGAGAATGCTGCTGATGCAGCTGCAAGGCATGAGACGTACAAGAGAGCTGGCGGATATGATACTTTATATAGTGAACCTGAACATCTTATAGTTAGGACTGATGAAGAATTAGCTCGTCGTAAGGAGCAAGGTCTTTTCGAAGAGGCTAAAGAAAGGTTTATGAATCCTCTAGGATTATTTCAAGGTTCTGTTCCTAATGCTATAAGTAATTCTGATGCTATACAGTATAGAGCATTAAGAAGATTAAGAGACTTACTTGGTGGTGTACTACAAAGAGTGTATGATGGTGAAAACTTCATGTCAACTAAGCATCATGCTGTTGCTATATATAAGAATATGGTTGCTCCAGATAAAATGTTCTTTAAAGAAATGGGAGAAACTGGTAGACTTAATATGAAAGCAAGAGAAAGAGCTAGTCATAATCTAATAAACTTTACTAAGAAGTATGCTGGAAATAGTAAGGTTCCTCGATCTGAAGAAGAGATAGATAAACATTATGAGAAGACTGTACCTAAAGATTTACCTAATAGAACTAATTTAATAAAGCATGCTAAGCTTATAGAATTACTTTCTAATAAACTACGTAGAGATCAGGTAGCTGCTGGTGCTAAGATGGGATATATTCCTAACTACTTATTTAGATTTAAAGCTCCGAATAAGCGTGCCATATATAAAGATAAAGCAGAGTTTCAGAAGTTACTTCAAGAAGAATATAACTATACTCCTGATGCAGCTAAGAAAAGTACTGATGAGTTAATAGATAATCATGAAGTATATGATCTAGACTCTGCAACGTTTAGTGTTACTAACCAAGGTATTGTACCTTCTGCTCATAGAAAGAGATCATTAAACCTATCAGAGAATCCTAAGTTTGATAAGTTTATGGATCAAGATATATACAATAATATTAGTCAATCATCTAAACAAGCTGCTAGATTTATAGGACATCGTAAGTTTATAGGTGAGAACGCTAAGATTATAAATACTTTACTTCATGAAGCTGAATACGAAGATGGCGCTCCTAGAGCGAAAGTAAACAAGATAGCTAGACTAGTTAAAGATGTACTTGATTCAGACTCAGGTAACTATAACAGACCTACCACAGAGATGGGTAAGAAACTTATGAGGTTGCAAAGAAACTTCTTAACACT
>Ga0098060_1001350_pt1 | contig 9949 bp, 10 predicted proteins | sample 21_taG_FD_77063 | JGI IMG/M metagenome (GOLD analysis project Ga0098060, IMG submission 77063) | Marine viral communities from the Subarctic Pacific Ocean - 21_ETSP_OMZ_AT15319 metaG | ecosystem: Environmental > Aquatic > Marine > Oceanic | place: Pacific Ocean | collected 2015-01-19 | reverse complement strand
ATGGGCTCGGCGTTGCTGGGGGCGATCCAGTTTGCCCTTGCCTTTGCCGTCTCTACCTCTGTCGCGATTGGCGGGACAGCTACGGCGCTCCCCATGTCCCTTGGGCTTGCGATCCCTGCTGGGCTGGCAACGGTGCTGTTCTTCGTGGCAGGGCGCTTCACCGTGCTCTCGTCATCGCGACTGACCTCCTAAGCCCGATGCGTGTTGAGGTGGGCAGCCGCAGCCGCCCCGACACCCGCGCAGGCGATCTGCGGTAAAGCGGACTGCCTGCGCGGGGGTTAGAGTTGGCCCTTCTTGATCGTGGCGGCCTACACGTCTTTCACCAAGCGCAGCGCGTCATAAATTGCGACGTGGGTGCCGCGGTCCGACACGGCATCGCCAATACGAAACAGCTCAAACGCGCCACCCGACAGCGACATCCAAGCGTTTTCGACACCACAAATATGAGCCGGGATATGGGTGCGGCTGGCCGCTGGGTTGAACATATTGTTACATAATTATGATTATCAGCTACAAATTTCCGCACAAGGCGCGCCAGGGAACGCAGCTCGTCTTACGACAGTTCTCTCTTCTCTTGCCGGCTACAACGAACGTCAGCGATAGCATCCCACGTCTCGACGCGGCTTCAGACGCCGGACGCCCCTATCTGGCGGCGGCCAATGCGGCGCGCAGGGTTGCTCTGTCACCGATATGGTTCGCGAGGATGAGGATCAGGCGGGCGTTGAATGCGTCGCTTTCGTCCTTGCTTCGCCCTTCATGTGCGCAAAGCAATTCATCATAGAACCCGTCCGGATCCTTGATGTTCGGTTGAAGGTTGAGCCCCATCGTTACTGCCCCTTTCCTGTTGCGATGCCTACGGCTGACCGGATGTCTGCGGCACTTGCGTGGGCCCACCGTGCGGCGACATGCTGGTCCGGGCGGATCAGGTAGATGCCGCAGGGCGTGTCGCCGAGGTAGCGTGCCGCAATAGCACCGCTGGGATCGTCGGTTTGCGTGTTCAGCGTGACGGTGTTTACCGTGATCCCGCCCACCTCGGCCAGCGCGGGCGGGTCGGTATTGATCGCCAGAACGGTGAATACGCCGCCCACCACGTCCAGCAAGAACCCGTCCCTCAAGGGCGCGTCGCTGCAGGTGGCACCGACACGGCTTGTCGCGGGTCCATTCAGCGCATCGGGGCCGTTCAGCGACAGCCCGTCATAGACACATGGCACAGACAAACGACCGGAATTCACCAAGGGCCGTGCAAAGGGGTGACGGTGTGCAAGGCTCAACACCGCATTGCGGAAAATCTTGCTCATCTCTGTCTTCGGGGTAAGGAAATCCGTTGCGCGGGTGGAATTCAGGATATTCTCGTCAGCGCCGTGGACCCGCTCTTGCGAATAGCTGTCGAGCAGGCGGTCGGGTGCCAAGCCCTTGATCACCAGATCAAGTTTCCACGCCAGATTGTCCGCGTCCTGCACGCCGGAGTTGGCCCCCCGCGCCCCGAAGGGAGAGACCTGATGCGCGCTGTCGCCCGCAAAGAGGACCCTGCCGTGTCGAAACTTTTCCATACGCCGACATTGGAACGTGTAGATCGAGGTCCATTCGAGCTCGTATTCCGCCCCCTCGCCCAACATGGCATCCACGCGGGCGCGAATATTCTCGGGCTTCAGTTCCTTGGCGCGGTCAATGTCCCACCCCAGTTGGAAATCGATCCGCCAGATATCGTCGGGCTGCTTGTGGAGAAGCGCCGACGCGCCGCTGTCTTTGAAGGGCGGCTCGAACCAGAACCAGCGTTCGGTCGGGAAATCGGCCTTCATCTTCACGTCAGCGATCAGGAAATTATCCTCGAACACGCGGCCCTCAAAGCTCAGACCCAGCATCTCGCGCGTGGGAGACCGTGCGCCATCGCAAGCGACCAGCCAGTCGGCCTCAAGCTGGTAGGGGCCGTCGGGTGTGTTGATATCCAGCACCACGTGATCGCCCTGCGGTGTCACACCCGTGACCGCGTTGCGCCCGCGGATTTCAATGGGCGCGCCGTCAGATTGCGCCACACGGATTTCATCCACGAGGTATTTCTCGAAATAGGGCTGTTGCAGGTTGATAAACGCCGGAGCCCTATGGCCGTCTTCGGGTTGCAGATTGAACTCGAACACCCTTTCATCGCCATGAAACACCTTGCCGACGTTCCACTGAACGCCCTTGTCGATCATCGCTTTGCCCGCGCCAAGGCGGTCGCAGATCTCGAGCGTGCGTTTGGCAAAACAGATGGCGCGACTGCCCTGTCCGACCCCTTCATGATCGTCCAATACTAGAACAGGTGTGCCCTTGCGCCCAAGATCAAGCGCCAGCGCCATCCCGATGGGCCCGCCCCCGACGATCACCACAGGGTGACGCCGGGGGGCAAGATCCTGATCCGCTCCCTTTTGGTAAGGGTATAGTTTGAACGCGATATCATAGCGGACGTCGACCATGGTTTGCCCTCCCAGACCTGGCCTTAGCCCTGCAACTGCGCCCACATTTCCAGATCGCGCTTGTCTGTCCAGATACGCGGATGCCAGATGCCGCGGGCCTCGTCGAAGGCGCGGCTAACGTTGAACGGCAGGCAGTGCTCGTAGATCGCGTAATCCTTGAACTTCGGGTCGCATTCAGCGCGCACCGCATCCCATGCCTCTTTCAACGTGCCGCCTTTCATGGCGACCCGCTGCGCTGGCTTGAAGGTGCTTTCGACGAAATCACGCGTGCTTTCAATCGCCCGTTCAACGGCGTCCTTGCCGATCAAGGCGCCCCCCCGACCCGGTGCGATCGCATCCACGTCATAGGCCTTGATGTTATCAAGCGTTTGCCCCCAGTCGCCGAAATACCCGTCGCCACAATAGCAGGCCGAATGATCCTCCACGATATCGCCCGTGAACATAACGTTCTGATCCGGCACATGGATCACCGCATCACCCGCCGTATGGGCGCGGCCGATGTGTTTGATATCAACGCGACGTTTGCCCAGATAGACGGTCATGCTGTCGCTGAATGTGGTGGTCGGGTAAGTCAGCCCGGGGATTGATTCATGCCCCTCGAACAATCGGGGAAAGCGTTGGAATTCGCTGTCCCAATCTTCCTGTCCGCGTTCCTCGACCATCGCGCGGGCAACGTCGGACATGATGATCTGCTGTGCCCCATAGGCAGAGGCCCCTAACACGCGCACCGCGTGATAATGGGTCAGCACCACATGGCTGATCGGCTTGTCGGTGACTTCGCGCACCTTCTCGATGACCTTATTGGCCAGACGCGGCGTCGCCTGTGCCTCTACAATCATGACGCTGTCATCGCCGATGATCACGCCCGAATTCGGGTCGCCTTCCGCGGTGAAGGCCCACAGGCCCTCGCCGACTTCGTCGAAGGTGACTTTCTTCTCTGTCATATCCCCTTGGGATGCGAATGCTTTTGCCATGGTTCTGGTCCTTTTACTTTGGGGAATTTGTTGCGGATCGAACGATGCTTTGGCACCTGCCCAACCTCATCTGATACCCGTCACGCCCTGCGGCATCGCGCCGGGTCAACGTTGTGCTTTCACCGGCCGGAGTCCCGCTTCATTTCTTGCCCGGTGTCCCGTCGAACTTCTTTTCGATGTCCGCCCAGCAATCGATGTAATCATCCTGCAAGGGGGCCTCCTGTCCGGCGAATTTCGTGAGTTGCTGCGGGAAGCGGGTCTCGAACATGAACGACATCGTATTGTCGAGCTTTTGGGCCGTCAGCTCTGCGTTGGAGGCCCCCTCGAAGGCATTGCGATCAGGCCCGTGCGGCAGCATCATATTGTGCAAGCTGATCCCGCCGGGAATAAAGCCTTTGGGCTTCGCGTCATACTGGCCGTAAATATTGCCCATCAATTCGGACATGATATTCTTGTGATACCACGGCGGGCGGAACGTATCTTCCGCCACCATCCAGCGTTCCCGGAACAAGACAAAGTCGATATTCGCCGTACCTTCGACACCGGACGGCGCGGTGAGAACGGTAAAGATCGACGGGTCAGGATGGTCGAACAGCACCGCCCCCACGGGGCAATAGGTGCGCAGATCATATTTCACCGGCGCGTAGTTCCCGTGCCATGCCACCACATCAAGCGGTGACTGCCCGATCTTGGTTTCATGGAACTCCCCGCACCATTTCACCGTCACGGTAGAGGGGACTTCGCGGTCTTCAAACGCGGCAACGGGTGCTTTGAAATCGCGCGGGTTGGCCATGCAGTTGGCCCCGATCGGCCCACGATTTGGCAGCTCGAACTTTTGGCCGTAGTTCTCGCAGACAAACCCGCGGCACGGCCCTTCAAGCACTTCGACACGGTAGACCAGCCCCCGCGGAATGATCGCGATTTCCTGCGGCGCGAGATCAATGATCCCCAGTTCAGTCGAAAACCGAAGGCGACCTTCCTGCGGGACGATCAGCATCTCGCTGTCGGCAGAATAGAAATACGCATCAACCATGGAGGCATTCACAAGATACACATGGGTCGCCATGCCGACCTGCGTATGGACATCGCCCGCCGTCGTCATCGTGCGCATCCCCGTCAGCCATGTCAGCGGCGTGTCTGTGTGCGGCAGCGGATCCCAGCGATATTGCCCAAGGCTCGTGACGTCCGCGACGATGTTGGGCGCGGATTTCCAAAGCGGCAGATCGATCTTGTGATACCGGTGCGAGTGTTTGACCGACGGGCGAATGCGGTAGCACCAGGTACGTTCGTTCTGATGGCTTGGCGCCGTAAAGGCAGTCCCGCTAAGCTGCTCACCATAAAGCCCGTAGTTGCATTTTTGCGGGCTGTTCATCCCTTGCGGCAAGGCATCCGGCAGCGCCTCTGTCTCGAAATCATTCCCGAAGCCCGGCATATAACCGGCGTTGGCCCCGGGAAGAGACGGGGCTTGGGTCATACGGGTCGGATGTTTTTCGACAGTCATACTCGGCTCCTCGCGTTCCACTAGCGCTTGCCTAAAGGTTGCATTTGTAACTAACAACTGGTTTTTTAGCGCTGCGACAAGAAGGGGTGCAAGGGATCGGAAAAACATCTGGCGCCAGTTCCGCCGCGCCAAGGCCGGCCCCGCCACAGCCGCCGGACACGTCCCGAACAGATAACGGCATCTTAACACGGCATTCTTGCAAAAACCGTTCTGGACTTCACAACGCCCGTGCGCATTATCTACCGTTTGGTCTATGCAACGCCCAAAGCGCGAATTGGAGAAGAGTATATGAAAACGATAGTTCTCGCTGTTTTCAGCCTGCAGGGGAATGGTGCAGAGCGCGTTGTTCAAACACTGGCGCGAAATATAAACGCATTGGGTGGCACGGCGCATATTGTTATATTTAAAGACACTATTGATCTGCCGCTAGATAACGGAGTTCATATCCACAAATTTCCGTACCGTGCTTTTCGATCGCTACCTCGAAAAATCCGCCCCAAGATTGCGGCGAAATTTTTTGACCGATTTATCAGGAAGAACATCGGGACGCCTGATCTGGTGCTTTCCAACCTTCATCCCGTCGATTTTATTCTTTCAAAGAGCCGGCTCCCGAATATTCATTTTATCATGCATAATAATACGTCGCAGGAGTATGCTCTTGATGGTGCCGCCGACCCTCGCCTCAATCGACTGAAGCAGATCTACAGCGGAAAAAAATGTGTCTGCGTCAGCAAGGGCGTCGAAGAGGACATGCAGGCGCTGTTTGGGCAATCGATCGAGACGCGCACAATCTATAACCCGGTCGAACCGGCTTTGATCCAACGACAGGCTGATGAACCGGTGCCGCCCCGGAAGGACTATATCGTCAACGTAGGCAAGTTCAAAAAAGCCAAGCGCCACGATCGTCTGCTACATGCATATGCGCAGGCAAAGACCCCGTATGACCTGCTGCTCGTCGGGACCGGACCCTTGCTGGAGGAAACCAAAGCATTGGCGCAGTCTTTGGGCATCGCAGACCGCGTGCATTTTGTGGGCTTCCAGAAAAACCCGTTCCCGTTGATCAAAGCGGCAAGATTCATGGTTGTATCGTCGGAATATGAAGGGCTGAACATGACAATCCTCGAAGCGATTGCCCTTGGTGTCCCCGTCATAAGCACGGATTGCCCCTCGGGGCCGGCTGAAATACTGCCCACACCAAATCTCGTGTCACCACCCGACAATATCGAAGCGCTTTCAGCCCGAATGACGGAAGCCTCAGACAACCCGAAGCGTTTCAGGATCGATTTCCCCGAAAAGTTCGATGCCAAGGCCGTGACCCGCGCTTATATGAGCCTCAGCGCTTGATGGATGTGTCGGAAACATTTGACGACAAGACGGTGTGACGTCCTTGGGGCCTAATACTCCGCACTCAATATGCCCACGCGATACATAGCTTTCGTAGTCCGGTCACGGGTTGTTGCGCCTGAAAGTGGGGAATGCCTCGTGAATACCAGATATGTGGCGTCTATGAGTGATCTTGACCAACAACCTGAAGTCGTATCCTAAGGGGTACCTAACAATATCTGGTCCGATCAAGGTTTTGGCCACACAAGCTCTAGCTGGAAAAATAAAGGTACTGGATACTGTCCAGTTGTAAATAACGAGGAACTCTGTGGATACTTACCTGATCAACCTAGAGCGGCGTCCTGACCGACTGTCGGAGGTTTCGCGAAAGATGGCTGACCTAGGATTGCCATTCAAAATCTTCCGCGCCGTCGACGGGCAGGACGAAGATGCGAAGCTCCCAGATTTAAAGCCACACCTATTTGTAATTAATCAAAAAAAACAGCCCGTTCGCGGTGAAATTGCTTGCGCAGCCTCGCACATCGCCGTTTGGCGGCAGTTTCTTGAAACAGACGAAGAATATGCACTGATCATTGAAGATGATATTGATATCGCACCGGATTTGGAGATGGTTCAGAAGCAAATGCCCGGCCTTGGCCTGGATTTCTTGAATCTCTCCTCTAACGCGCCCTACACCTACACGCTGGATGAAGAGACACTCAGTCAACTTGCGAACGACGCAGTTAGAACACGCCCAACGGTGTTTGAACGGTCACGGCGTCGCCTATGGCGCAGGCTTGAATGGCGTAGGCGTTGGCGGATTTTTCACCTTCATCCGCTCCCCAACGGCCATGTGGCGTGTGAATGTGATCCGGCACCGCTACTGGGAAGCGGGTACATCGTTTCACGTCGTGCGGCAGAGGCGTTTCTGCAGACCACCGAGCACCTCTTCTTTCCGGTCGATCTCGTTTGGCGGCACGCCCCGGGCATGCTGCGGCAGGGCTTTTTAGCCCGACCTATTGTGACGCAAACTGACAAGGACTCCGATATTCCGGGGCGCTTTGACCAAGGGAAGATGGCGCTGAAATACCGGCTTCTCAGACCCTTCCTAAAAAGCCGAAGACTACGTCGGCGGTTTGATGTACTGCGTCTTTACGGAGTGTTGCGCCACTAAACCGATAGGAAAAGCGAGACCAATGCGAAAGAAACCCGGACGGCTTAGACGGTTTTTATCCCTCAACCAGCATCGCAAACGCTGGGGGGCGCGCAGGCATGCGGCGGCGGAACATGATCTAGCCGAGCTCAAAGCGACGATGATTGACGCGGGCGATCCGGTTCAGACGCGGGGGTCAGCGAAATCCATCGACCTGCATCTGCAAAATCTAAGGACGGAATTTTCGGGGCAGTCTGCGCTGCTGCTTTATCATGCAGAGTTGATCGTGCTGATCCGGCGCGACCACAACCTGGCTGAAACCTATCAGAAATTCCGCACCCTGTGGATGGCCGAGGGGGACTTCCTGCGGGAGAAACTGAATATCCGCTGGCTTGTCTCAGCCACCGACACATTTGCGACCCATGATAGCGATATGGCGGTGCGCGCGGTTGCCATGATGACAAGCGCGGTCGTTAACACAGTTAAAATGTACGAAAGTGAACGGTATCTGACCGATACCTTGGACACCACGATGACTCCTACGCATGTCGAGGATGTTCAACACCGGCTCATCCCGCTTTTCGAAGGAATGTCCTGCTTTACCGTCGGAACGGATGACACCCTGCGCAATATGGTCTGGAGGATGGAACCGTTTATGGCGCTTGATCCCGTCGGGCCCATTTTCCAAGAGATCTGGGCACGGCTGCAGATCAATGACACCGCGTTTGCGCGCTTTAAGGCACAGCACAAACGGGATAAAACAAGCTGGTGGGACGAGGCTTAGCGCCGCGGCTCTTGGGCGACCGTATAAAACTCGGCGGGTGACAATGATATCTCGCGGCGTTCGGCATCCACGGCATGCAGCAAGGCCTGCATGCCCATGCGAAGTTGGGCGGCGATGCGGCGCAGCTTGAACCTCGCGGTGGTTGGCTGCCGTGTCGGCACACCGGCCCCGATCAGCGAATGTGTCTTAAGCCCGACAGCTACGCCGTAAGCCTCCGCTTGGTCGATCTGGATCGCGCAGGCCGGTTCGACCTGATAGCTCTTAAGCTCGTAAGCACCACAGATCATCGCATCGGCAAGTGCTGCCTGTGTCTTTGCGCGCTGCAACAGTTTTGCCGCCCCTGACGGCCATAGCACATATGCGGCGGCACCGCTGCGATCCTGATAGAGACGGCGCATAACGTGGTCGTCTGTCAGCGGTTGTGCGTCTTTGGCGACAATCTTCCGACGCTGGCGTACCTCAAGCGTCAGATGGTCGACATCCACCAGCCCGCGACAGGACTTGAGCATTATCGGCGTCGCACGAGAAAGCACGACATCGTCCTCAAGGATCAACGCAGGTTCCCCCAAAGCCGCAACACGCTCCCATGCTGCTACGTGGCTCAGAAAACAAGCCTTCTCGGTTTCCTTAAGGGGGCGTTGCCAACTGGCCCAATAGGCCGCGTTATGCGATCCGCTCTGCGCATCGGGGGTAACGGCTTCGAGCCGTTGATAGGGTAGACCTAGCGCATCCATCTGTTGCGCCATAAAGGCCATACGGTCCCGAGCCGAAGCGACGTTGATGATGATCGACAGTATGAGGAGCCCCTCCGGACAGATGGCGTGCGACTACCGGCTTCTATCAACAGTCACCTCACACGGCAATCTAAGATGATTATTCTCGCCCCTCGTGATCCTTATGGGGCCGAGGGCGGGAGCGGCCATCAGATCCGCTGCGGCGTGGTCGGCTGTGACACGCGTCCTAAGCCCAGCTCTACCCCTCTTCACCTTCAACACACATGTCATCCTCCAGCAAGATACGCGCGGCATCGCCCTCCAGGTCTTCGTACTGACCACTGCGTAATGTCCACAGACAGGCGATCAGCCCTGCTGCGCCGAGGCATATGGAAACGGGGATGAGGACAATCAGAATATTCATCGACGCAGCGCATTCAGGACGACAAGGATGGAGGACGAAGACATAACCGCCGCCGCCATCAGCGGTGTGGCAAAGCCCATGACCGCGACCGGGATCGCCACGCAGTTATAGGCGGCGGCGAGGGCGAGGTTCTGCTTGATGCGGCTGCGCGCCCGACGTGCCAGGCTCAGGGTCTGCGCGACCGTGCCGAGAGTGCCCCCCAGAATGACACCGTCCGAGGCGACCCTTGCAGCGTCCAGCGCCGAACCGGGGGCGAGCGATGCATGTGCGGCGGCAAGCGCTGCGGTGTCATTCAGCCCGTCACCCACCATCAGCACCCGCCTGCCCTGTTCGGTCATGCCACGCACCAGATCGACTTTCTCGTACGGCAAGACGCCGGCATGTATCTGATCAATCCCAAGCTTTGCGGCAAGGGCGGCGGCGCGGGCCGATGTGTCTCCGGTGACCATCGCGACCTGCCACCCGCCGGCGCGAAGCGCGGCGATCAACGCGGCGGTGCCGGGGCGCGGGGTCTCGGTCAGCGGCAGGGGGATGCACCGATCGGGCAGATGAAGCTCGGGCCCGTCCTCTCCGCGCACCAGCCCCACGGGCTCACCATTCCAAAGGGCGGTGACCCCCTTCCCT
>Ga0098060_1001339_pt1 | contig 9975 bp, 7 predicted proteins | sample 21_taG_FD_77063 | JGI IMG/M metagenome (GOLD analysis project Ga0098060, IMG submission 77063) | Marine viral communities from the Subarctic Pacific Ocean - 21_ETSP_OMZ_AT15319 metaG | ecosystem: Environmental > Aquatic > Marine > Oceanic | place: Pacific Ocean | collected 2015-01-19 | reverse complement strand
TTGCGTATTCGCTCGCCTTGTTGTCTTCGCCACGTCCAAAGGTAACGGTAATATCATTTTTAATAATATCACCTAGGTCATGGTCACGAAGCCATGTAAAAGCCTCCTGTTGTCTATTAACAGGTATAGATGCGCCGTATATTTTTTTAATTTCTACGGACTCTCCATCTTTTAGCTTTAATTTTGTAATATGCATTTCTTCCATCATCTTAGGAATTTCAAACTGAGATAATGTTTTTTCTTTTTCTTTTAATTTAGAAACACTTTTTTCAGCATTTTTTATTTCGTCTTCTAAATTTTTAAGTTCGATAACTTTTTTGGATAACGACTTAGCAGCATCTGTTTGTGTTATTGATTGTACTCTATCTTCTTCATAATTTATTTTGTTCATTTATTTCTCCTCTTTCATGTATGTTGAACTCGGTTGGGTAATACATTTTTTCTTGCCTATCCCAAGTTAACGTAGTGTACTTTCCGTTATTTATATCACATGCAACCGCTATTGCTAAACCAATTACTTTTGGATCTCCTGATAATAATAAATAATCTCTATCATTAAAATCTTTAAGTAATCTTCTTAATTGATAAGTTATCGGACCTGGACTTCTGACAATTTGTGTATCCTCACGTAAGAGAACTTCTATCTTGCCAAATTTTTGAGCGCCAATAATATTATATTTTGGACGACCAATTTTAGTACCAGGTACCTCTTGTAACAAATAAACAATAGGCTCATTTTGCGATATATTTTCTTTCATACTTGACTTTTTATTTTATTTTTTATAATTTGTCAAACAGAAAGACGAATTAAAAAATGATTAATTATAAGTTTAAAACCAAGCCATACGCACACCAATTAAAAGCATTGGAAAAATCGTGGCAAAAAGAAGTCTATGCATACTTTATGGAAATGGGTACAGGTAAATCTAAAGTATTAATTGATAATATCTCAATGCTATACGACAAAGGTAAAATTAATGCAGCTCTAATTATTGCACCAAAAGGTGTTTATCAAAACTGGCATGACTCTGAGATACCTACCCACCTTGTAGATCACATAGATAAGAAAATGGTTTTGTGGCATGCTATGATTAATAAAACACAAGAAAAAAAATTAGAAACTTTGTTTGAAATCGGTGAAGAATTACATATTTTAATTATGAATGTAGAAGCTTTTTCTACTAAAAAAGGTGTTGCATTTGCTAGTAAATTTTTAAATTGTCATAATACTTTAATAGCAATAGATGAGTCTACTACAATTAAGAATCCTAGTGCAAAACGCACAAAAAATATTTTAGGTTTATCTAAAAACTCTAAATATAGAAGAATACTTACAGGCTCTCCTGTCACTAAATCACCATTAGATCTATATACACAATGTCAATTTTTAGATTCTTGGTTATTAGGTCACGCATCTTATTATGGTTTTAGAACTAGATATGCTATTATGAAAAACGCTAATTTTAATGGTAGATCGGTACAAATTGTTGTTGGATATCATAATTTAGGAGAACTATCAGATAAATTAGAACCGTTTTCTTACCGTGTATTAAAAGATGATTGTTTAGACTTACCAGAAAAAACATTTGTAAAACGTGTAATACAATTAAGTCCAGATCAACAAAAATTATATATGCAGATGAAAGAAAAAGCTCTTGCAGTGTTAAATGGTAAAATGGTTAGTACGACAACTGTAATGACACAACTTATGAGATTGCAACAAATAACATGCGGACATTTTACATCAGACGATGGTACCACACAAGAAATACCTAATAATCGTATTACAGAATTAGTTGATGTCTTACGTGAGATAGAGGGTAAAGTTGTTATATGGGGTCATTGGCAAAAAGATATGACACAAATTATACAAGCTATAGTTAAAGAATACGGTGAAGAATCTGTTGTAGATTATTATGGCCTTACACCAAAAGATGAAAGACAAGCCAATATAAAAAAATTTCAAACCAATCCTAAATGTAGGTTTTTTGTTGGAACGCCAGCAACAGGTGGTTATGGTATTACATTAACTGCAGCTAGTAATATGATTTATTATTCTAATGGATATAATCTAGAATTTAGAACACAAAGTGAAGCTAGAATAGATCGTATTGGTCAAAAATATCCTATGACTTACATAGATATTATTTGTGAAAAAACTGTAGATGAAAGAATTGTAAAAGCTTTGCGTAACAAAATTAATATTGCATCTAAAGTTATGGGTGAAGAACTTAAGGATTGGATTTAAAATTTTATAAATAGGGATCGGAGGTGAATTCCTGGGGCAATGTGGTGGTGTCCTGCTTTAACGGGCGTAGTTGGTTCGGTGTTCCGAATCTCTATATTTTTTTCATTGTCGTTAAACCAACAACCACCACAGTATAAGAAATTATAGGATATATGTATAGGCGCTACAATTTTTGTAACAGAACTACAATAACACCACCCATACCAGTCATAACGGCACCCATAGAAACTAAAAGTATTCTTTCAATTCTAGTAATGTGTGCTTGTAACTGATTCATTCTTTCATATGTCTGTTTCTGCATAATACGACACAGTTTTTCGTGTGATTCTATTTTTTGTATTGCGCTTTCTTTAGCCATCTGTGATCCAATCTAAATCAGTGTAGTTTTTTTTAGAAATATTTTTTAAAAAAGTAGTGGCGCTTTTTTCTGCAACTGACAAACCGTGATATTTAATATATCTTTTTTGCAAAGATTTATCTGCGGTCACTGTGTATAATAAGTCTATATTTTTTTCTTCTGCCATTTTTATAAGTTCCTCTACACATAATTTTAATGCATTATGCGCTGTTTTTAAACCTGTTTTTTTATCAACCACAATCCATTCCATAAAAGCAAATTGTGTGCCAATACCAAAATAAATACCTCCTGCACATATTGGTTTATCATCTTCAATAATAATACCATCTGGAGGTAAACAATTTTTAGGTACAACACCAAATTCATGTTGTTTCCACCATTCAACTAAATACTTATAGTCGATATCTAGATTCCATTTTCTAGCTTGCATTTAAAATGTTTACATTACTTTCGTTATGTTCGTTAGAAAATTGTTTCCAGTTTTTAAAAAATTTTTTTTCATCTTCTAAAAATTTTTTTTGTTCTTTAACTTCAAAATAATCTGTAAATAAAATACCATTAATTAAAATTTTTCTATTCTCTGATCCAAATACATAAACAGTGTGTTCATCATCACCCAATGGTTTACCGTGTTTACTATTTTCAACTCTAACCCATTTATTATCTTCATTAACCATATGGCTACCAGATACTTTAATACCTTTGTAGTCGTGTAGGTTTTCAACCAAAAATTTACCTGTTGCGAATACTTTTCCACCTTCTGCAACATTGTCTTTTAGATCAACTTGTTCCACAGGTTTAGTTGAACCATCAGCCATTGTAACTAGTGTGCCTTTTAAGAAACAACCGCCACCGTCACCGTTTCCGCCTCCTCCTATACCAGGAGGACCACTTCCTAAATCTTTTTCTCTAGTTGCCTTGTCTTGTGCTTCTTGTCTTTCTCTTTCTTGATTTTCAGCATCTCTAATTTTTTGTTGCATATCTCTTTTTTCTTTTGCTGCTTTTTCTGCTGCTTTTTGTGCTGCTTCTTGTCTTTCTCTCTCTTGATTTTCAGCGTCTCTAATTCTTTGTTGTGCTTCTCTTTCAGCTTTTGCTTTTGCTTCTGCTGCTCTTTGTGCTGCAGCTTGTCTTTCTCTTTCTTGGTTTTCAGCATCTCTAATTTTTTGTTGCATTTCTCTTTCTTTTGCTGCTTTTTCAGCTGCTGCTTTTTCTGCTGCTTCTACTCTTTGTCTTTCTTGATTTTCAGCATCTCTAATTTTTTGTTGCATTTCTCTTTCAGCTTTTGCTTTTGCTTCTGCTGCTCTTTGTTTTTCTGCTGCTCTTTCCCTTGCAGCATCGTCTGCTGCTTTTTGTCTTTGTTGTCTATCTAATTCTCTTGCTTCCGCTGCTTTTTGTGCTGCCTCTGCATCCATTTCTTCTCTAGTCATTCCTTCATTGTCTGGATCGTCTTCTCCTCCGATGTCTAGAATATCCATTCTTCCGCCTGGTCCTATTAGATCATCACTACTTCCAGGTTGATCATCAAAATCACCGTCGTCTCTTTCCTTAGAACCTGCATATTTTGAAGGATCTGGTCCAGGTTTATATCCAGGTTTTCCAATTTTTTCCATGGCTAAATCATATTTATTTAACATGTCATTGACATAATCTTCTCCAAATAAAGTTTTAGCTAGTTCTGGGTTATTTTGAATAGTTACTCCTTTCATATATCTTCCATAATCACCTACGCCATCTATAATACTTTGATTAGGATCTACAATAGTGTCTCCTATGGTATATAAAAGTCCAGGTCCAGCTAATGATGTAGCTCCTGCTTTCATATTATCTGCTGCATTCATTGCAGAAATAATATTATAATCATCTGGAGCTAGTCCTAGTTGTTTTATTTTATCATTATCTTGTAAATGTTCAGGAAAACCAGTTACAAGTTCAGGAGCTTTAGATAAGGTATCTATAAAAGAATTACTTGAGCTTGTTAAATCATCTAAATCTATATCATCTAAATAATCATCAAATTTTTCAATACCTTCTTTACCTAAAACGGTTCCTGTCCCTGGTCGCGTGACACCTGTTATCGTATCAGGTTGATCATCATTTTCAATTCCTGATCTTATTGTTCCAGGACTTACTTGTTCATCATAATCTAAAAATTGTGCACCAGGTCCAAATATTGCATCTTCAAAAGGTGATCTTATCGTATCAGGTTGATCATCATTTTCAATTCCTGATCTTATTGTTCCAGGACTTACTTGTTCATCATAATCTAAAAATTGTGCACCAGGTCCAAATATTGCATCAGCAGGGTCTGGTTTTGTGGTATCTCCAGTAAATCTATCTTCATCTTCATATTGATTTTCAAAATCTAAATCAGAAGGAGCTGTAGTATCAAATCTATCTACACTGTCTTGATCTTTATTACCCGCAAAGTAATCTTTAAAATCTAACTCTTGTAATCTTTTTTCTTCTGCAGCTGTAAGACCTAACATATCTGCTTCTGCTTTTTTAGCATCTCCAAGATCAACTAACCTTTGAACTAAATCAGTTTGTACATTCATTTTTTCAGGATCAAAAGTTCCTGCCTTAATATCTGCTATGTCTTTATCAGTTAAGCCATATTTATCTTGTAAAGTATTTTCTACTGTATCAATTCTTTTTTGATATGAACCTTGCAATCCATAGTTTGTAGGAGTTCCATATTTACCACCTGTTATTGTGTTTAAAAAACCACCTGATACGGTGTGATAATCTTCCATGCCTGGTATATAATTTGGACTATTTGGATCCATGTACTTTGCACCTTCTCCTGTTGAATAAAATTCATTTAATTTACGTTGCCTTGGATCTGGTTCAGGAAGTGCACTTAAAAGTAAACTTACAGGTCCACCAGCTATTTTATTTAAAACAGCTCCCGCTAAAGTTTTACCTACATCTAATTTGTTACCAAAAACATCGACTGTTTTATTTGTAAAATCTACAATAGCTCCTGGTATCTTACCTAATTCTGTAAGTGCTCCTTCTACAGTTTGTCCAGCTTTACCTAATATATTTTGAAGAGTGCTTTGTTGTTCGTTATTAAAAGAGTCTATGTCTGCTTGTGTAACAGGTGCTTCACCTGGTGCAAACACGGGGCCATCATCACCTACTCTTATTCCAATACCTTGATTAACTAATTGTTGATTTCTATAATCTGTATTTACAGGTATTTTATTAAAATCATCTATTTCTTTTTGTGTTACAGGAATTTCTCCTGGTGCAAAAACAGGGCTACCTGGTGAAATTTGTAATCCAATACCTTCATCTATTAATCTTTGTTGTTCTGGTGTGTTTACTCCTCCACCTCCACTTCCACCTGTCGGTGGTGTAGCTACTTGTCCCTCGCCACCTGATCCTCCTCCACCTGTTGCTGGTGGTGGCGCTGATGGTGTTGCTGGTCTTGATGGCAATTGTCCACTGTAAAGAGCATATAGATCTCCTAAATAGTCTTTTTGTGTAGGATCAACTTGTATTCCTGTGTAATCTGGAGCATTAAATAATAACTCTTTTCTTGTATCAGTAGTTGTTGCTAAATCAGTTAAATCAATATCTGGATCTAGTAAATTTGGATCTACTATAAAAGATTTAAAATCTCTTGCCATTATGCCATTCCTCTTTGCCTTAATCTTATATTTTGTTCTTCAGGACTTAACAATGCCTGTTCTGTAGGTGTTAGCCCAGTTGCATTAATACCTGTTGCTGGTTGCGTAGATGTTGTAGATAATAAATTTGCATCTATATCTGGTGTTTGTAAAGGTGGTGTTTGTATTTGTGATTGATCGTCTAGTATAGGTTCTTCTGAATCAATATCTTGTTCCATTAAATTAAAATCTTGATCCATTAAAAATTGTTGAGAAGAATTTAAAGTATCTTCAAAACCTTTTTTTATTTCATTTAAAGGCATTAATTCTATAGTTTCTCTCATTAACTTAAATTCATTTTCTTCTTGTTTAGTTTGACTATCGCTGATCATTGCATCAACTAATTTTAATACTGCTACTTTTGTTTGATTTGCTGGAGAATTAGGATCTAAAACTTTCATTACATTATCCAATTGATTTGGATTAGTTAAAAAACGAGAAGTTTTTCTAGCCATGTAAACAAGAGGAACTCCAATTACTGGATTACTTGTCACAGCAGCTGTCCCTATTACACCTCCAATTATAGATTTAGTTCCTCCTAAAATAGCTCTTCTTGCTACAAAAGAAGTAACATCAGGAACTTTTAAACCTGCATGATTTTTAGCAATATTAAAAAAATCATCTAGTTTTTCGATGGTCAGCTTAGAGTCTTTTAAAAAAACTTTCATTAAATCTCTTCCTGATTCTGTATTTAAACCTAAACCTTTTTCAAATTTGTATGGATCAAACATAAGTTGTCCTTTTTGAGAAGATGCAATTAAAGAATCATCAAATCCTTTTTGCATTTTTGCTCTTACAAATTTTGTAAATTGTTTTTCTCCTACTAGTGTTCTTAAGTCGTTTAAAAGTTGTGGACTTAATTTTCTTTGTAATAATTTTTCTCCCAATTGATCTGCTGTTATAGATCCTGGTCTTTCAAAACCTGCCTTAAAAATATTTTTATCAATTTTTTTAAATTCTTTTGCAGGAATAGAATCAAAAATGTTTTTTCCAGGAATAGGGGCTAATTTTACTCCTTCTTTTTTAGCCATTTCTTTTAAAGAACTAGTAATTATTGAATTTTCTAAACCTTGAGCATAAACTTTATCTGCAAATTTTAATTTTTCAGCAACATTTAATAAAAGATTTGGATCTAATTGTTGTTTTTTTGATTTACTTAATGGATATATGTTTTTAAGTAAATCATCTTGATAAGATTTTTTAGTCAATAATCTTAAATCTGTTTCTAAAGCAGATTTTAATCCTGTTAATATTTTAATATTAAATGCTTCTGATGGATTTTGAGATAATTTAGCGTAAACTTTAATGTCTTCTATTAAAGATTTATATTGAGTAGCATTTATATAATTAGGAACTTTATTTCCTTGTTTAGCATATTTAAATAATGCATCTTTTTGAGGACTATCTAAACCTTTTATTGCTCCATCTTCTACTAACTTTACAAATTTAGATAAAGAATTTTTAAAATTTTTTGTAGATATTATTGGTGTGTTTCCTACGTCATCTACTGCTTTATAGAAATCATCGTAAAAAAAACTTGTTATTCTTCTAAATTCTCCATAAGTTTTTTGAGAAGCTTTAGTCATATCTACACCTAATTTTGTTAATGTAACATTAGGTCCAAATGTATTTAATGTATCGTCTGCTGTTTTGTTAATAAAAATTGCTTTTTCACCTGCTTTTTGTTTTATAGGATTTCCTATGTAAGGAAAAACACCTATTACTCTTCCATAACCTTTTGCAATTATATTACCAGAGTCACTTAAACTTAATGGAAAATTAGCTCTTTTTGCAGATTCATACAGTTCTTTGTCTGGCTTTCCAAATAGTCCTCTTTTTACAGATGTAAATAAACCAGGAACTTTAGCAAAAAAACTTTGTAATAATGCTTCTCTTTTTAAATCACTTACGGCTCGGTCTGTTTGTATTCCAAAGTTAGTAGGTTCATCTGTTATTGTGCTTTGTAATATATCATATAATTGACCTCCTCCCATTGCACCTAAAACTCCTCCTCCAACAGTTCCTGCTGGACCGACCGCTGTTCCTGGTATAGAACCAGCAATAGCTCCTGCTGCCTCAAACGTAGGTCTACCTCCAATTTTTTCTAAACCTTGTGGTTTGCCTACTTTAGCTAAATTAGGGTCAATCATCTCTGGGATTATTGAATCAGTATCTTGACCTGATTCTACATCTGCTGTGTCTACAAAAGGTGTATCAGTTGTTTCAGTATCTGTCGATGAACCTAAAGCATTTTCAATTGCATTTAATTCTTCTGCGTTAGGTGTATCTCCTTGTATTTCAATTTCACCTAAACCCTCAACAAAAATAGTAGCCATTATTATTCTACAATCTCCACAAGTTTACCATCGACTATTTTAAATTTTTTTACATCATCTTTATAAACTGGTTGGTTTCCTAATAACGCTTCATTTTTATTTATATAAACATCAAATTGATTTGTAATTTCCCCTAGTCTAGCTAATACTTCCGCAGAACCAGATAGACCTGTAAGATTCATTTTATCTTTAGCCTCTTGAACAAGAAAATTAGTCATTCTTTGATTAGGAAATATTACTCTTGCATATGCAGGTGCAATTAAAGCTTCTAGGGCTGCAAGCCTCGCAATATCGGTGTCAAAAACTTTATCTTCTAAACCTTTTGGTATAAAAGGTTTTAAATCAGGGCCAAAGTCTTCTATCGCTGTAGCTAATTTATTTGTAAATCGTCTAATTGATCCTGTCGCACCTGATAAAGTTTTGTCTTCATTGATCATTTTAGTAACTTCATCTAAATTAGTTCTTACTGTTTTTACAAAACTTTGGTTTTGCACAATTTTATCTCTAGCAGCTTTACCTATTACTTGTCCTTCTCCTTGAAGACCAGACGCAGCAGCTTCAGTTTTAAGTGTAGCTCCTTTAATATATTCTTCTCTTGCTTTTCCTGTTAAACCTAAAGCATCCGCATCTTTTTGAGCGGTTGTTTTAGCATCATCTATATATTTTTTTCTTACCGCAGCGTCAAACTCAGGGGTTCCTCTTAAAATACCTGCTGCTTCTAAATCTTTTTGAAAACTAGTTCTTGAATCTTTTGGAGTTTTCATTGCTTGTCCTAAAACTGTAGACACAGCGGCTTGTTTTCTTTTATCCATAAGAGCTCTTCTCTTATCATCTTCACTTACAAATTTTTTATATCCCACACCTAAAGCATCTATTGGACTCGCACCTGATGCTAACGCAAGTCCTACTTCACCTAAAGGTAATCTAGTTTTAGAGACTGGTGAAAATTGATTTTGTAAATTTGTAAGCATTTCTATGTTTGATCTTATGTCATCCTCTGACATATTACCGAACATATTTGTTCCATTTTTTAATTCAGTTCTATCAACAAGGCCAGTCATGATACCATCATTAACTTTACCACCTCTTCTAAACATCGGTCTTTTTAAAATATTAGACATAATTATCCTTTTCCAAATATTCTTCCGTAAATATCCGCTCCTGCTAAACCAACTCCTAGTGCTGACATTAATGGACTTGCTCCTTGGGCTTGTGCCGGTGCTTCACCTATTTCTGTTCGACCTGCACCCATGCCACCCATTAGTCCCATGACACCTGATCCTAGCATATTTAATCTTCTTTGTGGATCTTGAACAGCCATCTGTGCTGCTTGTCTCTGTGCATCAAGTACCGCTTGTG
>Ga0098060_1001336_pt1 | contig 9980 bp, 3 predicted proteins | sample 21_taG_FD_77063 | JGI IMG/M metagenome (GOLD analysis project Ga0098060, IMG submission 77063) | Marine viral communities from the Subarctic Pacific Ocean - 21_ETSP_OMZ_AT15319 metaG | ecosystem: Environmental > Aquatic > Marine > Oceanic | place: Pacific Ocean | collected 2015-01-19 | reverse complement strand
GGTGCTGTTACACCAATATTAATAAGTGACACTGCGCTAAATTTTACATCAGACTATAAAATCACTGGAATAAACGTTATAACAGGAGATAAAAAAGCTGGATATTCAGAAAACGACGTTTTATTATTTTGGACAGATAATCAATCAGAACCAAAGCAAATCAATATAACAAAATATAAAGAAGATTACACAACATCGGCCTTTAATGTCAACACACAAATTAATAGTGTAAATGTAAAAGAATCTGATATTACAGTAATTAAAAAATCCCCTCTTAACGCACCTACACTAACAATGTCCGCAACAAAGAAAGAAGGTAATTTGGTTGGTACGGGTAATAATCCGGCGTTTTGTTCATTTAATTTTTCAGAGCAAATTGATGGTACAACTACATATGAGTTAATGCAACCTGGACAAACAGAACTACGAAACGGCTCACTTTTAGAGTTTGATTTTACACCTTTACCTAACTTTGAAGAAGGCGATGAATTGATATTTTCTGGTTCTCAAGAAGTTGATAACGTTTTACAAGTTTTTCAAGTAAGAATAAAAGTAACTGAGTTATTAAATGAAGCACAAAAAATAAATGGTGAAATATTAAGTATTGATTCTAATGTGCCAGCTCAGTCTACAAACATAACATATGAGGTTTTAGTTGATGAAGGCGATCCTTTATTTGAATTAAAAATACCAAGATTTGCTTACAGGTGGAAGTATAAAGGTGGGCAATACTCTTGTTTTTCTCCATTTTCTGAACCTGCTTTTTTACCAGCAAAATTTGATTATGCAACGACAGATGGTCATAACAAAAGTATGGTAAACTCATTAAGAGCTTTAACTATATCTGGTTTTGATACTAAGCCATATGAGGTAGAAGAAGTTGATATTTTATATAAAGAATCAGATAATAATCTTGTTTATGTTGCTAAAACACTTAAAAATAGTGAAACAAGTTTTAAAGTAGAAAGAGAAATATTTAGTAGTGTTGTTGAGGAAAATCAACTACTAAGACACTTTGATAATGTTCCAAAAAAAGCCTTAGCGCAAGAAGTTGTTGCCAATAGGGTTGTATATGGTAATTACACACAAAATTATACTATAAATAAAGAAACTGAACCTGATTTAGAATTACTGTTTTCAAAACAAACATTTAGCCCATCACAATCTTTTAAAGCAAACGGTAGTAATAAAGTGTTTACTTTAACAAGTGCTTTTTTTAAAGAATTTCCAAGTAACGAAGTAGATATAGCTGTATTTATAGACAACGTGTTATCGAGTGAGATATTTTCGTATAATCCAGACAATAAGCAAGTTACATTTGAAAATGCACCTGCAAACAATTCTATTGTAAAAATTTTATTTGATAATATTGGTAAGCCAAAAAAATCTATTAAAACCTTAAGAAATTATCAAGCTGGTATATCGTTTGTTGATAAGTACGGTAGAATAAGTCCAGTGTTTACTAATGCTAAAGCATCAAAATATGTTGACATGAAGCATTCTGAGGGCATTGTAAAGCTACACGCAAAACCAAAAAATTTACCACCAAACTGGGCTACGCATTATAAAATATACATAAAAGAAGGAAGTAGTGAATATTACAATTTATTATTAGATAACTATTACGCTGCTGAAGATGGTAACGTTTGGTTAAGTTTTCCTTCGTCAGAAAGAAATAAAATTGAAAAGGGAGATTTTATTGTATTAAAAAAACAACATGATACAAGCGATAACGTTACGAGTGATAATAAATTTAAAATATTAGACATACAAAATAACGCACCTGAGTTTATAAAAACTTCAAAAAGATCAGTAGCGTCATCTGAAGTTAAAATTAAAGGAGCAAGTGCAAGTAGCAGCGGTAGTGACTTCGACACACCTCCGCACCCTGGTAGTATTGTATTTAAGTTTTTAGGCCCAAATGATAATGAGCACTCTTCATTTGCAAGAAGCTTTTTTGGATCATCTTTTGTGCGTTTTAAAAAGACTGGTAATGTAAGTCGTTTTTATGAAATTGAAAGTGGAGGCCCTACTGGTGTAAAGTTAGGAAATGGAGATGCGGAAACAATATATGAGGTTACTCTTAAAGAGTCTATTTCCGATGTTGATTCTTTTTTAAATAACTTAGATACAGTAGATGAAACCTTTACACTTGAGGTTTTTGACGAGGTGGTTGAAAACACGCAAGAATTTGAAGGTAGATTTTTTATTAAAATAAAAAGAAACGATATAGTTGACACTCATATCATAGGACCATCAACTGAAAGTCTTTATGACACAATATACGAGCAGAGAATAAGTAGAAACTTAGCAATAAGAGAAAGGGGTGGAGGCGCGTCTGAAATAGCATGGCAGGATGTTCATGATGATCAAGGAACTGGACTAACTGACCAAGCTGGCGCAGCTCTTAATTGGCCATGGATTAAACTTCAACACTCTCACCCTGAAATTAACAAAAAAGATGTGCTTATAGTATCACACGATCCTGGTTATGGCCAACAAAAAAAGGATGCTATTGGTTTTCAAGAAAGTGAATTTGAAAAGAATTTAAAAGGAGACGGAGAAACTTTAATTCAATTTGTAGATGCTAACGATGTTGAAAGTAGGGTTTATCGAATACATAATTTAAAAATCTCTGCAAATAAAAGAGGTGCGCCGTGTACATCAATTAACGGTATACGCCCTGCTGGAGGTGATACAAACATATATGAAAACTCTATAAGACACGAGATAAGATTTGAAATAGAAGATGACGAAAACAAATCACCTGGTTTTAGCGAAGATAATTTTAGCTTTGATAGTAATATAATTACGCACGTAAGATTTAAAAGAAGAGATTTAAATAGAGAGTACGTGTTATCATCTAAGAATCCAGCTGTTTTTGAAACAGAACCAAAAGAAGTAGCTGATTTAGATTTTTACCATGAGGTGTCAAACACATTGGGTATAATTAAAGTAGGTATGACAGTAAGTGGCACAGGTATAAGCGGTACACCTACTGTTACTAACGTAACGCCTAGCATTATAAACTTTTCTACAAATCAAACGCTAGCATTAAATACAGTATTAACTTTTACTGACTCTACTAATAATATTACTGCAACTGCTACTGTAGCTGGCGCTACAAGTAATGTTGCTTCTGTAAAAATTAAAAATGGTGGTTATTTTGGTCAATTAGAGCTTGATTGGTTTAATTGTTATACATACGGCAACGGTGTTGAATCAAATAGAATTAGAGATGATTTTAATGCGCCTTTTATAGATAAAGGGCCTAAAGTATCAACTGTACTAGACACACCATACATAGAAGAACATAGAAAAAACGGCCTAATATATTCTGGCATATACAACTCTACATCAGGAATTAATAAATTAAATCAGTTTATAGCTGGTGAAAAAATAACTAAAGACTTAAATCCAGAATACGGCTCAATACAAAAGCTACATACAAGAGACACGGACTTAACAGTTTTATGTGAAGATAAAGTTTTAAAAGTATTAGCTAATAAAGATGCTTTGTTTAATGCGGATGGTAATATAAACTTAACATCAACCAATAACGTTTTAGGTCAAGCTGTTCCATATGCTGGTAATTATGGTATAAGTAAAAATCCTGAATCATTTGCGTCGTATGGTTATAGAGCATATTTTGCTGATAAATCAAGAGGTTCTGTGTTAAGATTATCAAGAGATGGTATAACACCAATATCAAGTAATGGTATGAAAAGTTGGTTTAAAACAAATTTAAAAAATGCTACTACTATATTAGGTTATTATAACGATAAGCAAGATGAGTACGATATATCGCTACAAGGTACAACAGACTACACATTAAGTTTTGATGAGAAAACTACAGGTTGGGTTAGTTTTAAATCTTACGTTCCAGAGGCTGGTTTATGCTTAAATAACGTTCATTATACTTTTAAAAACGCAAGAATATGGAGCCACGATAATAAAGACGAAAATAATGAGTTTTATGGTGTTTCAGGATCATCAGCAACGGATCCACATATAACTTTAATATTCAATGAGGCACCTAATGTTGTTAAGAGTTTTAGAACTATAAACTACGAGGGATCGCGGGCGTATCAAGTTGAAATACATGTACCTGGTATAGGTTACACTACTTTTGATAAGCTTAGAGACACATCTTCTTCAACATATTCGCTGACTAACGTAGATGATTTTGAGGCAAGGTCAATCGCTGGTTGGAAAGTTACTAGCGCTATTACAGATATTAATTCTGGCGATGGTTTTAACTTTATAAGAAAAGAAAATAAGTGGTTTAGTAATTTAAACAAAGATGTTTTTGCATATGAAAATGACCAATTCGTTCGCAACTCTTCAGTTGAAAGTCAAAATAGCTATGGTGGTAATTTAGATCCAGCTGAATTAACATTTCAAGGTATTGGTAGGATTAAATCTAATGGTTTAACTGGAGCTACAACACAAGGAAAATATAAAGTTCGTATACAAACTAGTGGTGTTGGAGCAAAAAACATGACTTTAACTAGCGTTTCTGGTCCTGGAACTTGGATATTAGACAAAGTAAATCTAGCCGATGGAATTGTTCAAAATAATAACGTAAGTACACTGGATAGCATTGAGCCGGTTGTGTTGACATTTACGTGTAACGATGGTTTTGAAAATCCAGGTAGTCAAGCTTTAGCTACACAATCACCATCAGGCACATTTAACTCAGTAGCATACGCGCAACCAACAACAACTACCAACACGGTGTCACTAAGTTTTGCTTCAGCTACACTAAGTGCAGATAAGCACATAACAATCACATTAAATAATGCTGCCACAGCAATAACAACAGAAAAAAGTATAGCTGGAACTTATAATTACAATGTTAGAAATACGTCAACACCAAACTCTGATCTTGCTGTTCCGGTAAACACAGCATATAATAATACAGGAACAAAAGGTTTAACTGAAGTGCTAATAACAAGAACTATAACCGCTAAAGCTGGGCATGGTTTTGGCCGTTTAGTAGATGGTGTTTTTGAAGAAGATACACCAACCGCAATAATAGAACAACAAGGTGATGAAACTGGTGTGTATAGCATATCTACAGCTAATAGAGTATTACAGGACGGTAAACTTACATCAATAGATATTGTTGTTAGTTACACATATGGTGATAAAAGCACTGTTACTGGAGATAAAATAATATTCTTCGCAAGAGCTAAAGCGTTGCACTCTGCTCCAGCAGATAAAGTTAAAGGTTATTTTTGGACAAGAATTAATAATAAAAACGTTCACGTTCCTGACGCATCTGATATAGATATTGACGGCGAAACAAGATACTTAAATGTTTGGGGTGAAGCAGGAGCCACTTTTGGCGTAACGTGTAGCACTGCTACTGTGTTTATGGATGGTAGTTTAAATAACATAACAAGTAAAACATTAAACGCGAAAACTGACTTAAATAGAATAAGGGTAGATTTTCCAGCAACAGTTTCATCAGTAACACATACATTCACGCTAACAGGGTCTGATCTTGATTCAAGCATAGCTGGTGGAAACCCATTTACTTTAACTCAGGTTGCCAATGTTACTATAACATTTGAACCACACTCTCTAAGGTATAACAATGCTAGTGAAGTAACGGTTTTTGAAGATAGCAATTTAGATGGCACTTTTAATACAGCCGCTAATACGGCTGATAGTATAACGAGAACGTTTAGAGCATACTCATTACCGCAATTAAACACTAAGTTTTCAGAAATACCATTTAAATATGTATTTAATGATGGCGCTGCGGCTAATGTAACAAGAACTATAACAGCTGATGATTTTTCAAACACAATCTCAACAGCTAATGGCGGTACTGTAATGAGGGTTGAAAACTTAACTCAAACGGTTGCTACTAACAATTTGACTATAACTGGTAAATATATTATAGAAAGATACGGTAATACAAGCTTTACGACACTTTGCGCACAAGGTAATATAGAAGGTAGTGGTAGCGGTACCGGGTCAATTATATATTTATCAATAGCAAACGGTTCTAACGTTAGTAATGCAACACTAACAAGTGGTAACCAATTAATAGTTGGTCATACTGATTATCAATCTGGTGATGTTATATCTGGCACAGCTACCATAACAATTAACTGCCCTGGTTACTTAGCTGGCGATGTTACGCTTTCTTACGATAATTTAGATGGTATCACTAATAACAATAGCGCTACAAACCCAACATTTAGCGGTACTGGTACATCATCAACGTCAGCAACGTTTAATTGGAGCTTTACGTTAAGCGAAAACGTAGATTCTGGTGACACATTTGGTTTTAGAGTTAATGCGTCATTAGATACACCTTAAAAATAAAAATATGGGATTAATAACTATGCAATTTGATAATGAAATAAATGAATCGTTACAGGTTAATGATACGATATACTACTATAACGCTGGAAATAGCGAAGGTGAGTTAGCAAATGACTTTACACCACCTATAACAAAACTAGGCGCTTGTACAGCTATATCTGCTGATAGAAAGTCATTAACGTGTAATATTGACGATAGCACGCCAAGGCCAACGGTAGGTAGTAGCGGTAATTTAATTACGTTTGTTAAAAACAACAAAGTTAATACTACATCATTAAAAGGTTATTATCTTGAGTTAAAAATAACAAATACATCAAGTGAAGATTTTGAACTATTTTCAGTGGGTAGTGAAATAGTTGAATCTAGCAAATAACGTGTGATTATATATGTATAAAAATAAAATTAATAAAATATGATACAGCTATTAGGAGCAAATTTAGCAGCGCAAGCAGGAAGCCAAATACTACAAGGTATAGGTGGTATAGTTAGTGGTATTGCGGGTAGTAGACAAAGAAGGCAAGAGCAAGCTGACGCAGCGAGGTCTTACACTAACGCTATGGCTAGATTTGAAGATATAGACACATCAAATCCGTATGCAAACATCACAAATCCATATGCAAATCTTACGGTAAATCAACAACAAGCAGATTTTATGGCCCAACAAACACAACAAGCGTCGGCTAACACAATGTCACAATTGAGAGGTGCAGCTGGTGGTTCTGGTGTAGCTGCTTTAGCACAAGCAATGGCTAATCAACAAACAAGAAATTTACAACAAGCTTCTGCTACTATAGGAGCTCAAGAGGCTGCTAATCAAAGATTAATGGCTCAAGGCGCTATGCAAACACAAATGGCTAGAGCACAAGGTGATTATTTATCACAGAGAATGCAAGCTAATCAAGCTACAACACAACTTTCTATGGCACAAAGAAGAAAAGCAGCGGCTGATCAAGCTAGACAGCAAGCAACAGGTGCTTTAATCGGTGGTATAGGTAAAATAGCAGGAGGTGTTATGGCTGGGTTTACAGCTGACAAGGCGTTAAAAGGTATAGGTATGGATGGTTTATTTGGTAAAGCAGCTAACACAAGTGGTAATAACGCAGGTTATTTACCCGGCACAGATAATGAAGGCTTTTCTACACCTGAAAATAACGATGGGTATACTATTACCAACTCCCCTTATAGCCCTACAGGATCTTCTGAGACGATAGTTGGTACAGATGGTTTTGAATATAGATATGATCCGGCACAAAAAAAATATGTAAGAGTAACTTATTAGAATTAAATTATGGCAACAAGACAAAATACACCAAGACAAAATTACGGTAATCCATTTTCAGCTGGCTCATCAGTAGCACAAGGTGCAGCGCTAGCAGCACCTGGTTTTGTTGATTATTCAAAGTTTTTTGATACATCAGCCACGCCTGGTTTACAAGCAGCACAGCAGGGTTTATTTACGCAGATAGCTATTGCTAATGAGACACACGCTGAGAATATGGAAAATATTTTACCTGCTAACTTTGATGAAACTCAATTAGCACCTGGTTCTGTTGATGGTACATACGAGATGTTACGTGGTTTAAAAGACCAAGCTTTTAATCTTAGTAGACAAGCATCTAATTTAAGAGGCACGAAAGAAGGTGATATGGCTCAAATGGAGCTAAATAAAATTAAATCACAAATGTCAAAGCATTATGGTAATAACGTTGAATATAATTCAATGATGATAGACCATGGTAAAAACAAAGATTACTACTCTCAATCATTTAATGTTATACCTGGTAAAGCAGAAGAATATCAAAAATATGTAAAGTTTGTCGATCCATCCGCTAAAATATCATATGATGGTAAAAAAATGATGATCGAATCAGAGGATGGTGATAAAATATCTTTTGAAGAGCTTAAAAAATTAGAGCCAGCAATGCAAGAAACAGAGTCAACTTTAGCTATAGATCAACTAGCTACAACTATAACAACTGAAGCTGGTAATGGTAAAAAAGTAAACGATGCCACAATAGATTTTACCGTTGCTAATATACTTAATAAAGCATACCAAGAAGGTGGTGATAGGTTAAATGTATTAACATCATTAGCCACGGACATGAGTAAAGAAGTTGGTGGGCAAAAGTTTGATTTTTATGGGTATGTTACATCTGACCCTGATTTAGCTAATAAATATCTAAATTCAGGTGGTAGCTTTAATATTCCAGAAGACCCAAGCGCGAGAGCAGAGTACGCAAAAAACTTTGAAAGTGATTTTAAAGGTTACCTAAGAGGAACAATGCAGACTGTAAGAGACTCTGGTATTGAGGCTTATACAAAAGATTTACGAGCAGAAGAACAAAGAAAATTTAAGCTACAAACAGATTTAATTGACTACCAAACAAAGAAAAAAATTGAATCAACTAAAGCAACGTATAGTTTTCAAGGTAGCAGTAGAGGTATAGAAGGAGAAACGGAGGAGCAGTTAATTGAGCGTATGAAGTTTATCAATAAAGCTGTTGATGACGGTAATTTAAGCGCGTTTCAAGGTTATGACTTAAAGGATGGAAATGCTATTGATGTTGACGAAATAGTTGCTAAAGACACTGGCCAAACGTTTAATGTTGTCCGAGCTTATGGTACAGACTCTAGTGTTGCTGGAACATATGGTTTAAACAACGCTTATGATAAAGCGGTTACTGAAGACAAAAGAGCATTAAAAGAAGCATTATTTAATGCTATTATAGGAGACAAGTGGACAAGTTTATCAACTAAGGCTGGTATAACGTTTGAAGATGACGTAAAAACAGACCCAGAGGGCAATAATGAGGTTGAACTAAACGAAGAAACACTTACTAAAATTATCTCTGACTTAGATGAGCAAAAAAATGAAAAGGGATTTTTTGTTACTGGGGAAGATAGGGTAATATACACAGACCCTAATACTGGAGAAAAAACAACACGTGAAGACTACAAAGAGTACGTAAGCATGTTAGACGACTTGGTTGAAGAAAGAGAAAAAAGTGAGGCCGCTGGAACCGTTGATAGTAATATGATTGCAAAGGTAGAAAATAGAGCTAAAGAACTTAAGGTTATATTAAATTCAGCTAAGGACCAACGAAGCCGCGACAGGTTATTACAAAATCACGTAAGTAAGTTTAGAAGTATGGTGATAAAGTCATCAGACGCAACAAAAGCAAAAGTTGAAGAAATAATAGCAAACTACAATTAAAATTATGGCAAACGGTAATGAAAATTTAACTGGTTTAGAATTACTAGCCCTATACAATTCTAATAAAAACAATAATCAAGAACCACAAGAATCAAACTGGGAAAGAGAGCTACGTGAGACAGGGCAAAATTTTTCTAATGCACTTAGTAACATACTACCTGATTTAAATAAAGCTTGGCAAGCAACAACAGCAACTAGTGTTGATATGCTTAAGAGCGTAGGCGGTGAAGACTTTGCTGATTTTTTAGTTGGTGATTATGACGAGTTCATGGAGCGTAAATACGACAAAATACAAGAGCTTGACCTAGCTAGAAAAGAAACTGGTGGTATAGTAAAAGGTATACGAGCAGGTGGTGATTTTTCAGATATAGCAGGTGGTATGTTTAATGCTGTCACAAGTTTAGTTACTACAATGGCACCAGCT
>Ga0098060_1001333_pt1 | contig 9996 bp, 11 predicted proteins | sample 21_taG_FD_77063 | JGI IMG/M metagenome (GOLD analysis project Ga0098060, IMG submission 77063) | Marine viral communities from the Subarctic Pacific Ocean - 21_ETSP_OMZ_AT15319 metaG | ecosystem: Environmental > Aquatic > Marine > Oceanic | place: Pacific Ocean | collected 2015-01-19 | reverse complement strand
TCCTATCTATTGGGGTTGCCCTTCTATTGGAGACATGTTTAATGTTGATGGTATGCTATGCTTTGAAGACATTAAAGAGCTTCCTGAACTACTTAAAGGATGTACTCCTGAATATTATGAGAGCAAGAAAGAAGCTCTTAAAGAGAACTTTGAACTTGCTAAGAAATATCGATTAGCAGAGTTAACTATTCCAAGCCTTTTATGAGAGGAGATAGAATATTAGTTACTGGTGGAAGTGGTATGGTAGGTAAGCATCTTAAAGAGCTTATCCCTAATGCTACTTTTGTTAGCTCTAAAGACTACAATCTCTGTAATAGCTTCGCTGTACAATCAATGTATAGTGATATTGAACCTGATTGTGTTGTTCATCTTGCTGCTAAGGTGGGAGGTATTCAAGATAACATTGCTAACCCTTTAGCATTCTTAGAAGATAACTTAGTTATGAATACTAATGTTGTTAAGGCTGCTAATGATAAAGAAGTAAAAAGATTTATCGGTATACTTAGTACTTGTATCTACCCAGATAGACTTGAAGATAGTCAGTATCCTATGACAGAAGACTTGCTTCATGCTGGTCCTCCAACACCAACTAACTTTGGTTATGGTTATGCAAAGAGAATGCTTGGAGTTCATTTAGATACAATTAGGAACTCTACAGGTAAGGATTACTTTTCTATTATTCCAAGTAACTTATACAGTGAGTATGACCATTTTGATGATGATACTAAAATGCATTTTGTAACTGCACTACTTAAGAAGATTAAAAATTCTAAAGATGGTATTGTTCCTTTATTTGGTACAGGAACTCCTTTAAGACAGTTCATTCATGCTGAAGACCTTGCAAAGATTATTACTAAGTGTGCTTTAAGTGATAAAGATATTAAGACTAACTTCAATGTATGTTGTGATGATTCACCATCTATTGAAGAAATAGCAAAAGCAGGTCTTAAAGCTACAGATAAATATCGTAACAAAGTTTTAGAGCTTCAGTTCGACTCTTCTAAGCCTGATGGGCAGTTTAGAAAAGATTGTGACAATTCAGTCATGAGGAAACTATTTCCTGACTTTAGGTTTTTATCGCTTGAAGAAGGACTAGAAAGAGTATATAATAAGTTATGAGTGGAAGAGATTGGAAGCATAATACCTTTAAATTGAGTAAAGGTGAAGCAGTTTTGTTTGCCTTAGCATTACCTTTTATCTTTATTATTGGTACATTTGGTTCTGCTATTTCAGCACTCTTTAGTAAGAAAAGTTGATTTTCATAAGGAACTATGCTATAATAAAGTATGGCAATCAACTTAGTTTCTGATACTATCGACCGCGAAGACGCGTGTGGTATTATCAATTGGCTCAATCAAAAAGAGCTCCCTCAACTTACTAAAGGTCCATTGACTAAAGAGTATGAGGCAAAGTTTTCTAATTGGCTTAGGACGGGTCTAGATCATCGGATCCATGGTACCATCAATTCTGTATTTGTTAATAGTGGATCATCTGCTATCCTATTAGGTCTTACTGCTCTTAAGTTTGGAGGTAAGCTTAAGAATAATAAAATTGTTGTACCTGATTTAAGTTGGGCTACTGATGTTAGTACACCTCTTATTCTTGGTATGGATACCTTCCTTGTTGATTGTAACTTTGAAGACCTTTCAGCTGATCTCAATCATCTCGAACAAATATTTAAAGAAGAGAAACCAGCAGCCTTTATTCTTGTATCAGTACTTGGACTTGTACCTGATATGGATCGTATTCTCGATCTTTGTGAAACATATGACGTCCTCTTAATTGAAGATGTTTGTGAAGGTATGGGTTCACAACACCACGGACAAAAGCTTGGTACATTTGGATGTATGAGTTTCTTCTCTACTTATTTTGGACATCACATCTCTACTATTGAAGGTGGCATGGTATGTACAGCTGATAAAGAGATTAACGATCTACTTCTTATGACTCGTTCACATGGTTGGGATAGAGATCTTAATCCAGAAGCTGCTAGGAAGCTTGCTGAAGAGGAAGGTGTTAGTGACTTTGATAGGTTGTTTACTTTCTATACCCCAGGACTTAATGTTAGGGCTACAGACCTTCAAGCAAAGATTGGTATTAATCAGGTTGATAAGATTGATAAATTTGCAAAGATTCGTAATGAGAACTTTCTTCACTACAATAATAGATTAGCTTGGGCGAAAGATCTTTTATTTAAACCAGAGCAATTAACTGGAGATTTTGTTTCTAACTTCTGCTATCCTATTGTTAGTGAGAGTAGAGATGCAATTGTAAAAGAGCTTAAGGAAAATGATATTGCTTGTAGACCTCTTATTGCTGGTGCTTTGAGTAATAGTCCAATGTGGCAGAAGTTTGGTAAAGCTGATCGTAACTTTAATGCATTGGTAATTGACAACTTTGGCTTCTATGTACCTAATCATCAAGGCATGACTACTGAGGATGTAGATAAGGTTTGCGATATCATTTTGAAGTATTAATCAGTTGATACTGAAAAGTTTTATTATATAATAAGGAGTAATATTATGATTATTAAACAATACCTGTATAACGGCGATCTTATTCACAAGCGCTTCGCTTATGAGTTCTTTCGTAAAGATGTATCCCCAGTTGGTAACGTTGTCGCCTTCCGTGCTCCTATGGATGTGACTAAGAACCTTATTGACCTTGAAGATACTCTCTCTAATGACTTCATTGCTTCTAAAGACGCAATTAACTTCTGCTGGGAGATTCCTAATCTTTGTCCTTTCGGTGCTGTATCATTCCAACGTCTATTCAATACTTCTATTGCTCAGATCTTGAGTAAGTATATTGGTGCTCCTATTGCTATGGATGGTGACGACCTTATGGTTCAAAAGACCTTTGTAGGTTCTGACGGACAAGAACGTTCTGAAGGTAAAGTAAGTGTTTCAATTACTTACTCTCTTGAGAATGTTGCTGTTGGTCACACTGCAGTAAATATCGATGCTGGTCCTGATGCTCCTGGATTTGCTTTCTCTTCTCTCCTTAGTGATGAAGATGCAGAGTCCTTTATGAATGAAGTTATTGCTTACTTCAATGCTGAGGTTAAAGATCAGTTTGTTGCTACTACTAAAGTAATCGTATAATGATTATTAACTACTACGGCGTTGAAGATAACTTCTGCGAGTGGGATTATATACAAGGTGTATTAAATCATCTTGACTTAGATGATACCTTTAAGGTACACATCGTAAGTGTTACTCCAGAGTGGGATTATATTGACAAAGTAGTACTTGATGATAAAAAGAAGAATGTTATTATCGGCTTGGCTGATGAATGGTCATCCGATAACATTCCTCAAACATGGAAAGATAACGCTACCGTTTTTAAGGCTTACCTAAAGCCAGAACAAGAAAAGGGTAGTGTTCATTCCTTTCCATTAGGCTTTAATAAGAAGCATAAGAAGCTTCCTAATAAGCCAATACACACGAGACAGACAGATGTCTTCTTTGCTGGTCATGCAGCCTCTCCAAACAGAGTACACTACCTCAGGTGGGTAGTTGATTACTTTCAAGATATGCCTAAAAGCAAAAGACCTAAACTTGACTTTAATATTACAAAAGGTTTTAATACAGGTCTTAACGGTGAAGAGTATTCACAAAGATTGCATAATGCTAAGATTGTTGTTTGTCCTGCTGGTAATGTAAGTGCGGAAACATTTAGACATTATGAGGCAATGAGAAGTGGTGCAATTGTTGTATCACCTAAACTTCCACAAACGAAGATTTATAAAGATGCTGCTATTTGTCAAGTAGATGATTGGGAGTATAGAGTTGGTGATGCAATTATGGACTTGCTATCTGATCTTGATATGTTACAATTGGTTCAAGAGAGGCAGCAGCAGACTTATAACAATAGGTTCACTGCTAAGTCAGTAGCTAAATATATTCATGAACTTCTTTCAGATACAAAATAAGCTCTTCTTTGCTAATAAGAAGACGCAACCAGAGCCTCTTGATCAGGAAGGTGAACAGGCCTTCGTACCGTTTCTATTCAATAGATGGTTAACGATGTATAGTAAAGAGACTGTTGGCTTTGTCAATGAAACTCTCAATAAGTATTGTGGTATCTTTGATACTGATAAACAAAAGACTTACAAGCTATACTTCAATCTCATTCCTCGTCTTAAGTTCAAACGTATTAACTATATTAAGAAGGTTAAAAAAGATAAGGATCAGAAGGAAGAAGAGACTAATCTTAAGATGATTGCTAAGAATAACTTCATGTCATCGCGTGAGTTAGAGCAGTATAAAGAGTTGATTAATTCCTAACATGTAGTAAATAATAGTATGGCTAATATTGATAACCTAGCAACTCATAAGCACTTGATCGACCTTTCGACTCACTCTGAAGGTGACATTGGCTTGACTGACGATTTTGAGTTGACGATGATTTTTGATGATATTCTTCTTGTTGAATATGTTGACGAGAACGAACACGGTGAGATCCAGCGTAACGGAATTTATGTTCCTACTAATGCTGTAACTAAGGCTTGGCGTAAAGCTAAAGTTGTTCTTGCTGGACCTAAAGCACAGTATGCTAAGAAGGGTGATGTTGTTATCTTCCCAAGTAATCTTGGTGTTACAGTAGCTAATATTGACGTTCAAGGTGAGACAGTTAAGAAAGGTATCTTCTTGAATGAAGATCGTCTCTTTGGTATTTGCAACCTTAAGAATGCAGATAAGTAGGTCAGGCCTTGACAACTTACTGCGCAGTAATGTTTGTGAAGTACGCTTTGTAAGACGTGATCCAAGACCTGGAGACGGTCCTACAAGGCGTATACTTTGCACAAAGGATTTGAGTATCCTTACCTCTGTAAATGGTAGAACAACTCTAAACTATAGACCACCTCGAAGTGGTATGCAGATTAACGAAGCCCTTCAAAACATTTGTGTTGTATGGGATGTAATGATGCAAGACTATAGAAATGTTGCGATGGATAGTTGTACCTTAATACAATCAATTCCGGCAGCAGATTGGTGGGAGTATTTTAATGAGAATATTTATCCAATGGCACCAGCACAAAAACTTAGCTTTATGAACTCATGAATATCTCAACTGAAAACTTCTCTGATCACCTTAAACCCTTTCTATTGCAGAAAGTAGCCATTTGTACAGATAAGAAAATTATCCGCAAAGGTAGGTTGAGGATTTTTCAAATCAAGCAGCACTATGCTAAGCTTACTTTAGAAGATGAAGTAAGAACACGCTTGTATGAGATTCCGTATCCTTATGAGATGTCCACAGATGGTAGAAAGCTTACTCTCTGTTATAAGCTTGAAAAGTTTCTCAATATAGGTGATCTCGATCTACAGGTTAAGTTCTTAGACTCTACTAAGAGCTCTAAACTATACAACTCTAATGTCTATATTCTTCCTTTGGAAGATGTTCAGTTTTAACTTGATTACGCTAGATAGTAGCCTATAATAGTTATAGTGATCGGAACTATAACAAACAACTTCCCCGAGGGCTATACTCCTAACCCCTCTCAAGTTAAGCTTCTTAAGAGTATTGACGAAGCCTTTGCTAAAGGTAAAAAATTCGTTATCTGTAATGCTCCTACTGGAGCTGGTAAGTCTTTTATCTCTAAGACTCTTGGTAATGCTTCAGAAGATGCTCCTGACGAATTTAGAGAGTTAGTTACTTCATACGCTGCTTTCAAGAGAGGTTCTACTGGTTATAAATATCAGGAAGAGATGGAGGAGACAGCTCCCTTTGGTTGTACTGCTTTGACAATTACAAAGGCTCTACAAGATCAATACAAAGAGTTATTTGATGATGTTGAGGTTGTTAAGGGTAAGTCTAACTATCAATGTGTAGTAGATGAGAGGTTTCCAGTAGATGTAGCTCCTTGTGTAAGTTCTCAGAACCTTAAAGCTGATTGCTGGGCTAAGTGCAAGTGTCCATATTATGAAGCTCGTAACAAAGCTCTAACTGCTCAGTTCAATACTCTTAACTATAATATGTTTTTTGCCCTTCCTGATCACCTTAAGAAGAGACAGTTCTTGATTTGTGATGAGGCTTCTGAGTTAGAAGATCAGTTGGTAAAGGAGTTTACTTGTAAGATTGAGTATAAGTTTCTTGCTCGTATGGATATTGCTCCACGAGTTCTAACTTCGAGTATGAATGCTCTTAAGTGGTTGACAGAGCTACAAGTAGATCTTACTGATAAGGTCGATGATATTAAAGAGATACTTAAGACTAGTAAGACTCGTAATAAGAAGTCTTTGATGGATCTTACTACCAATATGCAGAGATTGCAGAACCTAAAAGGTAAAGTAGATCTTGTAACTGACTCTTGGAGTGAGAGTGAGTATGTTCATACTAAAGATAGAGAAGGTATTACCTTTATGCCTCTCAAGGTTAATAACTTGGCTAAGAGACTCTTTGATTATGCTGATCAAGTCATCTTAATGTCAGCTACTATTATTGACCCTAATAACTTTTGTAAGAGTCTTGGTATTACTGATTATGAATATGTTGAAGCTGAGTCGAGTTTCGATCCTAAGAAAGCTCCTATTGTTGTCAACCCTAAATATAAGCTTAACTATCATCTGATGGAGAAAAACCTTCCTAAGGTGATTAGACTTGTAGCTGAGATTTGTAAGCATCATGGTAATGATAAAGGCATTATTCATACTCATAACAATACTATTACTTCAAGATTGAGTACTATGCTCTATGGTGATAGATTCTTGTATAGAGAGCCTGGTATCAAGAATGAAGATATCTTAGATAAACATATACTTAGTAGTGATCCTACTGTATTAGTATCTCCTTCTATGTCTTATGGGGTAGACTTGAAGGGTGATCTTGCTAAGTTTCAGATTATTATCAAAGCTCCATTCTTACCTACTAAGGATGTTAGGATTGAGAAGCTTATGAAGAATGACTTTGATTGGTATCAGAATAAGATGCTATGCTCTCTTATTCAGTCTTGTGGTAGGGGTATAAGATCTACTAAAGATGAGTGTATTACCTATATTCTTGATGGTACTATTGTTGAGAATATTGTGAGAGCTAAGCATAAGTTGCCGAAATACTTCCTCGAACGCTTCATTTAACATTAAATAATAGTAGCTTTGAAGAATTATACTTACAACTTTGAGATTAAGGACTTACTTACTCAGTTTGTTGCTGCGTTTGATGATACTGTCATTAAGCGTTATAACAAAGATAGGGAAGCTGAGCAAGAGATAGCAGTACGATATGTAATGGCTCCTAAGCAGCGCATTATGTATGATATTGTTAATAAGGCTCAGAACTTAAAACTCCCTGTTGTTAGTATTGACCTTGCGTCTGTAGGGTATGATAATACAAGGGTATTTAATAAGCTTGATAATTTTGATAATTATGGTGGGCAGACATCTACATCAATTAATACTCCAGTACCAGTTAACTTGGAAGTTAACATGTCTATTCTCTGTAGGTATATGTCTGATATGGATCAGATCCTTTCTAATTTTATTCCATACACCAATCCATATATCGTTCTTGCATGGAGGGAGCCAGTAGACCCGACATTGCTTAGTGCTGGTGAAGTACCCTTCAATCCCATTGAGATTAGATCAGAAGTTCTTTGGAGTGAAAATATCTCAATGAACACACCTAAGGATTCTACTTATAGTGATAAGTTTAGAATTGTTGCTGATACATCATTTACTATTAAGGGTTGGTTGTTTAGAAATAAGAATGATAGACAGAATCCAATTTACTTTATTGATACAAACTTTGTTAATACTGATTCAACTTATAGTTTCACACCTGCCATTACAGCTGAAGATTATGAAACCTTCTTTAGTAATTTAACAGCAGATGCAGATATTGAAACTGTATCACTTTCCGGATATCCTTTTACTGACTCTGTATTCTATAATGCTTCTGGATTCCCAATGCCAGTTGAGGGTCCTGTAACAATTACTACACAAGCTAAACAACTTAATAAAGGTACGTACACTCTTATTGGTCAGAACTATAATGAGACAGAGTTCGTTCTACTCTCTTCTACTTCTGCTCTTACTGATACACTTACATCAGTTGATACTAAATATACAGGTACAATTGATGGGTACCTCTTACCACTTTCAAGCTATACTGTACAGAGTGATACAGTAATGAATATTAATCTCTCTAATCTAAACGCACCAGGAACATTCCAAGTAGTAGTCAAGAACCCAGCTGGGTGGACTTCAACTGGTTCTTTGTCTGGAGTATCCTTTACAACTGAATAAATAACTTAAGATGGCAAACACAAATCCAACTAATGACGGAAGAGCAGCTACATTTGGTAGAAACCTTATGAGCTATGTTTCAAATAGACTTCCGTATGCTTCACAAGAAGATGATTCTCTTAATGATAAGTATAAGCACTTCGCTAAGAATGGTCAGCAGAGAGCAGAAGCTCTCGTTAAGTCATCTGTAACATCTTCCAACCCTTACAACAATGTACCTATTGGTGACTTTGGTAAGGATGGTTCTTTCAATGATGTTATGTATGCATCACTTGATCAGAATAAAGGTGGTCGTATGCGCGACTATCGTACAATGGCTGCTAATAATGAAGTAGCTGAAGCGCTTGATGAGATTTGTGATGAAATGATCAACGAAGATGAGAATGGTCGTGTTATCAAAATTGCATACGAGAATATTGAACTTGATGTTGATCAAAAGACTGACCTTGATGCTGAGTTTGATAAGTATGTAGACTTCTTCGATCTTAAGTCAAAAGGATGGCAGTACTTCCGTCAATTGCTTGTTGAAGGTGAAGTATACTTTGAGCAAATTCTTCACGAAGATTACACTAAAGAAGGTGTACTTGGTTTGATTAATATTCCATCTGAGATTATTGATCCTGTTTACAATAACATTCAAAACATGATTGTTAAAGGCTTCATTTATAAGAAGCCAATCTTTAGTACTCAACAGCCTAATAAAGTTGAAAAGACTGAAATGATTCCAATGGAGCAGAACCAGATCGTTTATGCTCACTCCGGTGTTTATAATGAGACTAAAGACTTTGTAATTCCTTTCATTGAGAATGCTCGACGCCCTTATCGTCAGCTCGCTCTTATTGAGGATGCTATTGTTATTTACCGTTTGGTAAGAGCTCCGGAACGTCTCGTATTCAACGTTGATGTTGGTAATATGGCTCCGCCAAAGGCTGAAGCTTATCTTCGTAAGCTTATTCAGAACTATTGGTCAAAGAAGACCTTTGACAGTGATCAGTCAAACGTTGTTAATAAGTTCAATCCTCAGTCTATGCTTGATGCATTCTGGTTTGCTAAGCGTCAAGGTTCTGAAGGTACTTCCGTTACTCAGCTTCCAGGAGGTGCTAACCTTGGTGAGTTGACTGACCTTATGTACTTTATTAAGAAGCTTTACAGAGCTCTTAAAGTACCTGCTACTCGTATTGATCCTGAAGATCGTACAGTTGATCCAGCTTCTATTCTTCGTGAAGAGCTTAAGTTTGCAAAGTTTGTTGTTCGTATGCAACAGCGTTTGTCTTCTGCTATTAAGAAAGGTTTTGTAACTCACCTTAAGCTTAAAGGTTTATGGGATGAGATGGGTCTTTCAGAGACTAACGTTGATGTAGCATTCACCCCACCTACTAATTACTTTGAAATGCGTGAAGCTCAGAAGCTTGAGCTTAAAGCTGCCAACTTCAATACACTTGCTGGTAATGAATTCATTTCTGTTACATATGCACAGAAGAAGTATCTTGGTTGGAAGGATAGAGACATTCTTGCTAACAGAGAGTTTATGCGTAAGGATGCTGAGATGCAATGGGAGTTAGCTCAGATTCAAGCTGCTGGTCCAATGTGGAAAGAGCAACTTGCTGCAGCTGCTGATGCTGCTGGTGGTGAAGCTGATGCTGATATCGGTGGTGGAGCTGCTGGAGGTGAAGGTGGTATTCCTGAGTTTGGTGGAGGACCTGCTGGAGGTGATGAAGCCGCCGGTGAAGATGCTCCTGAAGCTGAT
>Ga0098060_1001332_pt1 | contig 9999 bp, 8 predicted proteins | sample 21_taG_FD_77063 | JGI IMG/M metagenome (GOLD analysis project Ga0098060, IMG submission 77063) | Marine viral communities from the Subarctic Pacific Ocean - 21_ETSP_OMZ_AT15319 metaG | ecosystem: Environmental > Aquatic > Marine > Oceanic | place: Pacific Ocean | collected 2015-01-19 | reverse complement strand
GCATATTGACCCTGGAAAGAAACTCATCCTTGTAAGAAGCACCTATCGGGATCACCTTATCACTAATGGAGATATTGAAATCCTCAATATTGCTGATCTTGCTCCTGTTGATGATGTAAGACCTGTGCACCCTGCTAAACATGCTCATAGGCAATCTCTTCTCGATTCCCTTCATAGTGTGATGCACAATGAATTTGCCCTTGAGTGTATTGAAGATCACATAGTCTGCCAGGGCCTCCACAAAAAACAAATTCTCAAAAGGGATCCGTACTAGTTTGGAGTCAGACTTCACAAAAATGTGGTCCTCCATTTCTGCAAACTTCAGCTCTTTTTCGCGCTCCTCTCTGGCCTTTATCACCGATTTCAAAAACCGGGTATATTCTATTGGTTTGACAAGGTAATCAAGCACATTATCCTCAAAGGCCTCAATGGCGTACTCCTTTTTGGAAGTAATGAAAATAATCGGATAGGTATTCTTGAGTGACTTTGACAGCTCAAGGCCGGTCATCTCTGGCATTTCCACATCAAGAAAAACAAGATCCACATCATTGTTTTTTTCTCCAACAAGTATGTTAGAGGCCTCTATGGTGTTATCCAGGACGTGCGTAAGGTTGAGAAAGTCAGTTTGTTCTATAAATCTACTTACCAGCAAACGAGACATTTCGTCATCGTCTACAATCATACAGTTCAAGGTCATTTATTTAGGCCGGTTTGGTTTGTAACTTCTTTATATACTTTCCAATAATATCAAATTCAATGTTAACGATGCTCCCTTTTCTCAAATTTCGGAAGTTGGTATGATCAAAAGTATAGGGAATTATCCCAACACTAAAGAAATTTTCGGATATATCGAAACATGTAAGGCTCACACCATTGATGCAAACGCTCCCTTTCTCTACAATCACCTCATCGGATGGCCCCAGTTCAAACCTGTAGATCCATGACCCATCCTTATCCTCTACCCGCTCCACCACAGCGGTGGTATCCACATGCCCTTGCACTATGTGTCCATCAAAACGGCCATTCATTTGCAGGCATCTTTCCAGGTTAATCTCATCACCCGGGCTCAAAGTCCCAAGGTTCGTTCTTTTCAAGGTCTCGTCAATGGCTGTCACCCAGTGGGCACCGTCCTGAACTTCAGTTACAGTGAGGCAAATGCCGTTGTGATTAACACTTTGGTCTACTTTCAATTCATGACTGATGTCCGAAGAAATTTTCAGATGAAGATTCGTACCATCTCTTTTAGTTTCCTTAAGATTGCCAAGCGACTCGATGATTCCTGTAAACATGGGATTTTCTATGCGATGTCCGATTATATTTTTACATACTGGTTTACAATATTAGCTAATTGGAAGATAGTTACAGGCATAAAGGAATGCGGAAACTTCTGATAAAGGAAGTGGCCTCCAAAGGAATCACAGATGAACGGGTGTTGAACGCTATGATGAAGCTGCCCAGGCACTTTTTCTTTGACGAAATCTTTGTGACTCATGCCTACGAGGATAAAGCGTTTCCGATAGGTCAGGGACAGACCATTTCGCAGCCATACACAGTGGCCTTCCAGACGGAGCTTTTGGAGATCAAGGCCGGGGATAAGATTCTCGAGATTGGCACCGGCTCGGGCTACCAGGCCAGTATCCTACTGGAACTCGGCGCTGAAGTACATACCATAGAGTACAATAAGGTCCTCTTCAACCAAACCCGAAAGTTTTTACCACGGCTAGGCTACCGGCCCCACTTCTATCAGGGAGATGGTTCACGTGGGCTTCCTGCACAGGCTCCCTTCGATGGAATCATCGTCACCGCTGGCGCACCATCAGTACCTCAGGACCTCATCCAGCAACTCAAAATCGGTGGAAAGCTGATCATACCGGTTGGGGACGGAAAAACCCAGGAAATGTACAAATTCACCAAGGTTACCGAAAACAAAATTTCCAAAAAATCATTTAAGAATTTCAGCTTCGTACCTTTGCTGGGCGAACACGGCTGGAAAAAATAACCTATGAGCAAAAAGAAAAAACACTGCAGGGAATCCTTTGTGACCATGACTGAAATGGTCCTTCCTAATGACACCAACACCCTCAATAACCTCATGGGGGGAAGACTCATGCACTGGATGGATATCGTCTCAGCCATAGCCGCACAGCGTCACAGCAATCGCATCGTAGTAACGGCCTCTGTAGACAACATTTCTTTTTCAAAAGCGATACAGCTCGGCAATGTGGTCACCCTCAATGCCTTTGTCACCAGAGCCTTCAATTCCTCCATGGAGGTATACATAGAGGTGACGGCTGAGGATGTGCCTTCTGGCAGGAAAATAGAAACCAACAAGGCTTTTTTCACTTTTGTGGCCGTGGATCAAATGGGGAAACCCATTGATGTACCCGAGATAGAACCAGAAACCGCCGAGGAACAGGAACTGTACGAAGGAGCGCTTAGGAGAAGACAGCTCAGACTGGTTCTGGGTAAGCGGATGAAACCTGAAGACGCCAACGAATTAAAATCAATTTTCAAACTGTAATGGAAGACGAGTATCTGCCCTTTTTCATCACTGAAGACCTCTACCTGCTGGACGAGATCATCCCTGAGTCTGTAAAAGAGACACCTCCAGCCCCTGTGGTGAAAGAAAAAGTGGAGACCCCAGCGGCAGTGGTGGAAGAAAAAGTGGAGACCCCAGCAACCGTGGTGGAGGAACCTCCCGCAGCCATCGTCCCACCCACCGTGCATGACCTGGCCATATGGTCACCTCCACTTACCGCACAGGACAAAGAGCTTTTGGTGAAAATATTGGCTGCCATCAATGAAGATTTCGAAAAGGCCAACTTAATGGAAGGCATCAACGCTTATGAACCACACTATCACAAGCTCCTGTGTTTTGGATACCAAAAAGAACTGGAATTGAAACTTGGAACCGCTGTGGCTTCTTATCAACCTACTAAAGTATCTGATAGGCAAATCCTGGTGTCAGCCGCTCCGGCAGATCTGCACGCGGATAAAAATGAAAAGGGCCGCTTATGGACGGCCCTTCAGGAAATGTTTTTAAAGTAGGCTATTAGCCAAATATTTCTTTCAACTTAGCTTCCAGCGAGGCTCCTCTCAGACCTTTGGCGATGATTTTACCATCCGGCCCGATCAAATAAGTAGCTGGTATGGAGGTGATCTGATATTCAGCAGCAGCCACAGAGTTGAAGTACTTCAGGTCCGACACATGCACCCACGGCAATCCATCCTGCTCTATGGCCCCTACCCATGCAGCTTTGTTTCTATCTAATGACACCCCGAGGATTTCAAAGTTTTCATCCTGATACTGCTGATAGAGTCTCACCACGTTGGGGTTTTCAGCCCGGCAAGGTTTGCACCATGCAGCCCAAAAATCAACCAACACATATTTCCCGCGCAAAGAGCTCAGCGTGACCACTTCTCCATCAGGATTGGGGAGCGAAATCTCAGGAGCTTCTGCCCCAATCGCCAGTTTCCTGAGGGCCGAAACCTTTTTGGTCAACTCTTCTGTGAACATATTGCCGGGAAGCTCGGCACTGAACTTCTGAGCTACACTGTCATAAAAAGGGAAATGCTCCTCCACAGGCAATGACTCCAGCCCGTAATACGCAGCCAATGAAGGTGTGATCTTCCAGATAAATGTTTTCAGCTCCTTCTGACGGAGTTTCATCAGGGCAAAATACTCTTCTGTGAGCCTGGCAAGGGTCTGCTGATCATCCGCCATCCTCGCCTCAATGGCCTGCTGATTGAGTTCCTTCACGTCCGCCTGCTGATCACGCATCATCCCTTCCAGCTGCTGCACGTATTTGGTGTGCTTGGAGCCGGTCACGGAGACTTCTCCACCAGGGTTATTTCCTTCCAGCATGATCACCACTTCCTCTTCGGTGCCATCCAGCACCAGGTTCATCTGCTGGCGATTGTAAAAATTTAGTCGATAAAAAGTAGCCTCGGCCGGCTTCACATAAAACTCAAATGCTCCCGAAGGATCTACCTCAATGGTATCGATAGGTTTCAGTCCGGTAAACTCAAATTGATTGAGTACAACCAGCTCACCTTTAATAGGATTTTCAACTTTTCCAGACACATTAATTCCATCTTCTCCAGATTTACCACATCCAAAAACGGACAAAATCAAGCCCAACACCAAGTACTTACTCTGACTCATAATCTTCTATTTGATTGTTTCTAACGACTCTCTTAACAGTCGGTTGGCCAACTTAGGATCTACCTTTCCATTGGTCTTCTTCATGACTTCTCCCATAAACATCCCGATGAGGCCTTTTTTACCCTTTCGGTACTCTGCCACTTTCTGAGGGCTATCGATCAGCACCTGATCGATCACCGGCTGAATGGAAGCTGTGTCCGATTCCTGAAAGATATTGAGTGTTTGGGCAGCTTCCAAGGGAGTAGCCCCGGGATTAGCCACCAGGTATGGAAAAAGTTGTTGATTGGCAGCAGAAAAGCTCACCACTCCTTCATCTATCAGCTGAATGATTCCGGATAAATGACTGACCCGGATCACGGAACTTTCAATGGTATTTCCGGTTTCGTTCAGATAGGATTTGAATGGACCCATTATCCAGTTGGCTGCACCTTTGAAATTATTGGTTTGCTGACACAGTTCTTCGAAGAAATAGGCCATCTCCTTTTGATCGGTTAGCACCAAAGCATCTGATTCACTTAGACCATATTCCTTTTCAAACTTGCTTTTGAAATCAGAAGGTAACAAAGGCATATCAGCCCTGATCTTCTCCAGCCAGTCGCTGGTCACTCTCAGAGGGCTCAGGTCAGGCTCCGGAAAGTATCTGTAATCATTCAACTCCTCCTTGGTACGCATACCCGAGGAATCCCCCGTATTGGCATCAAAAGTCCTGGTCTCAGAAATAATCTCCTCTCCCGCCTCCAAAAGTGCTATTTGTCTATCCATCTCGTGGTAAATGGCGCGTACCACATTCTTAATGGAGTTCATATTTTTCACTTCCACCTTTTTACCTAATTGGGTATCGGTAGTTCGCATCACCGATACATTGGCATCACAGCGGACAGAACCCTCCTCCATGTTGCCATCGCATATGCCCAGATAGCGCACAAGCTTTCTGACTTCTGTCAGAAAAGCCCCTGCTTCTTCCGGTGTTTTGATCACCGGCTCGGTCACGATTTCTATCAGTGGCACACCCGCGCGGTTCAGATCTATGAGGGTATCGGTCTCACCTTCCAGGTGAATGGATTTTCCGGCATCTTCCTCCAGGTGTATTCTGTTAAGTACTACCTCTGAGTGTTGATTGCCCTCATAGACCACCGGCACCATTCCACCTATGCAGATAGGAGTCTTATCCTGGGTGATTTGATAGCCCTTCGGAAGGTCCGGGTAGAAGTAATTTTTTCGATCGAAAAACTGGTACTCGCTAATCTTACTCTTACAGGCCAGCCCCATCTTGATAGCATATTCCACAGCTTTGATGTTAAGCTTGGGCATCACACCGGGATGTCCCAGTGAAATGGTGCTCACGTTGGTATTGGGTGCATCCCCAAAGGAATTGCCATCTGATGAAAAAATCTTCGTCTCAGTATTCAGCTGTGCATGCACCTCCAACCCTACTACAAGCTTGTATTTGGCTTTGACCTCTTCGGAAATCATTTGATCTCAACTTTTCAGTTTCTCATGAATAATTTTCTTCCCAATCTCAAGCGCTTGAGAGAGTCCGGCCAAATTCTTACCACCAGCAGTGGCATAAAATGGCTGACCTCCACCACCACCCTGAATTTCCTTCGCCATGGCTCGCACCATTTCAGAAGCATTGATTCCAAGCTTTTGGACCAGCGCGTCATCCAATATGACACTTAGCATCGGCTTTTCGTTCAGGTTGGCAGCTAAAACCGCTACCAGATTAGGAACTTCATTTTTGAGTTCAAATGACAGTTGTTTGAGTACATTGGCATCAGGCAATTTTACTTCCTGGGTGATTACTTTGATGCCATCAATATCTTCTACTTTATTGATTAAATCCTTTTTCAGGGCACTGCCCTGCTGCTGATTGAGCTCATCAATCTGCTTCTGAAGCTGATTTTTCTCCTCAATAAGAGATACAATCGCTTTCTTGGGATCGGCCGGGTTTTTAAGAAGTTCCTTTATTTCTTTAAGTATCTCCAATTCCTGATCCACGAAAGCTTCAGCCTTATCAGCCGTAATGGCTTCTATACGCCGTACACCGGCTGCTACAGAGCTCTCACTTACGATCTTAAACAAACCGATATGGCCAGTAGCTGGCACATGGGTACCTCCGCATAGCTCTACAGAATAATCCCGATCAAAAGTGATTACCCGCACAAACTCACCATATTTCTCCCCAAAGAGTGCCATAGCACCCAATGATTTAGCTTCTTCTATTGGAACATTGCGCCTTTCGTCCAGCGCTATATTTTCACGTATCCTCCTGTTTACAATCGCCTCTACTTTCGCGATTTCTTCTTCTGTCACCTTGGCGAAATGGGAGAAATCAAATCTCAAAACCTCTTCATTCACCAGAGACCCCTTTTGTTGCACGTGTTCGCCAAGAACGCTTCTCAGTGCTGCATGAAGCAAATGCGTAGCAGAGTGATTGTTTTCGGTAAGCAGGCGCTTCTGCACATTCACTTTTGCCATGAAGGTAGCTGTGAGTTCTTTGGGCAGAGCCTTGGTGTAATGAACAATCAGGTCATTTTCTCTTTTAGTATCAAATACCGCAATGCGCTCCACTTCATTCTCTAAAACTCCCGAATCTCCTACCTGACCACCGCTCTCAGCGTAAAAAGGGGTCTGATCCAGCACAATCTGGTAGAAAGAACCTTTCTTTTGCTTTACTTCCCGATACCTGGTGATCCTGGATTCAGCTTCCAGGTGTTCATAACCAAGAAAAACAGAAGCCTCGGCTTCAGAAATCACACTTATCCAATCCCCGGTAGACTGCTCTGCTGCACTTTTAGATCTTTCCTTTTGAATCAGCATTTCAGCCTGAAAAGCTTTTTCATCCACCGAGAAACCATTTTCTCTGGCGATCAATGAGGTAAGATCCAACGGAAATCCGTAGGTATCATATAGTTCAAAAGCCGTTTTCCCATCAATCACTTTGCCTTTGGTCTCAGCTTTGATGATTTCGAATCGTTTCAGTCCTTTTTCCAGTGTTCTGAGAAAAGATACTTCTTCCTCACGAATCACTTTAGCCACAAATGCACGCTGCGCGTCCAGCTCGGGAAAGGTGTCTTTAAACTGATCGGCCAACTGACCCACCAGGTCCGTGAGGAAGGGTTCTTTAAAATTCAAGAAAGTGTATCCGTAACGTACCGCCCTTCTAAGGATTCTGCGAATCACATATCCTGCCTTGGCATTGCCCGGCAGCTGTCCATCGGCGATGGTAAATGAAATAGCTCTGATGTGGTCAGAAATCACCCTTATGGCAATATCCACTTTCTGGTCTTCACCATAGGTCACACCGGCACGTTTCGCAATAGACTGGATAATTGGCTGAAAAACATCCGTGTCATAGTTGGATTGCTTTCCCTGAACAGCCATAGCCAGACGTTCGAAGCCCATTCCCGTATCTACATGCTGCTGTGGCAGGTTTTTAAGCGAACCATCAGCCAGTCTGTTGAATTGCATGAAAACCAGGTTCCAGATTTCCACCACCAGTGGGTGGTCATTGTTGACAAGGTCCCTACCTGGTACTTTTTTTACTTCATCCTCTGAGCGTAGGTCTATGTGGATCTCGGAGCAGGGGCCGCATGGACCCGTATCCCCCATTTCCCAGAAATTATCTTTCTTATTACCATTGAGAATGCGGGATTCGGGTATCAGTGCTTTCCAGTATCCCCGTGCCTCTTCATCTGCTTCCAGGTGTTCTTTTTCATCTCCTTCAAAAACAGTGGCATACATGCGATCCTCCGGCAGGCCACATATGTCAGTAAGAAACTCCCATGCCCACTCGATGGCTTCTTTTTTGAAGTAGTCACCAAAAGACCAGTTGCCCAGCATCTCAAACATGGTATGATGATAGGTATCGAGCCCGACTTCTTCCAGATCATTATGCTTGCCCGACACGCGCAAACACTTCTGAGTATCTGCCACACGGTTGGAATCAGGGGTCTTATTGCCCAGGAAATAGTCCTTAAACTGATTCATACCGGCGTTGGTAAACATCAGCGTAGGGTCGTTTTGTACGACTATGGGAGCGGAGGGAACTATTTTGTGGGACTTTGACTTAAAAAACTCGAGAAATTGAGCGCGGATATCTTTTGAATCCATGTAACTACTTGAATATTAAATGCTTACAGTTTTGCGTTTGGTTTTATTGGTATAAAAACCGTAATTTGCCGATTAGATTTGCTCTACCAGCCGAGCAAAACTAATTGAAAATAACCTAACATTGATCTATGGCCAGGATTAAGTATTATTATGACACAGAGTCATGTAGATACGAGCGGATAAGAGTTTCATCATGGGATATCCTATGGAATTCGCTTGGTTTTTTAATGCTAGCGATGCTTTTGGCGGGGGGTATAGTGTTTATCTATACCAAATATTTTGAGTCCCCTGAAGAGGCGCTTTTGAGAAAAGAAAACGAGGAGCTCAGAATGTACTACGAGCTCCTAAGCAAGGAAGTAACAGATGCCAATCAGATGTTGGCCTCCCTGCAAGAAAGAGATGACAACATCTATCGGGTCATCATGGGTGCAGAGCCTATTGCCGATGAAATCAGAAAAGCTGGATTTGGTGGAGCTAACCGCTACAGAAACATTCTGGAGCAGGGTCTTGAGCGCGAAGAGCTTGTACTTGAAAACTACCAGCGCATTGATCAGCTGAAAAAACAAATGTACATCCAGACCAAATCCTACGATGAGGTGATGAATCTGGCTTTGGACAAAGAGTTGATGCTGGCTTCTATGCCCGCTATTCAGCCTGTATCCAATGAAGACCTTAAGCGACTATCAAGTGGATTTGGATACCGAATGGATCCAATCCTGAAAACACGACGACCACACCACGGTGTAGACTTCTCTTTGCCTAAAGGTAACCCTGTCTATGCTACCGGAGATGGAGTGGTCAAGTTTACCAAAACCAGCTTTAGTGGTTACGGTAAGCAAATTGAAATCGACCATGGATTTGGATACACCACCAAATATGCTCACCTCAATGAGTTTGTGGTGAAAACAGGCCAGAAAGTGAAGCGTGGTGAGCTGATCGCTTACTCTGGAAATACTGGTAAGTCTACCGCTCCACACCTTCATTATGAAGTAAAAATCGACGGTAAGCCCGTGAATCCGGTACATTACTTCTACAAAGATCTGGACTCTGAAGAATATGAAGAAGTACTCCGATTGGCCTCTATAGAAAATCAGGCCATGGGTTCTTACTAAGCATAAAAACATTCGAACATGAAAGCGATGATCCATCATCGCTTTTTTTATGTCTAAAACTTGTGGAAAACTACTTTCCATAGACAAGATTATCCTCTTACTTTTGTAGGCTAATCCCAATCGAATGAGGCAGCTCAGCGGATCAATCCTTACGTTCTCCATTTTACTGTTTTTGCTTACCAACTGTAAAGTCAGTCAGCAAACCACTGCCCCACTTCCACCCGATCAGGATACTGTAAGATTTGCGTTGGATTCCCTTCCATTGGAAAAAGAGACTTTTCTGATCACCCAGGCGGGAGATACCCTTGACACACTCTTTCAGGAAGTAGACATCTCCATCGACCGACTCTTGCCGGATACAGTCACCATCATGGCTGTGGGAGACATCATGATGGGTACCCAATTCCCCAACAAGAGCTACCTGCCTCTAAACAACGGCGAATACCTTTGGGATGACACCCGGGACCTCCTCGCATCTGCCGACATCACCTTTGGTAACCTTGAAGGCACCTTGTTGGATGGCGAAGGTGATCCCAAAGAATGCAACAACCCCGATGCCTGCTACCTCTTCAAAATGCCCACCCGACTGGCCACCAACCTGGTTGATTG
>Ga0098060_1001330_pt1 | contig 10002 bp, 6 predicted proteins | sample 21_taG_FD_77063 | JGI IMG/M metagenome (GOLD analysis project Ga0098060, IMG submission 77063) | Marine viral communities from the Subarctic Pacific Ocean - 21_ETSP_OMZ_AT15319 metaG | ecosystem: Environmental > Aquatic > Marine > Oceanic | place: Pacific Ocean | collected 2015-01-19 | reverse complement strand
TAAAACAGAACCAACAGAAACGTTATCTGCTGCTATAGATATACCACCGATTGCACCACCAGTTAAATCTAAAGCTGACGCCGTTACATCACCACTAGCTTTTACATTAAAATTTGTTGATGATATAAATCTACTATTACCAGTAGCAGAACCACTAATAAAAAAGTTTGCAGAAGAAAGAGCATCATCTGTAATATCAAAACCACCTATAGTTCCCTCATTTGCTGTAACCTTACCACTCATGATGACATTACCATCACTATCTAGATGAAAGTTAGATGAACTTATTTCTATGTTTCCATTTGAACCACTAACATATTGTGTAGGTGAACCAAGATAAAAAGCTGAAGAACTTAGACTAGTATTAGTACCATCAAATGATATGTGACCACCAGCCGCATCTCCTATTAAAACAATACCAGAATTACCTTGTACATAAAATCCTTTATTTGTTCCTGTTATATTAGTTGGTCTTGGATTACCAGCAGATATAAAACCACCACCACTAGAACTTATAAATAAATTATTTGAACTTAATGTAAATACATCAACATCAATTTCTGCGACAGAAGCTGTAACATCAAAACTATCAGATTTTAAACTAACACCAGTTGCATCTGCATGAATATATGAATCTGAATTACCAACAGCAAATTTAAACTCACCATCTGTATCAATACCAACTCTAAAACCACCAGCTAAATCTCCCTTGTTAAATGTTGAACCACTACCCATTGATATTATTTTATCAGTAGAACTCAGAGTTACAGCACTGTTTCCAGAACCTGCAGTTAAAGAGCCTTCATTAATTGTAAATCCACCAACTTCACCAGCAGTAGCAGTAATTGTACCACCTAAGTCTATATTACTTGCAGTTATATTTCCTTCGTGGTCAACTTTAAATTTACTAGAACTAACAAATAAATCTTCTGTTGAATTACCTAATGTTACACCAGTAGTTGATATTGTTGTACCACCAATATCAAATCCACCTATACTACCACCAGTAGCTGTAACTTCACCTGACATAACAACGTCACCATCAGGTTGTACTTCAAAATTACTTGAGCTTATATGTAAGTTTCCATTTGAACCACTAATGAATGTTGAATCGGCTCTTCCTAAGAAATATGTAGATGTCTTTATATCTAATACAGATGGATTTGTTCTAAATTTAAAGTAACTTTCATTGTCACCTGTAACACCATCATGTATTTCTAATCCAGCTCCCTCATAGTTATCAGGTGAATTTGGTAAAACAGATCCACTAAAAATCATAAATCCACCTTGACCACCTATTGAAGCACTTTGAAATCCTTCGTACCCAACTGACCTTATAAAAGCAGAATTTACACCAGCGGCTTCAATACCAGAATCTACAGCATTACCCATAAATAATGAACCAGTAAGTAAGTTACCATCACCATCTATAACTAATGCTGAACCTGATATTGGTACATCTTTCATTACAGTAACAGTTTCTGCTACATTATTATTTATATCAAAATATTCTATTAAGAAATCAAACCTATCAGGTCTTGTTGATTTTGGTATAGGAACTTTTAAGTTAAATTCATCAGGTGAAAATCCAGTATCCATTGCTGGTTTTAAAGATAAATCACTTATCCACCATTCACCAGATTCCGCTCGTAATTGTAAAATAGTATCTGTATTTATAGTTCTATCTAAATTAAACAATGGTTTAAATGTATGTTCTACTGTTTCAAAATTTTGAATACCATCTACATCTTCATCTAGTTGTAGTACAACAGGTTCATTAGTTGCATCATCTGTAAGTTCAAATCCAAAGTTTGTGTGATCTACAAGTTGTGAAGTGTTTAAATTTGAACCTGATAAATGAAAGTACAATTTACCTTTTTTAATTGCATTACCATTACTAGAAACAACTTTGTTTGTAAGTCTTCCTTTTATTTTTGCAGATATAGAATATGTAATATTTTTTCTAAGAGTAAATGCTTTTAGAGGTTTTGTTTCTACAACAACACTCTCATTCAATCCATATGTTGAACCACTTATCATTAAAGAATCTATAAACTGACTACCAGTATGAGTAGCTGATACTTTAGTACCTTTAGTACTACCATCTATAGAAAATTTATTCCAATATGTATTTATATGACTTTGGTTTATAAAATATCCAGTTCTCAATACACCAGAAACAGAATCACCATCTATTAATAATTCAGGTGATTCAACAATTGTATCAGCTAATACCGTAAAATCAGAACCAGCTGATTCACTATTACCATGTACTCTAATTCTATAAATGTCACCAGAAAAAGTTCTCATATCTTTTATAGTTAGATCCAATAACGAATCAAAATGAAATCCAGAAGATGATGGTGAAGTGTCGGTTACATTATATGATGCCGTAACAGCTGTATTAGAAAAATCTTCTAATAAAACTTCTTGTATATCAGTCCCTACTGGTTGACTACCAGTTGGTGCTGGTATCGTTGGTGGTATTTCAGGTACTATTGTTTTGTCATCAATAACTTCTAATATTTTAGTTTGAAATTTTGGAACTGTTACAGTTTGTTCTATTAATTTACCATCCACGTCATTACTAGTTAATACAACTTCTCTTTCTGGTATCTCAATAGTACCACCTTGCATATCAGCATTAAAAGTTGCATTATCAGTTTTTATTGTAAATTTTGGTTCTTCTAATGAAGCAAATCTTCTAGAAAGTCCTCGTCTACTTATTATAGCAGGTGGTCTTCCCCTAAGTCCTGTCTTGTATTTATATTCATCTTTAAAACTTCTCAAGTCTTTAAAAGTATCAGATACTTCATGTGGTAAAGCTTCTTTTTCTAAACTACCAGTTTCAATAAAAATTGGTTTTCCTTGTAAATCTGAACGTGATATTCCTTGTGCAGTAGAATATATTATAGACTCACTTACTGGAGATAGAACTGTTTTAGCCTTAACTACTTCTTGAAACTCGGTAGTAGGATTTTTAAAAAATTTTATTGGTTGTGTGTTTATTACAGTTGATAAATCTACATTTAAAGTAGTTTGATATCTAACATTATAAGCATTTTGAAACTCTATCGGAACATCAACAATACTAGGATTAGCTTCACCTAATATAGTTAATGTTGCCAAACCTGGAGTATTAATTGGTGGAGGATATACTTCAACAGTAACATACTTATATGGAACATAAGGTGGTATTTCTTCACCAACAAAATCAACTGGTGTGAGATATATAGTATTACCTTCCGAATCAAGTAATTCTAGTTTTAATTCTATTCCGTCACGTAATAAATCAGAACCAAATATTTTAAATGCGTGACGACCTTGCGTTAAAGTTTCAGGTACTTCTTGTATATTAAAGTATTTATTGTTAGTATCTTCTATATAAACACTAACTTTATCTAAATTTTGTAATGTTATTCGTTTAGGTAAAAATCCCATTGATGAAAATATCCTTGTATATCAAGTATAAATATCAATGTTAATAAATTATAAATTAAAAGTATCTAAAAAGTAGGTAAAAAGTGGGTAAGTGATAATTATTGGTATGAAAGATAAATTTGTAAATATAAAAATCAGAGAAGAGTATCGTGATATGTTGAAAGATTATTCAAAACATCATGGATACAAAATGTATGCTCTATTAGAAGAACTAATAAAACAAAAATGTACTCAAAGAATATTATATTCTAATCAAAAATAATATTACTATGTGAACTCGTTTTCTTTACTTCTAGTAGAGTATCCACCGCATCTCGCATTGAATCAATATGTGATACAATTAATGAGAATTGAAATTGTGTTTTTAAATATTGAAATAAACTATAAACAGAGTTAATGTTTTCACTATCCATTGTTCCCCAACCCTCATCTATTGCTAAGAAATTAGAACGAGGTAGATTAGAAACATTTATCAGACCAACTCTTATTGCAAGAGAACTAATAAATCTTTCCATACCACTACTTAACTCAAGTGGCCAAACTCTATCGTCATCATATACAATATGAGTATCAATTACTTTACCATCCATATTAAATATAATACTAAAGTCTACAATCTGTGAAAGAATATCATTTACAGCACCCTCAACAGTTGGAAGTGACTTACTGATTAAATCATATGGAACACCATCTCTTCTTATAGCCTCTAATAAGTACTGATAAGCTTGATGGTCACCTTCAAGTTTTGCTACCTTTGTAATATTATCATTAATCTGTTTTTCATTTGTTTTAAGAACTTTAATATCGGCATATAATTTTTTTACTTTATTAGATACTGTATCTAATTGGTAATCTAAATTATCACTTTTATTTTGTAAGTTATCTATTTCAGTTTCTATCTGTGAATTAAAAATTATATCATTTTCATAATTATGATATTTTTGTATTTCTGAATTTATAGAATTTAATTGATTGAATATATTTGTTCTTTTTTCTTCTAACAGATTTAATTGTGTGGATGTGTGAGTTTCTTCTACATTCAATGTACTTAAATTTTCCATCAAAGAATCTAAATCATTTTTATAAGCTCTAACTTTGAACATTTTTTGTATTCTGTCTTCCATTGTTTTTTTCTTAGAAACATATTGTTGAGCTAACAATTTATCTTTATCTAGATTTTTTTGAGTCTCTATAGCATCTAGTGTAAATGGATTACTCATACAATCATCACAATCTTCATCATAAGTTAAGTTACCAAGTTTTTCAATCTTATCCAATTTCTGCCTGACTTCTATTTTAAGTTTATCTATTTCTATTTGAAATAAATCCCTTTCTTCTTCTATCTTTTCTAACTTAGCATATTTCTCACTAACGTTATCTTTTTCATATTGAGATATTCTTGTATTCAAATCTTTTTTCTGTAATGCAAAGGTTTTAACTTGTGTCTTTGTATTAGCTAAATCATCGTCCACCTTATACAAAATACCATCTAACTTATCTTTTTCTTCTGATATTAGATTGATATCTCTTACATTAGTGTCAACTGGTTTTAATCTTTTAGTCTGTTCTTGTATTTTAGATAAAGTTTCCTTTACTTGTTTTTTTACTTGTCTTTCATCTTTTTTAAATTGTTTATGTTTTTCTTCAAGTAAAGTTAACTCGTCTGTTATACTTGCCAACTCAGTATCATAGTCTGCCTTCTTAAAATTTTTCAAAAGAGTATCTACTTCTTTTATATCTTCAGCTGCTTGAGTATACAACCTATCAAATATCGTCAATCCCATAAACTGAGATAATAACTCTTTTCTTTCCTTTTGAGTCTTATCTATAAACACAGTAGAATTATTTTGTGAGCTCATACTAGTTAAAATAAACTCATCAAAACTACCAATTACTTTTTGAATATTTTTTTGTGTAGTTCTTCGTTGGTCACCATTTAAACTGACACGTTCACCACTATCATCAATTAAATAAAATTCTACATTTACCTTTACGTGACCAGTTCTTAGATTTTTTTTACCTTTTTTCTCGATAAAATAATCTATACCATCTATTTCAAAATTAACTTTACAACTCATTGTAGATTTTGAATTATTAATTATATTATCAGCTTTATACGCTCTAGATGAGGTATCAAATAAACAAAAACACAACGAATCTAACAAAGCAGATTTGCCAGTAGCATTAGGAGCAAACATTCCAATGATACCATTTAATTTTGTGAAGTCAACTATGTTATCCTCTCCATAAGAAAACATATTAGAAAATTCAAACTTCTTTAATTTCCAATCTATATTTCGTTGTACATCAGCATCAGGTATATTAGTATTAAGTTCTGTTAAAATATTTTTTATTTTAATCATCATATCGTCATCGATAAAATAATTGTTATTTAAATATTCAGTTATCAGTTGGAGTTGATAATCAACACTATTAACATCTCCTATATTAATTTTATTATTACGAACTTTTTCTGTTGACAATCCATCCACTCTACTAATTACAGATTCTTGAACTTTAGTCATTCTTTGAATCTTAGTCATTAACTTTTTTAATTGGGATGGTTTGGTGTTAGAAACCCTAACTCTTAGTCTTGGTTTCTTTGGTAAGTCTGATAAATTAGGTAGTGTATTATTATCTATATTGATTGTATAATAACCATAATCATTCGGTATTTCAATGTATTTTGATTTACGAGTTGGAACATCCCACAATAAATAACCTTTACCAATATCCTCACCATGATTCTGTTGAACCAATGAACCACAATATGAAATAGTTTCTTCTTTATTCAAATGCTGTCTTTTGTGAATATCACCGAGTAATCCTAAATCATACCCTTTGAACTTTGTTATCTTAACATCCGATGGTAAATTGAATCCTAAATCAGTTTCACATTTATCTACAGTACCATGAAATAGAACAACTTTATTTCTATCACCAGGTACATCTTTAGCTTTTATGTAGTCTTTTTCTTTGTCCCATACATCCCATACAATAAAATCAGTATCAGCACAGGTATAGACACCTGTTCTTTTTAGGTAATGTAAATTAGAATGGTTTAAATTTTCTACAATTGGTGTTAAACAATCCATTCTATTTAGATTATTTAAATTACAATCGTGATTACCTGCTATTATAATTGTTGGACATATATCAGCAAGATTCTTAAATAACCTAGATAACTGGTCGATAAGTTCTGGTGACATATCTGTTTTAGAATGTGCAATATCCCCACCAATATATGCAACTGCATTATCTTTGTTTTTTCTTACTTCTTTGTACAGACCTTCAAATACTTCTTCGTATTCTTTATGCCGTTTCAGATTACGAATCTGTATGTCTGATATGTGATGTATGTATTTTAATTTACGAAACGGAACTTTAACTTTTTCTTGTATCAAGTATTATCCTTTATGAATTTCTTCACTTTGTTTATTTTAGAATTTGGCACTATTACATCCCAAGCTGTTTCTTCAGATAATCCACCATTTTCATAGTATATAGTAGAACGGTGTAGACCAAAGCGGTCAACCAATTCTTTACACATTTTATTATCACTAATATGGACTTTCCACTCGTCATCATTAAATTTCCATATGTCTCTTTGTTTTGCCATTTAATCTTACCCTCATTAAGTCTGAAAACCTAGTTTTTTTCGTTCTATTTATTAAATATAACAAATTTGAAAAACCTGTTTCACTTGGGTCTTTTTCTTTAAAATTCATCATTCTAACTTCAATACCATTATCAACAAAAGTTTCTGTTATCTTAACAGCATCTTCAATAGCATCGTTGTCTAATGCTAAGTATATAGTTTTAACTCTAAATTCAATTATTTTTTTCATTAGGGTATCCATGATAGTTTTGCCAAATAAAGGAATGGCATTTCTCTTGAATGCCATAGCATCAAATACACCCTCACATAATATAATTGGTTCATCCCAATTAATAAATAAATCGAATCCAATAATATCCTTACTAGTAGGTGAATTACGATATTTCATCTTACCATTATAAAAATCTCTACCAACGAAAAAGTTTAATTTACCATCTGAATCATAAGATGGAATAATAATTCTATTTGAATATAATCCTGAATCACAATACCCAATATCATACTTTAATATATCAGCATCAGTTATATCACGTTTGTATAAGTAACTCAGAGCATGTCGTTTAACGATGCTATCACCCCCATTCCAAAGAGGTTTGTATTCTTTGGGTAGTTGTACTACCTCTTTACTTGTATCTTTAGTTTTTTTGTATTTAGGTACATCTTCAACCAATTCACCTAATTCTGAAAAATGTTCTCTAGAAGCTCCAATCTTCTTAAATAACTGAAATAGGTTATGACCACCTTGATTAGATACCCAACAATGCCATTTACCAGTTATTATATTTACTTGTAATTTTGGTTTATGATGAGAGATGAATGGTGACCAATACATATATTCATCTTGTTTCCTTAACTTAGTTCCATTTGAACTTAGAACTCGATTAAGAAGATTTATGATTTTATTCATTTAATAATTCTAATAGTTTTTCAAATTCTAATGCCACGTATGTTTTACTTCTATTTCTTTTAAATATAACGATAGGTATGTGATTACCACTATTTGATTCAGCCTGTTCTAAAGAAGACCAAATGTTAAGTTTCTCTTGATTTTTACACTCTGTTGAGAAAGGAAATAGTTTACGAGCTGCAGGAGATAATAGAATATCTTCACCACTATCTCCCATTGTAACAGAACGAACATCGTCTGGTTCTAGTTGATTAAATTTTTCGAGGATTAAGTCTCTGACTTTATTTTGTAACCTTTTACCTTTATTCTTAGCCGAACGAGGTTTCATATATTATTCTTTTCTTATGGAAATTAAAAGTACCATTTATAATTAGTGTGGGAAATTCTCAAATACAATTATTTTTTTCACATCCACTTTTTTATTTCTCTTTTGGCAAACTTCTCCGCTCTTTCTTCCCACTTATTATCATCGTGTGGATCTAATCCGTCATAAGCAGCCATTGTTCCAGCCTGAACATATTTCTTCATATATTTTTTTATACCTATCCTATGTGCATCAAGTGCATGACCTATTTCATGTAATATAGTCATCAGAAATTCTTTTACATTTGGATATGATCTTCTAAGTGTTATTGTATCAGTTTCAGGAACATACTCACCAAAATCTTTTCCACTACCAAATTTAACTTTTGATTTTAAATTATATTGTTTTACTAATTGAGATGCAGTATCTTGGTAATCAACTCTTTCTAATAATGGTTTTAATTTTATCATAGCTGGTCTTTTATATCCTCTATATTCATCACCACTATCTTTAACTTTATCATCAATATCTGACATAATATAACCAGTTGAATTACTAATAGACTTTTTTAATGACTTCTTTTTTGATTTCCATTGAGATGGTTTAATAAAACCAGTAGCACCTTTTACTCCTTTTATATTACCAGTTGGACTACTTTCTTTTAAATTATGTATTAGTCCTTCAAATAAAATATTGGCAACATCTTTTCCAAATTTCTTATCACTTGGATAATGAGCTTTTCCAATTATTCTTGAATTTGCTATTTTTTCACCCATATCAATATATTCTTTTGAATTTTTTGAATCTACTTTAGATAATAATTTAGCAACTAAATATCCTTGAATTGCATGTCCACTTGGATAACTTGGTGTTTTCATACTATCTAACTCAGTACCATTTAAATCAATACCATATACTTCTGCAATTTGATATGGCCTTGGACGATTGTAATGATATTTCATTTCCATAATAAATTTTGTACTTTGTTCTAAAACTTTTTTTACATACTCTACAGAAATAGGGACATTGTTCTTTTTTATAAGTGATATAAAGTTTTTCTTAACTTTATCACCGTCTTTAACTTCATCTACATTAGGTTTTAAATTGGAAAGATAATTTAATTCATCTAATGTAATCTTAGAATCATTATCTGGTTTCATGGATAGACCTTTATTATATGGTAATTGTATATCATTTCTGAATACAGTCACATCCATATTAATTTTATCCTTATGTTTAGGTTTTACATCTTCAGAATATACCATATCCTTTAAATGCAATAATTCTTTTAACTTAATCATACTTGGTCTATTATTCCTTCTCTTGCATTGTACCATTTTCTAAACTTTGCTGGTGTTCCTATAGTTATTTTACTTTCAGGAACCCATTTTAACATCTCTTTTTTCCATTCACCAGGTTTTCCCATATATTCCCATCCAGCTTTTTTTGTTTCTCTACTCAATATAAAAGCATCTATTACTTTAGTATCATATATAAGTATCTCGTTCCACCAAGCAGAACGTTTATCCTCTGGTGTTCTAAGATTTTTCTTTATAAGTTCTTTATTTTGTTTTAACCATTTGTTTTGCCAGTCAAAAAAATCTTTGATGAATTTATTTATAAAAGGACCAGTTTCTTTTTCTACCATCTTTTTGTATTTATCATACGGCATTTTTTCATCATCTTCCATCCATTGTTTTTCATACTTTTCTTTAACCTTATATATCTCAT
>Ga0098060_1001327_pt1 | contig 10013 bp, 13 predicted proteins | sample 21_taG_FD_77063 | JGI IMG/M metagenome (GOLD analysis project Ga0098060, IMG submission 77063) | Marine viral communities from the Subarctic Pacific Ocean - 21_ETSP_OMZ_AT15319 metaG | ecosystem: Environmental > Aquatic > Marine > Oceanic | place: Pacific Ocean | collected 2015-01-19 | reverse complement strand
TATATGAATCTCTTTCATTAGATACCGCCCATCGCTGGTACTTCGTAAACTGCATGGCTTCCATTTTCACCATCTTCGCTTACGTCTATTTCAATTTTTCTACCTGGATATCTTTTTGTAATTGCCATGTATAAATCATCAGATATCATTTCGCAACTTTTAAAATCAAGTTTCATTGTGCCATCTGCATACATGTTCTCCATCCATCTTTTAAACTGTATAAATTCTATATCTCTGTCGTCATGCGTCACTTCTATTGCTACCTTGAAATGGAATATGTGTCTGTGTACATATCCTAGGAAACTTACATCATACTCATCACCTGTTGCTAATTTTGGATCGTCCAATGCCGCCGGGTATTTGTGCAATCCTTCCTTGCGGAAAGTTACCCAAATCATCTTATGGCCTCTGTTGGCTTGTTCTGTTAATGCTTGATCTCTTAGACCTTCTGTGCTGGTATCGGCCATACTGTTTTCTCCTCTATTGGTTCATCTTGTTTGTATTCGTCCCACGAAGTAAATCCTGCGGACTGTTTAAAGTGATTCATGCTCATTGTCCATACACCTGGACCTGTTGCTTTGAAGTCTACATCATCAAGTTTCATGTACACTTGATCATCCTCTTCTGAATGGGGAAATATAATTGAGCATACCGGAATAAACTTTTCGTTTTTCCACATACTTTTAAATTTCTCTTTAACTTCTGCTTGTAGACTGTGAGGATAGTCAACAGTCACATAATAACCGGCATCAAGTAATTTTTCTATTTGTGCTACCTGCATATGATGACTGTGTACATATGCTCTATTGGCTCCATAGTAAACTGCTTTTGCTTTTACCTCTTTACATAGGTCTGTGATTTGTTCATAAGTTAGATCATTACGAGCAAGAAATAGTGTTTGCAATCCATGTGCTGGAGTATGTTCTATTTCTATACCAGAAAATAAACCTACATTTTTACTCGTACCTGTTTTGTAATCTCTATCCATGTTATTATTATACTACTGCTTGACTATTTTGTCAACGTGGCTTTTGCTTTTGCAATGGCATCTTTGACCATTAGTTTGGTCCTCTTCAACCTTGACAAAATATCCTTGCTCTCTGTACTCCTGTCTTTGAGCCTGTCTTTGGTAAGTTGTTTTACCTTCTTATCGAGGTATAGGTGTTCTTCCTCGAGTTTCTTAAGTTTTTTGCTTCTTCTCTTTACTATCTTCATGTTGTCCTCCTAGTTTTGATAATTCTGGTAAAATGTCAAAAAGTTGTTGCCCCCTCAGCCTATCAAGTATTTCCATCCTCTTTAAAAACTCATCTACATATTTTACATGATTTAAGTTTTTAGTCAAGAATTCTTTTGTTTGTATTAAACTTTGTTTCAACTCGCCATATAATATATTGTTGTATTTTTCTTCTAGAAGAAATGGCCTATTTAGGAAGTTTTCAATGTCTGCTATACATTTTTCTTTCATGAATTTTGGTGCATGTATTGGATCTAAGTATGGAGGATCAGTTACCAACTGGAACCATATACCACCAAATGGTATATTGCAGTTTTCGATATAGTCAAAAATTTCATTTAACCTTGTCATGTTTAACCATTGTATAGTGGTGTTGAATGAAACGCCATGGCCTATTAATTTTAAATTATTTTCGATGGTCTTCCAATCACTTGGATATCTTATGTATTTGGCAAGATCACCAACAGCATCTATGGAAACATTGTATGACACACTCTTGAATTCTTTACCAACTTTTCGAAATGCTTCGTTAATGTTTGTGGCATTGGTTGTGAATATTAATTCAACATCTTTGCTATGCCCAGATGCGACAATTTTATCTATATATTCTAAATTTTTTTTGATAATAGTAGGTTCACCACCGGTCATAAACACACGTCTTACAAATGGTATCCATTTATGTAGAATATTCCAGGTGTCGTCATCTAGTTGTATAACTTTTTGTGTTGGATTATCTATCCAGTCTTCGTTTGGATTATCTAATATTTCGCCTGCAATTTGGCTACTCCATTCACTTATACACATTCTACATTTCAAGTTGCATAAATTTCCCAATCGCAAGTCAATATAGAAAGGCCAACTTGCTATTGCATTCTTTTTAACTTGATCTATATGTTCTTTGTAAATTTCATTACTGTGTTGTCTGAGACTACTATATCCTCTGTCCTCTTTTTTCCAACATATATCACAACCAGGATCTCGGTTGTTGTCTAACATATTTTTTTGGATTGCTTTTAGTTGATCAGATTCCCAGTATTGTTCTTTTGTATTGTAACGCAGGTCACTAGAATAAGCACAACATGGACTTATTATATTTGGAGTGACAAATGCGTGTACAAATGGCATCACACAAAAATTGTCTGCCATAAATTTTATTCGAACAATGAACTAAAATTGTTCGTTCCTTTACCCCCACCTGTGGATGTTTGCCATCTTGTGCCTCTGATGTCCGCTAGGAAGGATTTGTTTGCAGAAATTAATTCCATAGGTTTTTCTGAAGTAAAAACTTTTTCAACAAATTGGTTAAAGTATAAAATATTTTTAGGAACAAACTCACTTAATTCGCCTGTGTTGTCGGAAGGTTTTGTTTTGGCCCAATTTCCTATATCAGGTTTGTGTTTGATCTGTTCAATATCATTCATATCGTTTGCTATCTGTACTGCTGTGATATGATTGTAAACATTGTGTGCCATCATTAAACAATAACTGAAACTATCCCAAGCAGTTTTACCTTCTTTGTTGTTTTTGTTCATATCGCCTTCGCCATACCAACAAACATCTCCCATTGTTAATCTATCACCTATTGCAGATTTAAATGGGAAAGGTATAGTGCTACCTTTCATTGATTTGTCGTCCTGTGCTTTTTCCATTATATAACTCCATCTTTTTGGAGTAAACAAGTTATGTGTGTAAACTAATCCGTTTGCAGTTGATAAAAATGCTGATGCTGAATCAAAACTTATTGTAACATTTGGATTGATATGTTTTCTCAACTGTCTTTGTACACCTGTTAGATAACAAGCCCAATCAAGTTGTGAAGTTCCTAGTACGTGGATCCAATCTTTGCCATCAAGTTGTTTCTCATCTCTCATAACAATTAGACGTTTAAGTAATATTTCCATATCACACATATTAATACCGCCCATTGCCCAACCTTCGAATTCGTATTTTTTAACTTCATTGTACCAAGTTTGTGCAGTTTCCCAATCATCTCCTTGTAGTACGTTTAAAAACTTTGTTTGTCCTAGTCTGTTCTTTTGAAAGTATTTTAAGTTGAACACAGTTGCGTCCATACAATCTTTAAAACTGCTTAATCCTGTTCTTGCACTATTTTGTGGTCCTGCCGCCCATGTGGGAATATCTAATGTCATTGACCATTCTGATGTAAGTTCTAGCCAATTTAGTATACTGTCTCTGGTTGCGTTTGCTTTAGTGCCTTCAAAATCAGTCCAATCAAATTTGATTACACCTTTTCCTAGTTGATATCCTCCTGAGTCACCTACTACTGTTGAAAACTTTCTATCTCGATCAACGACCATAGAATCTCTGTCTGCAACCTTGTTCATGTCCAAGCAGGCGTGTCCTGCCGAGTACAATGCATTTGGATATGTGAACATACCTTTTTCAGGATTTAAAAAGTTTAGCCCTTCAACACCGTTGATAAAACCTTTTGGAATTCTCTCTTCTGGAATATGTGCACCTTTTGAAATTCTTTGTTTGCTTATGAATGTGTTATAAAAGTTTGATATAGCAGGCAAAAACACCGCAAAGTCTCTGCTTCTTGGACCTAGATGTTCTTGCCTGTTATTCTGTTCCGTCATTATTGCGCCTGTGCCGGGATTATATATTGATACTTGCCTAGTCCTGAATCAACTGAAACCTGCATCGCACCCTCGTTCGAGAAGTGTAATGTAACTTTTGCTGAATCTGATAGTTTCAATATTTGTAATACTTGCCCTACTGGCCAACTCCAACCTTTGTTAAGTGTGCCCTTAACATCAGTTGCAAATACAAACTCACCACCATGCGATGCTTGATCACCAAAAGTGAAAATCAAGTTTCCATCTTCGGTTCTCACAACGAATGAGTTGTGTTCTGTGTTTGCTGTTGCCTGAAAGTTGAATCTTTGTACACTTGCCACTGAAGGTTCAATTTCAACGTCCCACTTAACACCTTTAAATTTTACAGTCTTAAGTTTCTCATTGATAATCTCAGCATTCATAAATCTGTAGTCATTCTTAAAGTCACCCTTTTCATTCTCAAAGTGTATACCTGTTGGAACTGTGGCTCCATTTCTTTCGCCGGACAATACAGTTATTTTTGCTTTGTCTTTGTACTCAGGACACTTTAAATGGATATCTAATTTACCCATCTGAGGCATACCAAACGTACCAGACATTTCCGCTTGTGGTTTGTGAAAAGACCCTTGCAAGATTACTGATCTGTCTTCTGCCATTGAGTCAATGCCAGTTTCATTACTGTCTCCAGTAATTTTAACAAGATCTAAAAATCCCAATCCATGCGTGTGTTTAACGATGTCTTTTAAGATGTCTATCATAATGTCTTTATTATACAGATTATTTAGGTCTTAGTCTAGTGTTATTTCTGTTTTTTTATAAACAACTGGATTTTGTTTACCAGGTTTTTGAAAAATAGCATAATTGGCACCTGGTCGGAACTGATTCATTTCAATTACCTTGTATCCTTCTTCCTCAATCATTCTGGTCATTTCTGTTTTGGTATTGTAGTTCCAATAACCTCTTTTGGCATTCTGTAAGTCTATATCATAGTGACAATCTGCATACTGTATCATGCAATAACCTCCGTCAATCAACACTCTTTTGATATCATGTAGATATTGTTGTGTATGGTTTTGTGTAAAGAACGGAAATGTGTCCCAACTGAAAACAAAATTGCAACTATTCTGTGGTATATTGGAACATTCTGTGTTCTTTGTATGATAAAACACCAAATGTTTTTGATGTTGAGGTGGAAACATTTTTCGTATTGGCTTTTCTACTTGTGGTAGTATATCTAAGAACATTTGTTTGTGCCATGCTCTAAAATCCATAGAAAACATACCATTGCCCGGACCAATCTCTAAACTGTTGTATATGTTTGATCTAGCAAATTGAAATATTTTTGTTTGTATTTGTCTCCTCAATGCTTCGTCGACCATCGGTTTTTCTTTTTTCTTTTGGTTGTCTAGTTGAAACCATTCTGGTGTTTTGTCTAGCCTATCAATTACTTGATCATTGTTGGCGTCAACGGCTATGGCTAGATCTTTTAATATTTTTAAATTAGAATCTATTAATTCTTGTAAGTCTTCTTTTTTTACTTTTTCTAGTTTTTCTATTAGTAATTTTATTTCTTCTATGCTTAACATACTTGTATTTAGAATTCAAACAGTTTGTTAAATGTATTACTGGTTTCGGTGGATTGTATATCCCACCCTAACACACCTATTAAGTTGTCCAGTTTTTGGTCCAGTATAGTGGCTTCCATAGCCTCTGAATCAAATGGAAGTTCTTTTAACCATTCCGGAATACGCATTTCATCAACAGGATATGCAATACTAGTATAACCCATAGGATTATTTTTAAGTTTGCACACAATTACTTTTGCACCATCTGTTATGGTCATCGAATATTTGTCACCATACATCTCTTTGCATCTGTTCCAGTTCATACTTGCTCTCACATGCCCTGGCATATTTGCTTTGCCTTTGGCTTCTTCTGCCGCTGTGTATTTGGTCATGTTGTTTGCTCTCTTGGGAGATCCTTTCTCCCATCCTGGTCTTGCTTTGAACTCTGCTCTGAATTCACTTATTCTATCCAATACATCTTTCTCATCTTTGCCTTGTAGTACCATGTACAATATTTCGCCTAAAAAGTCTTGCACAAATACAGGAGTGTCAGATCTTTTTAAATCTAGTCCCATGGCTTTTACTTTGCCGTCTTTGCCTTCTGTGTCTGTTCTTTTGCCCTCCACATCATAGTACAATACAGCATATCTTTTCTTTGTGATGAATAATCCTTTTGATGCCACAAGTTCTCTACCTGCCGCAATTACTTCACCTCTGGTTGCTGGACAATGAAATGCTTTGGTCATAAATGCTTTGAAAGAACCATTTACTTCCTCTGCTATTTTGTCATACAATCCTAATACAGAATCTTTGGTCCACGGTATAACACCTTCGTTGATCTCTTTTTGTAATGTCTTGTATGCTGAGAAGTAAACAGAGTCTGTGTCTCCATACACAACACTCTCGCCTTTGTGATCATACTTGCCTGCGACTATCTCGTTCACTTTGGCTCCCATGTGTTTAGTAATACATCTTCCGGATAGTGTGACTGATTGTCCAATTCTTATGTCAAAGAATCTACAACCTGGATTCAATATCGCACCATATAAACTGTTTAGATTAATTTTTTTAACAAGTTGTCTTTTGTCCCAATACTCTCGCTCAATTTCATTATCTCCACAGTCACGCATTTTTTGTTGCATCTCTTTTCTTTCAGCATACCAACGTTTCAGTAAGCCTGGAATGATTGCTTCGTACTCATATGTGAATATTGTACCATTGGCACTCAACATCCATTTGTTGTTGCCATCGAAAATTAGTTCATACAGTTGTGCCGCACTCATACGCACACTGGTCTTATCTTCCCAATCCACAACAACTTCTGTGCCTTTCTCTTGATTCATTACTGCTTGATATTCCCAACTACCAAACTGACTATCCCACGCCGCCGCAAATGATTTCTTGGCGTGTTTGGCTCTGTTTATTTCTGCTGATGTTATCACAGGACGTATTTGTCCTATGATTGTTTCAGGACCCATGTTCAATGCTCTAATAACAGATGGATACAGTGAGTTGATGTCAATAGAACCAATCCAGTCATGTATACCTTTTTGTGGAGTTGCCACATATGCACCTGCCGCCGATACTGGCTCAGCATCTTTGTCTCGGTATTTTCTGCCTGGCACAATAAGACCCTTTCTATGCGACTCATTTACTATGGCTTGTTCAGTAACCGCAACAGCACCCATTGTTGTTTGTAGCAACACAGTGTTTTGGTGTGCAATCTCATTGGCAAGTTCTATAAATTTTAGTTTCTTTTCAAGTTTGGCCAACAGTGCAGTATCTTGTCTGTTGTATTCTATAAACAATCCAAAATCATTTTTGTAAAGTGCATCTAGTGATCCTTCATACACAGTTTTTCTTTCACCTAGTTCATGTTCACCAATTGCATCCAGTCTAAAACTGTGTCTTTCCTCATATGTGTATTTTCTATAAAGTTCTAGCAAGTCTAAGTGTACTCTACCAATAAGATCAAAACTTAATTGTTCTCGGCCGTACTTTTCAAATATTCTTTTTCTAGGCTTTTCACCCCAAAAACACAAACGTCTTGTGTCATCTGAACTCAACACTTTTTGTATTCTACCAACTGTGTATGGAATGTCATATCCCTCTGAGTTCCAACCTGATAGTATGTCTGCATCTTCTACCAATTGTAAAAATGCATCTAACATATCTTTCTCTTTTGTAAACAACATTGTGTTGGGGAAACGTTCGGTTAAAACTTTTGCATCTTGCATACTGATTGTCTTTGGTGGTACTGCAAGTGTGACTAGTTGATCCGTCCAGCTCATATAACAACTTATGGCAGTTATGGGCATGAACGGATCATCTGTTGTTGAATAACCCCTCTCAGGATCAAAGTCAACTTCAATATCAAAGAACATAGTGTTCAACTTGGGAGTCTCTTTGCCTAAGTAGTTCTCCTCAAGGCATCTGAACACTGGGTTGATATCTTGTTCATAAAGAGACTTATTGGACCTTAATCTTTGCTCTTTGATGAATTCTTTATGTGTTGCACACTGTACTTTTTGTAGTGTTTCACCCGTCATTGATCTGTGTTTGCCTCTTGCGTCTGGATAGTAAAACACATACCTTGCGTCATACTCCACAAACACACGACCTTTTTTAGGATCACGTTCTACAACATAAATTTTATCTTCGTCTCTTTTGTATAGTGCGTCTATGTAACTCATTTAAAAAAATACTCTTATGTTTCCTATTACATTCATTATAGTAAACCATGATGCCAAAAAGCAAGTCCAAATAATTCTCCTACGATAGGCCGCAATGGCCAGTGTGGTTGAACCTAAAAGATACAACGGAAAAATCCATTGCATGTCAGGTCCAGGGGAAGTAAAAGTTAGTAGTGCTGATCCCCAAATAGTGACCGAAACAGAAAATACTTCCAAATAAAATGCAAGTTTATCTGTGATATAACTTTCTACCCAAAATTCTTTGAGTACTTTTAACACTATAATTTGCCGGCTGTGTTCAGTATGCTTTCAAGTGTGTCCATGTCATCGGCAATGTTTTGATAGTTGCCTCTGTGTGCCACAGATATTGCTTTGTTGATTAGTGCTGGTTTTAGTTCGAGCTCTTCTGCTATTGCTTTCACTGTGTCCTTTAACCCACCTTTAAGGTCTTCTACTTCGCCTAGCACTTGTGAGCCTTGTGATATGATTTGGATCAGTTTTTGCTTTTCCGCATCGTTGAAATTTCTTACTGCCATTTGTTTCTCCTGTTGTTATTCAACAAGTATATAACAAATATAATACGGAGTCAATTGGTATTTGGATTATTCTGTGTGGCCTTTGTGTCGACCTTTTTTGGCAGTCTCACCTTTTTGCATGGCTTCTGCCCAAACAACCATATTGTTTACCAAACTCTTAACCATGCCAATAGTTTCTGAATCTTTTAATATGTTGTCCTTGCCTTGTGCTTCTGATTCAATATTACACAATGGTGGTACTGTAAGAGATAGATTTGATGCAAAACTGTATAAAGTACCTGTGATGTGTTGCCAACCATCCACAGCACCTGACACAATACTTCCAAAAACTTTACCCATCATTGGTTTGAAATGATTGTCATCTATGCTCCAAGTGTCAATATAATCCAATCTTTCAATCAATGCCTGTGTGTGACTGCTGAACATACCCCACCATATAGGTGTTGCAATAACAATACCTGCTACATCTGGTTTTATCATTCTGTGGATCACTGGACGTAAATCATCATCTTCGTCTTCTGTGCTATTCTTGTAATTTAAATCTGCCATGTTTACTATCTCGCATTCATGACCTACTTTGTTAAAACCCATTTTAACCATCTCACAAATTACAGAAACATTTGATTCTGTGCTTGGTTTAAGTGTTCCGTTTACAATTATAAATTTCATATTATTTCTTTTTTGTTTTTACGTTCTTGGCTTTGCCACGTCTATTTGCGTTTGGATCTTTTCTACGTTTTCTACTTGCCGCAGACTTCCTTCCTTTTTTGCCTAGTGCATTTGCTTTTGATCTTGGTAGACATTTAGGTTTACCTTCTTTTGAAGAACCTCTTGCACAGTCTCCTCTGATCTTGCCATCTGGACCAAAACGTACCCATTTGTCTTTGAACCATTTTTTTAAATTTTCATTTAGTGTTTCTTCAAATACTAATTCACCGCAGTTCACACAGAAGTCTACGTCTTCTGCTTTTACGCAATTAGGTACACGTTTGCCGAACATGGTTTTCATGCCCTTCTTGGTGTAGCCTTTCCAACATCTTTCTGTGATTACTTCTGTTATCTTCATTTTTTGCTCTTGTTTCCCCAGTTGGCCGCACCTTTTTTACGACACTGAACTAGAGCACCAGAGGCATAGGCTGAAGGCCAAACTTTGTATCTTGATTTTACTTTGTGATAGCAGGCATCTTGTTTCTCTGCTAGTTGTTCAAATTCTTCTTCTGTGATTCCTGTAACTTCGTTGATCTTCATGTTACCACTTTCTACAAGACCAATATCTTGCTTTTGTTTTTGGACCTGGGTTTGCACAGTTGTGACGTGCTCTAAAACTTTTTCTTGCTTTAGGATTAGACTTTCTAATTCTCATTGTTTTTCTTTTTGCACTTGTACCACCGTGTCCGAAATTAACT
>Ga0098060_1001325_pt1 | contig 10019 bp, 6 predicted proteins | sample 21_taG_FD_77063 | JGI IMG/M metagenome (GOLD analysis project Ga0098060, IMG submission 77063) | Marine viral communities from the Subarctic Pacific Ocean - 21_ETSP_OMZ_AT15319 metaG | ecosystem: Environmental > Aquatic > Marine > Oceanic | place: Pacific Ocean | collected 2015-01-19 | reverse complement strand
TATAGCTCTTAGGATTAAGATGCATATCTTTAGTTTCTATATTCATTAATCTACTCCAAGAATTTTAAAATCTAGGAATATTGTTCCTAATGTTTGAACCTTCATATCAGGATTTAATGATATTATCTTACCTTCTTTTATTATAAGACCTTTTCTTTTTGATTTTTGTAACGCATTTCTACAAGATTGAGGGCTCTTAAATATTTTCTTTTTTGAGATAGTTGTGCAGAAGTTAGTTAAATCTATAGTCTCTACTTTTGCAAGTTCTAATAGACACTTAAGATCAGAAGCACTTATTTGAATATTATTCATAAAACAGTAGGTAACTATCTGATACTTAATAACATCATCTCTGTCAACTTTAATTCTCTTTTCTACTTTATTTACTATAGCCATTTTAATTTTTTTAACTAAAGAGTCCTCTAGCGTTATTATACACTAGAGGATTTCTTTAATTTTAATTTACTCAACCGTCTTTAGTTTACGTACAGGAGGTGCTTTATCACTACTAGCATCCCAATCAGATCCTGCATTTGATGGGCCTTTCTGTAGATTAACAGGTTGACCTTGAGGTTGTTGAGGTTGTTTAGCAGCAGCTTCTTCTTCATTCTTAGCCATTGCTTGTGCTAAAAACATTTGAGCTTGTACTCTTTCAGCACGTGCTTTTTCAATATTCATTAGAAGATCTTCATATTCTAATTGAACTTTAAGATGTTTAATACTGTCTTTGTAGTAAGCAGTAATTTCATCTCTTTTTGCTTCCATTTCTTTTTTAGAAGCTTCAGCTGCAATTTCTTCTGCAGACTTTGTGGTTTTCTTTGCCATTATATTGGTTTTAAATGATTAATACATTACAAAGATACAAAAAAAGTTTAAATAAAAAAAGTTTAAATGAAATTATTAGTAACCTGTAAGTAATTTAAGTACATCAGCAATAGCTGTATGTCTATGATTATCTTCTAGTACTATCTTACAAACGTATTGTGATTCTTTAATCTTAGATACCTCATGAATAGCAGAATAATTCTCATCTTTTATGTCAATTTGTTGATAATCTCCACAAAATATCATCATAGATCCTTTACCTAAACGTCCTAAAGCCATACTAAATTGTGATTTTGTTAGATTTTGGAACTCATCTATAATAATTATGCTGTCATCAAAGGTACGCCCTCTAAAATGCGCCAGAGATACTAATTCTATCTCTTCTTCATCTTCCATTTTCTGCAATTTGTCAGGTTTATTGTAAACCTTCCTCATATTAGATTTAATAGGTACGAGCCAAGGTTCTAATTTTTCTTTCTCAGATCCGGGTAAAAAACCATTATCTTCCGTAGAAACAGTAGGTCTTGTTATAATAATTTTATTATATTGACGCTTAAAGAATTGATCAAGAGCTACTTGTACTGCAAGTAATGTCTTTCCAGATCCTGCTTTACCAACTAAAAAGCTAAAAGGGTGTTCAAGAATTCTAGTTTTTGCTTTCTTTTGTTCCTCTGAGAGCGTTATTGAAAATTGTATTGAATTCTTTGGTGGAGTTTTTTTTATGTTCTCTTTCATGTTTGGCTTTTACTTTTTTAATTAATTTGGTAACCTCTGCACATTTTTCATAATGTTCACCTTCAACAAAAAAATCTACCATATTAGATAATGTTTGAATCTTTAAGTTTCTCATAGGATCATGAGCTAATATTAAACCTCCTGTTTCTTCAACAACTTCAGATATACTCTTTCTTTTAGTAAGTATATTAAAAGAATTATTAAAAGCAGTATTTAAGAGTTTCTGTTCAAGTACATCTTGTTCATACTCATTCATATCATCAAAGTTTTCTAAAGGATCATTCATATCTATCTTTTTGGTTGCAAAGTTATAAACTTTTTTTATTAAGTTCCAAATTATTTTGGAAGTAAATTAAATAAATTTTCTTGTTTATTAAAATCACCTAGTTTATAATTACTTAAATTTAGGTCTAGTCCAGGTACTATATCATCAAAATTATGACCTTTCATCTTATTCATTTTATTAGTATAATTAATCAAACCACCTTCAAATACATCACTTATCATAGGTTGAGTTACTTTGTTTTTGAACATAGGATATTTTGTACTTGACCATGGATATTTTAATGTAGGATTATTAAAAGTTTTATTAAGCTGATTACCAAGACTCCAATTATCCATTTTTCTGATTTTGTCTGATATTTGTCCCATCTTACCTATCTCATAAGTATTAGTAGCAGGATTAAATCCGGTATTTAATTTTAAACCTGTAGGTCCTAAATCATAATTTCCATATTTACCTTTAAATATGTTTGTCTTATTAAAATCAGTAAACTTACCAGCTGTAAATGCATCATTAATATTATATGCATGTTTGGCTCTGTTATATAATAGAGTTGTACCTAATGTGGCAAAACCTATATCAAGAGCTCCCCACGGATCTCCTTGACCTAGTTTGGTAAATCCTTGTTTAGTATCGTTGTATACAAATCCTCCTATTGCTGCATTATTAAGACTAAACAAACCACCTGCATCAATTGAAGCGCCTGTAACTCCTCCTATAAGTGATTTATCATATACTCCAGTTGCTGCACCAAAGCCATAATTAATTGTATTACCCAGAGAACCTACATAACCCCAGGTTCCATTTAATGGGTTAAAAACAGTACGAGTACCACCAGCTGCAGCAGATCTCCAATAATTAAATGTTGTATTAAGACCTGTCCCCCAGCCAGCTACGTTCCCTACAGTTGTTTGATATAAAGAAGGTAGACTAAGAGCTCCTCCTACCCACATTGCACCATCCCATTCCATTGCTTTACTTGTATTTTTAGCAGCTAAATCTGTTACCATGTTATGTATCTGCTCTTCAGATTTACCTACAAATCTGTGAGGTTGTATTAATTGGTTTACTTCTTTAGTATTTACTTCTGAATTAAAGTAAGGATTAAGGGATAAAGCAAAACCATCATTTATATTATCTACACTTAAAGCTCCTGCATCAAAAGCCAGAAAGTTGTTAATTGTGCTTCCATGTATACCTTCACCATAACCAGATATAGTTCCTTTATGACCAGTACCGTCAGGACCTAAAACTTTTCTCCAGTTTTTAGCTGCTTCAGAATAATAATCAGGATTCGGTATCTTATGAGTTTCTGTCACATTTCCATATTGATCATAACTATACCACTCAAATTCTTTTTTCCAAGGATTATATTCAGGTACTTCTCTTAGATCATAACCAAATGATCCCCATGTAGCCCAATCAAAATCCGTTCCAAATATCTCATTCATATAATGTGCAGCAGCGTTTACACCATGAGGACCTTTTACCATTGGAAATTTGTTACTTGTTAAAGCCTCTCCACTATTTCTAATTGATGTCTTTGCAACTTTTTTCTTTGACTCTGGAAGTTTACTGACATTAACTATTTCATCATTTAAAGGAGATTGTAATAACGATAGATCAAATTGACCTTCTAGATTAATAGGTTTAAAAGAACTTTCTTCAGGCCATATATCTTCACCCCATGGTGTATAAGTATCATACATTTGATCATAAGGTATTACTATATCTTCACCTTGAACAATAGATCCGTCATCATCTATATAACTAAGTGAGTTAGGATTAAAATTACCACTCTTAAATGCCGGGCTATTATAAAAAGCTTCTAATTCTTGTTTATTTGAAAAATTGGCTATATTAGGATCTAGAAGATCAAATAAATAATTATCAAGATAAGTATCCATAGTATTATAGGTCACAGAATTAACAAATTTTTTGTAGTCTCCCCAAGAATCAGATACATTAGGAGAATAATTATATTTTTTAAAAACTGCTCTTAACTCTTCTTGCATACTTTGTCCATCACTAGATAACATCCAACCTTTACGTCCTTCATCTCTCCAAAACTGATCTTGTTGATCTGAAGATAATTTATCTATTTCAGCTAGAAATTCTTTACTATAGTTATGGTTTTCTAGCAACCACTCTTTACTATATGTATATTCCTCACCATCTAGTATGTACCCTCCTGCATGTCTACTATCTGAATTTACATTTGCTCCAAAATACTTATTTCTTATATGTGCTATTTCCATCATAGCTCCATTACTTATCTTGAGAGGATTCTGCATTTGGGTAAGGAACAATATGTTATTTCTACCATCTACTGTTTCTGTATTAAATAGTTTTGTACTATATTCTTCATGAATTCTTTGAACTTCTGTTTTAGATTTAGCATTTGATAGTTTATTCTGAAACTCTTGAAATAGTTTACCAGGTTTTAAACCTAATCTAATATCTTTCTCATCTCCCTCTTCATTTGTAAATGGTTCCCCCTCATAAAAGTATACCATCCTATTAGTAGCACGTCTTAGATCTCTTGACATTGCATGAGCCATGCTCTTATCTATAGGATACCAATATTCATTTATAGCAGGAGAATCTAATGCACCAGAAGCTCCATATTCATATTTCATCACAGGGTATCCATAGTTTTTATCCTTCCAATTATTAACACCCTTATCCATACTCTGTGTTACTTCACTATAAGGAATGGTCATTTGTGTACCATAGTACCAACTTAATAATTGATCTAGGCTGAAGCCTTTTACACTTCTCCAAGCCTGAATTTCTGGATCATCAATTGTATAACTTCCTTTGAATGCGTGTTTTTGAAAATCCCAGAAGTCTCCTATATGGTGTCCTGATAATACTCCTGCATAATATTCACCTGTTTGAGTAAATTCTTTTCTATTTTTTTCTAAAGTTGATACCTGACCTTTTGTTTGATATTTAGGCAACGATTCACCACCTCTTCTATATTTTTTTGCAGAAGTAGTATATCTTTTCCTATCCCATACCGAACCACCATCCTCTTTTATCTCAGCGCCATATTTTGTAGCTGGAGGATCTATCACCTCTTCATTCCCACTACTCTCCATGAAGGAATCATCTACACCTTCAGTTTCTAAGTTATATTTATCAGTTACAATGTCTGTATCACCTGCACCCACTTCTGCACCATATCTTTTTTGATTTCTGTTGTTAAACTCCTCTTCTGATATTGGGTTTTCTAAATCTATCCATTTATGACCTGGAGGAAGTTGGGCATTGTCAGTTTTTTTTGGTTTTTCACCTTCTCTTACTCCATGATATATGTAATTAGAAATAATATCATTTTCATTATGTTCATGTGTATGTGCCTGATTTTCTAAGGTACCTTCCGTATCATATAACTTACCTTGATCAAAACCTGATTGCATTAGTTCACTAAAGTATCTGCCCATATACTTTCCTCTCCCCATCTTACGCTGTTGCTTAACATGTGTGAGTTCATTTATAACAGCATCCATCCAAATTTGTGGATGCATTGTCTTATATGACTGTATCCACATTCTGTCTGTGAACGGATTAACATGATCACTTCTATCTAATCCCAGCTCATCCCAACTTTGTGATGTAAACATATTATCATATTTATCATCTCCCATAGAAATATCTGGTTGTCCTAATTCTGTCCATACTTCTATAAGTCTATCATGTAAACCAGGCCATTCATCAAATATCCCATCATCATTAGCTTTATTCATATTTGCTAAGAAGAAGTTAGTATCTATATCTTCTGTTTCTCCTGCATAATCTGTTTTATATCTTACACCATTATGTAAAAACATTTTACCTGGTCCTAATTTGTCACGTGCAATTGCAAAAGCTTCATCTTTATCATTTGTAGATGTAATTTCAGGGTATCTTTCAAATTTACCCGTAAAGAATGCTTCTAGAGGACTCGTTCCTTCATCTCTTACATAATTAAAGGGATTCAAATAACTAAAAAGTTCTCCTCTATTTTGATACGAAGGTAGTTGACCACCATGTTTAGCATACATACCTTGTTGTAGATCATCACTACCCATTTCAGAATTATCAGCCACATTATTCATAATCTCCATCAGATCCTCTTTTTTAATCTCTTTATTGTATTCAGTAGTCCAATCATCAGTACCAAAAAATTCTCTAACATCAGAATCAGCATTTTTAAAATCATCAGTCAACATCCATTCCTTTACTCTGTTATAATCCTCTTCAGTAAATGGTTGTCCAGTAGTATGATCAAATATACCAGCATCTTTTAAATGTTTTTGACCTTTTTTATATCTTGTATATACTTCTGCAGGATTAGTTAAATAGTCATCTGTTTTGGCATTTTTCCATGTTGTATATGCTTCCCTTCTTGAATCACCACTTTTAAGATCTATCTGTTTTAAAAAATCACTACCCCATTCACCAAATTTTCTTTTTCCATGACCTTTCAGTTCTTTCCATTCTTTAAAGGATACATCTGATCTATCTTCAGTAAGAGTTTTTGATCTTCTTAATAAATCTTTAGCATAAGGAGTTATTAATTGATCATTGTTTGTCATAGAATGACCTAATTCATGAGATCTTACTTCATCAAGACTTTGTTGAGAATGAGTTGGATTACCACGTAAGAAACGTTTAAGTTTATTCCATTTATTGTTTGGATGAATATTTTGACCGTAATACAATCTATTATAATGTTTTTTAGGATCATAATCCCAACCTTCCCATGGTTGACCTGTAGTTGGATTTATAGCTGCTCTATCTCCCACATAGCTCACACCACCAACACCACTCATATATGCAGGACCACCTATTTTTTGACCTAAAAATCCATCCCTCCATATTTCCTCTATACCATACTCAGAAGGCATACCTAAATATTCTTGTGTATTAAGTAACCCATCTCTTCTGAGGTTTGTCATATCACCGGCTCTAAAGTCAGGACTTAACATATTACCATATGTAGTAGCATATACTTGTTTTCCATCATCTATCTTATTTTGTAGAAATTGTTTATTTTTCTCAATCTCATTATTCCATCTGGTACTATACACTTCAGTATTTAATTCATTTAATAGATAATCTTTTTGTGGAGAATCTTGACTCATAACTAATTTACCGTTTTCACCAACTGTTACACCATCAAATTCCCCTCTTTTCTGATATGTATTTAAATCATAATCCGCCCATTCATGATGATTCCCCCCATGCTTTTTTGTTTTAAGTACATTCTTTCTTCTAAAAACTCTAAACTTCTCTTTTTCACTTCCATCTTCTCTATACGAAATATCACTAATATTAGATGGTTCATCACCTGATCCATCACCCCAGTATTTACCATCTCCAATATAGATACCCATATGAAATTGGCTTTCTGGATAATTTATTATACCTTGATTATCCTCATTTACACCCATCATTCTTCTTTCTAAAGGACCTAAATCTTGATCTGACCAATCAACTTGAGTAGCTTCATGATAATATTGTAAAACATCACCTTTTTTGAGATCACCTGCATCTTTAGCATCTATTAATTCAAACCCGTAATCTTTATAATTTTTAAAAAAAGTTTTATTATCATAAACATCATCCGGTATACCCGAATCATATCCAGACCATTTATACGCCTTCTTTACAGCTTCTACACAAGTATTATTATAAAAACAATCTTTAAATGGCCCAGCTACCCAATCTATAATCTTTTCTTTTGTTCCTACAGGTGGTCTCCATATATCAACGTTATGTTCAACTAACTCATCAACTGTATCTGTTATTTTTCTACCTTGTATGTAATTATCATGCGCACTGTCTAATTTAGCTTTGTGTTCTAAAGCTAACGCATTCTCTTTATTGATTCTTTCAATATCTTCTGTAGAAATTTCTTTTCCTGTTTGGGCTTTACCCATTTCATCTACAAGCTGCACCCATTTATTTCCTTTTCCTGATCTCATATAACAAATATACGGAAAAACCAAAACATATACAACATAATCAATACCTAATCCGGGGTACACCCTTTCATACATACCCCCCACCCATGTCCGTAGGAGTAAATGTTGTATGTATGGGGGTCTGGTTGGGTCCTACATTTAAACTCCCCAACAAATTTTTGGTGGGTTGGTACCCCCTGAAAGAAAATGTTTATTAATTAAAAAGTAGAAAAATGACAAAAGAAATGTTTTTCATGGAGACATACAAGTCTCCTAAATCTGGGAACACTATGTTAGTGTTCAGTGACAACAAAGTGTCACCAAAAGAAGTTGAGAGTGTGAACAAACACAACGAGAGTGTGAGAACTGGTTCAATCACCGTGAACTTTGCAGGTAAGGCCGTGCAAACTTATGGTTCATTCAGACAGGTCAACAGTGGTGACCAGGTTATTGTACCACTAAGCGGTGAATACAACTTCTCACCTGATGAATTAACTAAAATGAGAGAAACAACTCATTCCGTAATTCAGGGTGAACCAGTAGAGTACTCTTCTGGTAACAAGTCAACGTTCCGTTACCTTGGTAAGTTGTCGTAAGTAGTTAAGAATGGGAGAAACTCTCCCTTTCTTGGATGATTCACTATCATACGTCTACTTAGCTAGTGAATTATCATATAATACTTGTTTTTTGTGTGTAAATGTGTGTTGAAGTGTGTGTAGGTGGTCTCATCTACCACATTTCTCCACTCTTTACCACTTGTAAGTATTATTGGTGCATATAAAGGATATAGCTATAGATATGTGTTTGTTTAAGATGGTATCTTAATAGGATACTTAATGACTCACGTATCTATGGTCTATACTCTTACATGTATAGTCTATAGTATAATTAGTATACTCTCTCTACATAGAATGAGAGTATTAGTAACCGCAATATCATAATTCATCACATAGTTTAATAGGTGTTCATAGTAATATGATACTGGATTTATTCGGGAAATACCTTTAAAAGAAAAACACTCATTGAGAGATACCTTGAGATAGGTTGTAATGATTTATTAATCTTAATTAGTATTAGGTTTACTTTAATAACCTAAATGATATAATCATGAAAAAGTACTAGTTAATTAAGAGGATGAGCTTGAGTGAGGACTGTTAATAGGGAAGTACTCTATTGGTCCTTCTCATTCTCTTTATATAAATAATAATAATAATCAGCAGCATAAATAAAATTCCTGTGGATAATACAGGTACACACAGTTATGGCAAGAAATGTCAATCAAAATTATAAGTACAAGGATGTAATGGAAGCAGATACATTTAGTTATTCTATACTACCAAAGCATTCACAGTTCAGAGGTAACATGTCTGAGTTAGGACATAAGAAAGATGAGAAGGGTAATGAGTCTATCTATTTATTTAATAGTTATTACATGGGATTCTCTCGTCAAGAGTATAATATACCTACTCATACTACTGAGACTACTCTCTACTATGGTACATTGTTACCAAAGTATCTTCAGTTGAAGATGGAAGAGATGGAGAAGTATATGTTAGAGAGAACAAGACAAAGAAAGAATAGAATAGATCAGTTTTATATAAAGTATAATGATCTACTGATAACTATGAATGGTCATGCATTTAATATTGAATCGTCATCTAAACGTTATGGTTTTAGATGGATGAACAATCAGCATAATATTCAAGAGATCAAAGGACTTCAAGAAACAATGAAGCAGATAAAGAAAGTATTTAAGTATAATAGTTGTAAAGATATATTCAGAGCTTATGATAGAACAGAATATATTCATGAGCACAATGAGAATAAAGTATACTTAAGTTTCAAAGAATTTTTTAAACTAAAACAAGAGAAATGACAGACTATAATGAAGACTTTTCTTTAATTGATGATCCAAGAACACCAAAGGTTATTAAACCTATGACTGTTCTTCATGATAAATTAGTTAAAGGATACAGGAATGAGAGAGATCTCAAGATAGATAAACTTATTGTTAATATGCAGAAGAGTATATCTAAACAAATATCTGAGTTAGTACAGATAGAAGATAAACATAATCATAGTATGATGGTTCTTGTTAAATGTTTACAACATCTTCGTGATGTTGTAGACAACAAGAAGAATACTGACCAAACACTTGACTTCATCAATAAACAATGTGATGAACTAGTTAAATTATCTGGTGGTTCACATGATACAGATAT
>Ga0098060_1001319_pt1 | contig 10038 bp, 8 predicted proteins | sample 21_taG_FD_77063 | JGI IMG/M metagenome (GOLD analysis project Ga0098060, IMG submission 77063) | Marine viral communities from the Subarctic Pacific Ocean - 21_ETSP_OMZ_AT15319 metaG | ecosystem: Environmental > Aquatic > Marine > Oceanic | place: Pacific Ocean | collected 2015-01-19 | reverse complement strand
GACTGAATCATATAGTGGTATATTCTACATTTTGCCAACAAAGATAAGATATGCTGATGGAAGAGAGATAGTAGAGCCCATAAGATACAACCCTACCATATCCCAACTGATCGGAATGGAAGACAAGATGAGCACATCAGATGGTCGAACGATAGTAGATGCCCCGGGCCTATGCGATTTTATTTTGTCTTTTTGGAATACAAAGACACATAAGAGCGCCAAATCTTCGTGCTCGTGATATATATGATATACCTAGAGAAAAACATGTTATGTTTTTGTACACATAGTCGAAGATAATCTGTGTTCATCAGCGGAACCTATTTTTATCCACGCATGCTAGTTCGCCGCCGGCGTAGTTGTAAACCGCTATTTGTCCACACGGACACGATGTCCCCTTAACACAAGATATAAAAGAAGATGATAGATCGAGGCCATCTGGGGTTGATGTATCAGAAAGCACGGCCAATACGCCGTTAATACATGCGGAGCCGACGGTGTTATCTATGCAACCGGCTCCCAGGCCCATACATTGCGACATAGAATCGGGCGTCACATCCCTCATAAAAGTGCAACCAGGGGCAGATTGGGAAATGCGCGACGAAATAACGGAACAATAGCCAACATCTTCTGGATTCCTTCCTATCTCAACTATATTCTGAGTGAAAATATTTGTATCGGGATCTACTCTTCCGCCGAATGTGGCGGCGACATAGTCGGGACATTTTGAAAATGCGAGACACCTACAGGGAACGCCGTCCTCGCAAACACCATCGCTTCTAGTCCCACCGCTAAATTGGAGGGCGAATGGAGTAGCCGGGTTGTCACAAGAGAACTCTGGATTGCAGACTTGGTGACGAATGTCATATTTCACAGAGTTTCCACAGATCTTCTCGCCTGAAGATAGAGATGTTGCGCAATATGAGTCTGGACACGTGGATATGTATCTGCGCTGAAAGCCCCCGCGAAGGATAACTACCAAGATGAAGAAGAGGAGAAGAGATAGGGTGAAAAAAACCACGATGAGGACAGAGGTCCAAGGTGCGCCCTCGATATATGTTTTACATACATTAGAGCTTCTCTCTGTATGTTTCGAGCTCGTTCTTGAGAGCATTTACAAGCTCTTCTTTTTTCTTGTTCTTCATACCCTTCAATATACCCAGGCCGTCCAACATAGCCTTCAGCTCAGGAACTCTGTAAAGCTTATTTCCTTTGCTAGAATTGCCGCTCTGCAGTTTCTCCTCGTCCACATTCCTCAGAATCTCCAATCTCTTTCTTTGGTCCTCTTCTTCTGTTTGGAATATTAACGCAGGGGTCTTTCCCAAAATTTGCTCTTCAACCAAGTCCTCCGGCTTCACTCTCGAAATATCCAAGTATTGTTCATCGACTGCGCGAGACCCAATTATGCCTCCGATATTTTCAAGCCAGGCCCACTCTCGCTTACTATTCATGATAATATTCATCTCGTCTTGCTTCTTCTCCATGTCCCTAATAAACTTTGTCATCTTGTGGTCATATGATATCTCGCCCACATGTTCTGTTCCTTCATATAGCAGATCCCCCAAAATATCATCTTCCGGTTCTTCGATATCGGCGCGCTTACTTAGTTGGTGGCCCTTTCTAGGCGAATGGCCTTTTGGTTTAGGAATCCTTATTGGTATGTCCTCCTCGGCGTCATCCATAGTAGAGTCCTCTTTTAACAGATCGCCCTCCCAATCATCATCATTGACGCTGTCTTCCCCTGATAAGATATTATCCCCGCTGGTGCCGTCATCTAGGATATCGCCAGCATCGCTAGCCCCGTCATCTGTGGTATCGCTGGTGCCGTCGTCTAGGATATCGCCAGCATCGCTAGCCCCGTCATCTGTGGTATCGCTGGTGCCGTCGTCTAGGATACCACCAGCATCGCTAGCCCCGTCATCTGCGGTATCGCTGGTGTCGCTTCCGTCTAGGATACCACCAGAATCACTACCGGAAATGTCTTCCTCCAAAACATCCGACCCAGAAGAGTCATCAGATGATGTGTCCGATAACTCTATTAGCTGCTTATCTTTCTTGAATTTTCGTACAGCCGGCTGAAGACCAAACGAAACTCTCTTTTTCTTTCCGCCTTCGGCCTGGCCTTCCTTGGTGCGCAGTATTCCCCTGATTTGTATACTCTCACTTTCATCAGATGTATCTATTGTGTCATCCAGCTTGGAGATATCCTTTTCATCTAGCTTTGCCAAAGTTCTTCCGCGAGCCCTTGTATATGATCTCTTAGTAGGCTCTTCAGAGGGGCTCTCTACCCTTGTAACGCCTTGTTGTTTTGCGATCGATATTGGGGGAGCCCGCCTGTATGACCTTCTGGTAGGTTGCTTGGTAGGTTGTTCAGAAGGGCTCTCTACCCTTGTAACGCCTCTTTGTTTTGCGACCGAAATTGGAGGAGCCCGCTTGTATGATCTTCTGGTAGTTTGCTTGGCGGTTTGTTTCGCAGACTGATAAGTCTCTTCTTCGGGAACCCCGGCGATATTCCTTGAAATAATCCTAGCGGGAGATCTTTTGTATGAGCTTCTGGCAGGTTGTTTAGTAGGCTGAGGTGCTTTTCGAACTGGATCTCCGCTGGCTTTCGTAGCGACCGAAATTGGAGGAGCCCGCTTGTATGACCTTCTTATAGGCTGCTTAGCGGTTTGTTTTACAGGTTGAGAAGGTTCTTTTTCGGGCGTTCCACCTCGAACATTTCTTTGAGTTCTAAGGTAGGTTTTCTTAGGAGGTCCTTTTGCTGGTGCGCCCGAGGTTGCTGCTATGCTAGATATTGCGGGGGCCCTTTTCATCAAGCTAGTGGCAACTCGACCACCTTGTCTTCTAGCAAAGCTGCGCCCACGAGTTCTTTGTGGGAGATTTATTGTAGAAGTACCTGATTCAGTGCTGTCTTCAGAGCTGCTGGACAGTTCCAGCATTTTAGAATGCTGAGGGGATCTCGAGCGGTAAATAGTGCCCATTTATTGATCAAATGTTTAATCAAAAGAAAAATAACTATAAATGGAGGTCCACTTTCTTTCGGGAAATGATTATCGGGAGAGTAAAGATGATGATGAGACTGATAGCCGCCGTGTTGGAATTAGATTCAACAGTCCAGAGGCTGTAGTAAATTACCTAAGAAAATCCATGAAGAAAGGCCGAGGCCGAGTCGGAGACATGAAAAGTATGGACAAGTACAAACTGCGCGATATGTTCAAAAAGCTAGCAGAGAGGAATGAGGGTTTGCTAGAAAAGGGAACCCCCAAAATCCCCATATCCATGATGGAGTTTGCGGACTTGGTATCTCTTCTCATGGAAGACGACGAGATAAGATATTATCCAGGAGATATAGGGAAGACTTTTTGGGAGAGTGGGCTCCCAGCTGTAGTAAAGGCCAAGCAAACTAGCGATATAGGCGAGGTTCCTACGGGAGGAGATATAATCGAGCAGATGTGCAGAAGATGTAAGGAGGTTAGAAAGTTGATACTGACCAGTATCCAGACAAGAGGTAACGATGAAGGTACCACCACCTTCCTCAAATGCACAGCTTGTGGAGATAAGTGGAAGGGCTAGAGATGCCAGATCTATATATATTAAAAAACCCAAACAACGGTTTTTGCACCCATTGCATTTTGATAAAGATTATCCGCTGCTTTGCAAATTAGAATGGCAGCTAACGAGTATAACACCCCCGAAATGTCAGCTCCGTTAGGGAACGATTCTACCGGCGCCACTGCGGACCCATCTCCTGTTCGCGGTGAACAACCTGGAAGGGGCGATGATCTACTATCTAGTCAAGTAGTCGCCTTTCCGGAAGTTATAGAGAATGTAGTCCAAGAAGATGAATATGTAGGGAGGGGCGACGAATTGGTCGAGTGTTCGCCAGGTAGTGAACAGGTCCCAATTATTACTGAGCACAAGACGTGGGCATTCGACGACCAGATCAACTCTGCGCTAGCAGAAGGCCTAAAGACTATCTGGATGGATCTCCGTAAAGACATAACGAACATTATGGAAGATATGAGGGATATCAAGGAACAGATGAGCATCATGAGAGATACATTGGAACATGTAGAAGGGGCTTTTCCCGCGCCAGTCTCAGCAGAGGATAAGCAAGATATTATGCCTTTAGTACATGAAGATATGTTGGCCAATACACAATTGTTGCGCGAGCTTGCCGCCGGTGTGGATTCTCTGAAGGAAGATATTGCAGATTTAAAGAACCAGGGAGTCACAGCCGCCTGGGATTCGGTAAGGTCTGCAGGCGAGGGAGATTCTGCGGATGTGGTCGAAGAAGAACAGTCTTTGGAAGAGGAGGATGTTATTGCGACATGTGAGTACATGCCGTCAAGAGGTAAAAGACAAGGCCAGATGTGCGGCAAGCCGGCAGTCTCTAACGAGGCCCCGTATTGCTCGCACTGTATCTCTAGTTATGTTAAGGTACGCAAGAAGTTAGAGTCTATGGGTATTGACTGGGAGTCCATCCCAAAGACAAGGGGTAGAAAGGGAGGAAAAGGTGGGAAGGCAGCTTCTAAGAAAAAGAAGGCCAAAGAACAATCTGAGGAGGAAGAAAATGTGGACAGAATTAGGGCGAGCCACTTTATGCAGATGGAAGATGTATTTGTAAGCGAAGAGATGTCTTACATCTTGACAGGTAGCGAAGACAACCTGATAGCTATAGGAAAGCTGGATTCGGAGTCCAAATTGATTCCTCTTGAGAAAGAGGATATCAAGTTGCTAAGCAATATGTCGTTGCAAGTAGACACAACTAATGAAGGTATCAGAGCGCTCCAACAACGTATGGACAGAATAATGGAGGCAAAACTTAAAAGTGGCCGGCCTGTAAGACAAGGCGCCGTAGAGGCCGCGGAAAAGATGTGCATAATCCAAGCGGTGGAGAACGGGGAACTACCAGACGAAATTCTAGGGGAAGAATATCCAGACGAGGGCTCTGGCGCCGAAGACGTAAGCGAAGAGCCAGCCACACTTGAGAATAGTTCAGAGGAGGATTCTTACGAAGAAGACGGTTTCGTAGAGAGAGACGACTTAGACGAGGAGGGATCTGTGTCTTTCGAAGTCTCTGATTTGGAAGAAGAAGAAGAAGGTGAAGATCTGGAAGAGGATGTGGAAGATTTAGAAGCTTCTGATTTGGAAGAAGATGGAGATGCAGACGAAGACGACAACGAAGACGACGACAACAGCGGAGAAATATCGATCGACAGTGCCACCGACGAGTAACGTGGCGGATCGTTCCTAAAAAAACTTTGCAAAGTTTTTAGATAGATGGCGCTCGTAGCAAAATATTCGTTGGCCCATGAAACTTAAACCGCCTAACCTAGGCTCTGTGTACGAACATAAGTTATGTTGAAGGGTCTAGATGACTCTGAATCCTAACTTGCCATGTATTACCGAATATTAGGATTCGGGTTAAGATGCAATTTGCACGTGGTAAAAACTATTCGAGTTTTTTTATATCGACTCTATTGCGGGACATTTCTAGCACTCTTGTGTCTGTTCTGATTGGATAATAGTTTATGTTCATGTTCTATCTCCACGTCTTCAAACAACGATAGAAAAATCGCGAAAAGAACCAATCCTTTTGAAATACGGTAGCATCCCGAAGCTTCATCATATACAAATGAAGTTGCTTCTTTTATCCTGCTTACAAATACATCTTTGTTAATACCGTTGTTAGACCGTATAACAACCCCGCCATCTCTCCCAAGGGTGCCAACGATGATTCCGTCATCGTAGTTACCTACGCTAATATACGAGCAGTATTTGTGAGAGGAAATTCTTTGACTGAACCAAATGGCGTTAACAATACCCATCTTTAAACTATCCTTGTCGGATATATCTAGATCCCTCCCTGGGTCACAAAAGTAAAAATTGCACTCCTTCACATCCTTGAACAGATCTACAATGTTATTTATATCATCTACCCACTTGGAAGCGAACAAAACCGCATCTATCACAGTGGGAGAAGATATGAACCTTGCGCGTCCGTTAAACGATAACTCCGTGCTCGATATCTCTTTAATGCTCTCCAAGCATAAGATGTCTCCGCCTCTTATTAACTTTGCCTGGCTAAAGTCTCTTAGCTTGAATGTGCAAGATTTGTCTCCACTTGATAAAGTTACCTCTGTATCTAAAACAGAATCCATTCTATTCCCTAATTTAGATAAATTATCGATTTGTGCGCGAGATATATCTCGCGACACTAGAGAAATATTGTCGGTTATGTCGCTTGTGAGTAATTCGGTCAGGTCTATCCCAAAAAACTTTGTGGAGTTTTTACTAGGGAAATATGCATGTATGGGTAGCTCCTATATCTGGAGGTCGCTTCGTGATACAGTTGGCGGCGATAAAGCACTTGTTGGAAGATCATAAGGGAGAATCATTTCACAAACCAGATATTGCTCTCTGTACTTCTGGGGGAAATATAGCGACACTAGTAGCTATGGCTTCTGGATGGGATCCGAGGGCCATTGAGCGTATCTGTCGCCGAATGAAGAGCACTATGTTATTCGAGCCACATGTGCGGTTGGGACTTCTTGGTCTTGTTATAGGATTTTTCAAAGGGAGTTTATACAAGACAGCAAATGGCGTCGGCGAGTTTGTCAAAGATTACTTTACGTCAAAGAATATACAAGACATAGAGATGTGGAGCGGATGTTACGACATGACAGAAAAGAAAGGCACACTCTTTTGTAATAAGAGCGATTCGCAGTGTTTCCTTAACCTAGGTGAATGTTCAAGGAACAAGAGATGTCTCACGAAATGTGTTTACGCTGGGGGAGATCTGGAACTTATTGGAAATTATATAAGCGCCAGCGCCAGTGTACCTGTAGTTGTAGAGGGGCGGTGCATTAAGGATGGGTACTATGTTGATGGGGGGCTTATGTCGGCCTCTCCGCTTACGCACCTGAAAGAGGATCTCTGTAGACAGGCGAGCGAAAAAGACATTCCCTTGCACATAACCTATTTTTCTCCTGTGGATATGGAATCGGAGATGGACAAAGAGGCGATGAATGTCATAGGTAATTGGAAGACTGTTACAGACTGCCTTACTAGACAACTACTTATATTGGATCGTGTATCTGCGGTGGACATACTTAGCGCAGGGAATGAAGGGGGAGGCAATATAAGAAATAGGACTTGGGAGTATTCACCTGATATTCTTTCTAAGATCTTGGAAATTAGAGAGAAGCTGCCGAGAAGTGTTCTCGAATTTTTTCCAAAGCAAGATTTGAATGTGGATTATCGAAGATTTGAGGGCGCAGCGGTAATCTCCACGATGGAGCTAAATCGAGGGAATTTTTACCTAAATTTCTGGTGGCAATCTTGTGAACTAGATTCGACTATAGACATGATGTAAAACATTTTTTTTGTTATACAAATGCCTAGCCACAAGAACAGACGCTGTCCTGATCCATGTGATATTTCATGTGAGACCTTTGAATACTGCAAGGAGTCTTTGTGTTCTCCTGATTTGAACTGCAAAGATCCTCGCGAAATTTGCCACGAGAAGAAAAATGCAGTTGTAGCAATCAGCTCCCAGTTTGTTTTCTCTGTTCCACAGACCGAAGTCACTCAGCCTCTTTTGCAACCACTTGCGCCAAATTCTCGCGCTGACGTCACAATCAGCGGAAACGGTTTCTTGATCAAGAAGCCAAAGAACAAGTCTTGCAAGGAACCTCAAAGGGACAGATGCGACCCTTGCCCAGAGTACAGAAACTTTGTAGTCTGTCCAGCTTCACTAGTCTTGGCACCACCAAGTATCACATCCACTGTTTTTGTTGCTCCAAATAACAACACTGTACCTGATGTTCTCCCTAACGGACAAATCCAAAACACCTACGTTGCTCCAAACCGAGTTCTTGTCGGTGTCTTTGGAGTACAAGACCGGGACTGCGATGGATGTAACACAATCTACGATAACGTCGTGTACGAAGCAAACATCGTCTCCGTCGACGGAATCGGAAATGTCGCTCTTCTCGAAATCTGCGAAGATGGATTCAACAGATGCTTGCCAAGACTACATGAATCTCACCCTCGCCTTGGCTTCGCCAACAACTGCACAAAGAAGGTGTGCGACGTTGAGTGCTACGCAAAGACAAAGAAGAAGTACCGATCAAAATCCAAGAAATGCCACAAGAAGTCCAAGAAGAATTGCGACAAGAAGAAGTGTGACAAAAAGCCAGAACGACCACTCCAATGTGGAGACTCTGTTTACATGTTGGGTGACTTTATCACTTCTGAATACAACCGAAGAGGACAAAATTCTTACACCAGCATTATCCACGGAAAGGTTGCCGACCCTAACTTCACAGAACACAGTGGATGGATGATGACACCAAATATTCTCATTGACGCACAAACCTACGGAAACCCTGGTATGCCTATTTTGAACTGCAGAGGTTTGGTTGTCGGTATGCAAACAACCAATATTGCAGGAATTGTTCCACAGCGTGATATCAACTTCTTAACTTTCCAAACAAACACAATTGGAGATGGTATGGTAGCCGGACCAACAGCCGACTACATCACCGAAGTTATCAAGCAAACCTTTGAGCACAATGGCTGCTGCAAGACAGGACCTGGAAACCGCCTTAACTCTGTAACCACTGACAGCGGAGCTTCTTTCTACACTTTCAGAAGAGCATATCTCGGCCTTGCTTACAAATTACCAGAGATCACCGAAGCTTACGAAACCGTGGATTACGAATCAGGAGCTTACGCTGCTGGCCAACCACGCATCACCGCAGACGTTAACGGAATTATCTCCAAGCCAGCATGTGGTCGCTCACAAATTGCCGGTGTCAAGGTCCTTGGACTCGCTGGCATCAACCCAGATGCACTCACTGGAATAGCAAACGGATACTTCTATGTTCCTGGTGGAACAGCAGTTGCCCCATTGCCAACTGATCTCCCAGCCAGTCCTCTCCTCGGAAAGGTAGAACCTGGGGATATTATCCTTAGTGTCGAAAGAGAAAATGGAGCAGATAGAATTACCATCCAATTAGGAGACGCTGATTGTCAAATCGCCCCAGAAAGAGTCCTTCAAGAATTGTGTCCTGGAGATAGACTCAAACTTACTTTCAGAAGCGGAAACAACTTCCCAAATGGCGCTGCTCCAAATACCATCAACTGCGAAGGAGAAAAATGTCTCGATGTCAACGTCGAGGAACTTCCACCGCTTATGGACTATCCTTGGTACGCTGTAAACACTTTCCCAAGAATCTTGTACAACGTGGCCAACGTTCCACAAACATACCCAGAGTTCATCACCCCATTAGCAACTCAGGAAACACAACCACAAGTTCCACAACTCAACGATGGAATTGCAGTCTTCCACCCTGCCATCTAATTGTGTTCCGCACATCTCAAAGAATATACACAAAGTATATTATATACCAACCCTATTTTACAGAAATGAAGGGTATACCGCTGGCGGCAAACGGCAACAACATGCATTTCTGCAGACATGCCCAATCTCAAGGGAACGTCGGAAACATCTCTGTAATAGATTCGCCGCTGACAGAGCAAGGGATAGAACAGGCAAAGACGTTAGAAGGACATTTCGACATTGTGATATGCTCTCCTCTGAGAAGATGTTTGGAGACTTTGCATTACTCTAACATCACGTATGATGAGCTTACTATTTCGCAAGATATAAGAGAAAGAGTACAGTCCCCAGGCGACACTATGATGCTGGAACAGAGAATCGGGTTTTCGCCAGAGACCGATGGCTCGTTCTTCAAAAGGATGAACGACTTTACATACTACCTAGAGAATATGTGTAAAGAGATATCAGGCAAAGATATCCTGATACTTTCCCATGGCTACTTCTTCAACGCCTGGTACAGGCGCGGATGTTTTCCTTGTCCAGAAAATGCCAAAGTATACCACCTTGATGTATGATCGTGTATATATTACCTTCTTCGCAATCTGCAAGTTCGCGAACTTGCAGGTCCAGCAAATAATCTGCGATTATTTCGAGTTTTTTATTTTTGTTCCTTAGATGCCTGTATATTTCTT
>Ga0098060_1001318_pt1 | contig 10060 bp, 11 predicted proteins | sample 21_taG_FD_77063 | JGI IMG/M metagenome (GOLD analysis project Ga0098060, IMG submission 77063) | Marine viral communities from the Subarctic Pacific Ocean - 21_ETSP_OMZ_AT15319 metaG | ecosystem: Environmental > Aquatic > Marine > Oceanic | place: Pacific Ocean | collected 2015-01-19 | reverse complement strand
AGGTGCTTCTTCTGGAAGCAACACACAAGGAAACGGAGGCGCTGGCGTTACAAACAATATAACAGGAAGTAATGTAACTTATGGTGGCGGCGGGCACGGTGAAGGAGGCGGAACCTATGATATTGCAGTTGCTGGTGCAGCTAATAGAGGAATTGGTGGCGAAGGCGCCGGTGGTGATGGCAATTATTCTTCTGGTGGTTTATATAATTATCAAGGAGCCCCCGGGGGATCAGGAATTGTAATTTTAAGATTTACAGGAGCTACACCAACAATATCAGGAGGATTAACACATTCAACTTCAACTGTATCTGGAGACACTGTAATATCATTTACAGCAGGTACAGGAACAATAACATTCTAATATGGCATTAACAAAAATAACGTCGGATATATTAGCCGATGAATTTAACACAACAGATACGCTTACAGCAGGCACAACAGTTAATGTTAACTTTAAAAACGCAGAAGTGTTTACTTTAACACCTAATGCAAATACAACATTTAACATACAAAATCCTGTTGTAGGAATAACAAAAGTAATATTAGTTACAGGAGCCGGCGGTTCATATACAGCAGACACTTGGACTGTAGGCGGAGGTTCGGGAACTTTTAATAAAACTTCAGGTAGTTATGACGACACCTCAGGGACTAAAAATTTAATTCAAATACTATGTGTATCAGCTACTGAGTTTTGGTACACTATAGTACAACCAGAATAATATGTTTGGACAAGGGTTCAACTCAGGGTTTTTTGCGGGGCCTAACTATATTTATAAAGAAGATATATTTGGAGACAATAGTTGTATAGGATTATACACTATGGATTATGATTTTTCCGATAGCAGTGGTAATGATAATGATATGGGTGTTTTTGGAAGCCCTGATCATGGCGTATCTGGAGGGCTCAATTTAGGTGCTAGATTTGATGGTTATAATACATCTGCTAGGGCTTACCCAGTTAGCGACTTACAGGGATTAACATCTGTAAGTATTTCTTTTTGGTTTAAATGGGATGATTCTGCCTCTGTTTCTGATTATGGGCATATGGTTAATATTGGAGACATGAGCGGTGTTAGTAACGGCGATGCGTTTGGCATAGCTGTAGGAGATGATGGCGGTTCTTATAATAGAGTTCTTTATGGCTATTTTCCAGAAGGATCACTTTCTACAGGACAAATAGTTACTGATAATGTATGGCACCATGTACTTATGACTTATTCGGGGACTACCGTGAAGTATTATTATGATGGTAACTCAACCCCTATTGCTACACAGACTAGAACTTCATTATCTTTACAAAATTCAGCGGTTAATAGAATTACCGTAGGGCATTATGCTTATAATGGCAATCATCACTTTAAAGGTGATTTGGATCATTTAAGAGTATTTAACAGAGAAATACAATCTAGTGAATTAGCCACCTTGTATAATGAAAAATTTTATTCTCTTGAAGCTACAACAACTAATATAGATTATCCTGTAGCAAATTTAGCATATTATAAATTAGATAATAATAGTAAAGCTTTAGGTCCAAACGCAACAGGCAAATTTAATCAAGGGGCTACGATTGTTGGAAATTCAACCGGTATTGAGAATTCAACTTTACAATTAAGTTCAACAGCACATTCTGTATCTCTTTGGATGAAACCTCAAGATTTAACTGCATCTAAGTGGCATATTGTATTTGGAAGTTATTTTAGCGGTGGACCGACTTTTACTTTAGGTAAAAGACCTGACCAAACAACATCTTTTCATTATAGAAATGAGTCAAGTAATGAAGTATATTTTACTTTATCAACAGCAAATATTTGGTATCATATTGTTGTGACAAGAAATAACAGCGGCTCTACGGTATATGTGAATGGGAGTTCTGTTGCTACTGACTCAAATTCTATGGGTTCTTATTCCTATAGCGGTTATCAAAAATGTGTAATAGGATCAATGCCTAATTACCCAGTGGAATATTTTAGCGGAACAATAGACCAAGTCAGAGTATATAATGTAGTATTAACAGCTACAGATGTTGCTAATTTATATAACAACGAAACAGTAAGTACAGCTAATTCATTATCATTTCCAACTGGTAAAACAGCAATAGCAACATATAAATTAGATGGAGATGGCGTAGATATATCCGGCAACTATAGTGGCGTTGGAGATAGTAACGTAAAGTATGATTACAGCGGAACAGATACAAATATAGAGTACAGGTTTGGACGCTTCGGTCAAGCTGCGGTGTTTAATGGGAGTAATAGTAAAATAGATACAGGAATATCCTCTATATCAAGCCCATTTTCTGTTTCAATGTGGATAAATGAAGACTCTTTAGATTCAGGAATGTTTTTTGCTAATTGGAACTCTACATCTGCTGATATGTATTGGCAAACAACAAGCGATGGTAAATTAAGAATATCTATTGATGGTTTTAGTCAACAATTTTTTGGAACAGCAGGAGATGTAACTGCAAAAACTTGGCACCATATAGCAGTAGCATTAGGTAGCGGTGTTTATGAAGTTTATTTAGATGGCACTAGTTTAGGTACATCTACAACAAGTGTTACAACGTTTAGTAGCGGTCAAAACTTTATGCTTGGAAATTCAGCCAAAGCTTCTACTCCAGCACCTTTTGATGGCAAAATTGACCAAGTACGCATATTTTCAACTGCCCTAGATTCTAGCCAAGTAACCCAACTTTACAACGAAAAACCTGAAGTAGATACATCTAACTTTAAAGCGGTGTTGTATAAAGGAAATGGTGCTACAAGATATATTTCTAGTGTAGGATTTGAGCCTAGTTTAACTTGGTTTAAAGCTAGAACAGTTGCGAATTATGATAATGGGTTATTTGACGTTTTAAGAGGAGATGGCGAAAACTATATTAGTTCAAACCTTAGTTCAGAAGAACGAATACCATCTTCAATTTCCAATTATGGCTATGTAAGTTTATATGACGTAAATGGCGTTTTTCTTGGGCAAGGTGGTAATTCTAATCACCCTTGGGCAGTTAACAATAAATCAAATGTAGATTATGTAGCTTGGAATTGGAAAGGTGGTGGTTTATTAAATAGATCAGCTAGTTTTAATGGGAGTAATAGTAAAATAGACTTGCCTAATGTTCTAAGTGGGTTTACAAATACTTATTCATTTTCAATTTGGGTTAAAATAGATAATGTAAATAATTTTCCGTTTTTTGGATCTGACCCCACTTCAACTGCGGCTACAAATATTATACGATTTGCTTTACACCAAAATGGGAATTACTATTTTGATTTTGGCAATAATTCCACAGCAAGAATGTCTGCATCAACACCATCTGAATGGAGAGATAATACTTGGCATCATTTTGTATTTGTATCTACTTCTACACAAAAACTTGTTTATGTTGATGGAAGCCTTTTTAACACCATATCTTCTACAACAGCAATTAGTGGGAAAAGCAATTTAACAGTAGGTCATTATCTTACAAACTATGGAGGAGGGCTATATGACCAAGTACGCGTATTTAATAGGGGAATTAGCTCCTCAGAAGTTACGAGTCTTTATAACGAAACGTCTAGCACTATAAACACCTTACAAGTGTTGGGAGATACATCTTGTATTGCTACATATCCTTTAGGTGTTGGCGCTGGAGACGTTGGAAATACATATTCAGGAACTCCTACAAATGTAACATTTAACAACCCTGGTCATTTAACCAGGAATACCAATGGAACAATCAAAAGTGCGGTAAGTGCTAACCAAGATGCTGGATTTAGTATTGTAAAATATACAGGAAATAATAGTTCTTCGGCTACTGTGGGCCATGGGTTGACTAATGCAGAGATGATTGTTTTAAAAGACCTTACAGATGGCACTAATAACTGGAGGGTTTGGCATAAGGATTTAACTTCAGGTAATTGGCTGTATTTAAATTTAACAAATGCACAGGCAAGCGCAGCAACTGATGGAGGTTTAAGAAATGTTGACTCTAATACTTTTGGGTTTGTAAACGGAACAACAGCAGGTGTAGAGGGTGTTAATAGTAGTGCAAGTAACTATATCGCCTACTGTTGGCGCTCAGTTTCTGGATTTAGTAAAATTGGGAGTTATAGCGGTTCAGGGGCATCTGGTAAGGAGGTTGCTTTAGATTTTAGCCCTAGTTTTGTTATGATTAAAAGAATCAATGCCGCGACAGGGTGGGTAATTGTTGATAATCAGAGAGGCTCTAAGGAATTATATGCCCACGTTGCAAATGCAGAAGACACTTCTACCACTAACATTGTATTAGGAACAAATAAATTTACTTTAAATAGCACTGGTTCTTGGTATAATGCTTCAGGTGGCACTTATTTATATATGGCATTTAAATAAAATTAAATATGGCTAAAAAACGTTTTAAAGATACCGGCGTTGGGAAGTTCTTATTAGAAAAAATTCCTAACGTCGTTGGCGCAATAGCGGGTGATACACCTGTTGGGTCTGTTATACAGGCTATAATCGGCGGATCTGATATGTCAGAAGCCGATAAAAAAATTGCACTTAAAAAATTAGATATTGAGAGAGCTGAAATAGACGGCACAACAAGGCGCTGGGTTGCAGATGCAACTTCAGGGTCATGGCTTGCAGCTAACGTTAGGCCGTTAACATTGGTATTTTTAACAGTAAGTTATGTAGCTGGGTGGTATATGGGTTATCCATTAGATTCAATTACAGGCTTACTTACTATTGTTATTGGCGGCTATTTTGGTTCACGAGGGGTAGAAAAAGTTTTTGGAAACAGTAAACACAAATAATGAACGACTTAAAAATTTACGGCATAAACGTCGGAGCAGTTGCATTTTCAGCACTGCCGAACATCAACCCCACTTTGCAAACCATAGTATTGGTTATGACAATAATATACACTGGGATGAATATTTATATGAAATTAAAAGATAGAAATAAAAAATGAAATACTTTGAAGAGTCTGAGTTTAACGGTTTTGAAATGATGGATGAAAAACTTCTTTCAATGTTAGATGAATTAAGAGAAGTATATGGGTATCCTATAAAAATCACATCTGACTACAGAAGCCCTGAGCACCCTATAGAGGCTGCAAAAAAACAACCAGGTGAGCACGCGTATGGTGCGGCTGTAGATATTGAAAGTGTGGGAGGCGAAAAAACATTTAGATTAGTAAAAGCAGCAATTGAAGTTGGGTTTACTAGAATAGGTATTAGCAGAAAAAGAGGATTTATGCATCTAGGTATTGGCTATTCCGGTGCGCCTGATACAACAATTTGGACATATTAAAATGAAATTAATTAGAAAAATATCAATTGGCCAAGATTATAAGAATGAAGCAATGCATTATTCTGTTGGTCAAGAAGTTTACGGTGGTCATACAATATCTGACATACTAGAAGAAGAGGGCGCTTATAAAATATTTATTAAAAAAAATGATGAAATACTTCCATGGAAACATTTTAATAAAAACATGGCAGTGTCTGTTGAATTTAATTTGGACTATTAATGAGGTCAGTTTTTAATTTTATTATTGAATCAAATAAAAGATATAACAACTCTAAAGAAATAGAAGGCAAAGAATTAATACTTAATACTGAAATTTCTGAAAGAGACTATATGTATACTAACCGTATGGGTCTAGTTAAAGCAATTCCGGCTATGTTTAAAACTCCTATTAAACCTGGCGATAGCGTAATACTGCATCATAATGTTTTTAGAAGATGGATTGATATACGTGGGAAAGAAAAAGATTCGTCCAGCCTTATACAGGAAAATGACTATATGGTTGCTCCAGATCAAATATATGCTTATAAAAGAAATGTAGAATGGAAATGCTTAGACGAATATTGTTTTGTAAAACCTATTAAAGATGATTCAAAATGGAGTGTTTTAGGGGAGCAAAAACTATTAGGTGAGCTTGTGTATAGCAACAAGTATTTGAACTCGTTAGGATTGTCCGTAGGAGACGTAGTGGGATTTACACCTGATTCAGAATACGAATTTAATGTAGACAATCAAAAATTATATAGAGTTTTATCAAATCAAGTTACAGTAAAATATGGATCGAAGGAAAAAAGTAATTGAAGCATCAGAAATTGCTTTAATTGAACTTGACAAAGTTATAAGGCAAAAAATAAATTTAGTTGAATTAGAACCTGAGAAAGCAAAAATAGCAGCACAAGCAAAATGGGTTGCAATAGAAGACTCATTTAAAATTATAGAAAAAATAGAAGAGCTTTCGGAAAACAAAAAGCAAAATAAAGAGTCTGTAAAATTTTTAGGCGTAGAAGATAGAATAAAATAATGTATAAACAATCTCTCTATAACATAATTGTAGACCACATAGATACTAAAGAAACAAAAAGAAACAACAAGTATAAAAAATACGAATATGGTTATAACGCTGATTTAGACTGCGTTGTAATTAGTAAAAACGGTACAATAGGTGAGATATATGAAATTCAAGGTCTTAAGATAGCAATACCTAAAACTCCTGATAAAATAGATGGTGATCATTTAAAAAAAGAAAACCAATATTTACTAGAAGGAATAGACCTGAATCATTAAACAAAATTAAAACAGTACATGAGTTTAAGAATCATCCAGAACAAACTAAAGAACAGTATTATAATTATATTGATACTGAATTTAATAGGCGTAATGATGGTTACTGGTTCATGTGCAACGGTGAGCTTTGTTATGTTACAGGATCGCACTATATGTATCTCAACTGGACAAAGATTGACGTGGGGGCCCCAGAGTTCAGGCATGCTAACAGGATATTTTATTATTTTTGGGAGGCGTGTAAAGCGGATTACAGATGTTACGGTATGTGCTACCTCAAAAATAGACGGTCTGGGTTTAGCTTCATGGCATCATCAGAAACTGTTAACATGGCTACAACATCAAGAGACTCGAGATTTGGCATACTATCCAAGACCGGTTCTGACGCTAAAAAAATGTTCACCGATAAAGTTGTACCAATATCGACCAACTATCCGTTCTTTTTCAAACCAATACAGGACGGAATGGAAAGGCCGAAAACCGAGTTATCCTACAAGGTTCCGTCAAGAAGATTAACAAGAAATTCTTTTAAAGAGTCCGATGATGAACTTTTAGGTCAAGGTCTTGATACAACTATTGATTGGAAAAATACTGGTGATAACAGTTATGATGGTGAAAAGCTAATACTATTAGTGCATGACGAATCTGGTAAATGGGAAAGACCTGATAATATACTAAATAACTGGCGAGTAACTAAAACCTGCTTAAGGCTAGGAGCTAGAGTAGTTGGAAAATGCTTGATGGGGTCAACTTCAAATTCTTTAGATAAAGGGGGTGATAATTTTAAAAAATTATATTATGACTCAGATGTTACAGAAAGAAATAAAAATGGCCAGACTGCAAGTGGACTATACTCTTTGTTCATACCTATGGAATGGGGCTACGAAGGATTCATTGATGTGTATGGATACCCTGTGTTCGATACACCACAAAATCCGGTTAAAGGAATTGAAGGAAGCCTCATTACCACGGGAGTCATTGAGCATTGGGAAAATGAAGTTGAAGGTCTTAAAAACGACGCTGACGCATTAAATGAATATTATAGACAATTTCCAAGATCTGAAAAACACGCTTTTAGAGATGAAACTTTAAACTCATTATTTAATCTTACTAAAATATACGAACAAATAGATTATAATGAAGAAATGGCAATGAAAGGCTATGTCGTTAAAGGTAGTTTTTCTTGGAAAAATGGAATTAAAGATACTGAAGTTATTTGGACACCAAATAGAAACGGAAGATTTTTGTTAAGTTGGGTTCCAAAAGAACATATAAGAAATAATGTAGTTGAAAAAAAGGGAATAAAATATCCGGGAAATGAAGGCTTCGGATATTTTGGATGTGACTCATACGATATATCAGGTACAGTTGGTGGTCGTGGTTCAAATGGAGCGTTGCATGGGCTTACTACATTTTCAATGAACTCCGATTTCCCCTCAAGTAAATTTTTTTTAGAATACATTGCAAGGCCCCAAACAGCTGAAATATTTTTTGAAGATGTTTTAATGGCTTGCGTTTTTTATGGTATGTCCATACTAGCTGAAAATAATAAGCCAAGATTATTATATCATTTTAAAAGGAGAGGTTATAGAGGATACTCTATGAACCGCCCGGATAAACTTATAGGCAATTTATCAAAAACAGAATTTGAGCTAGGGGGTATACCTAATACTTCTGAGGATATAAGACAAGCCCACGCGGCTGCAATAGAATCTTATATAGAAGAAAACGTCGGTATTTTAGGTGAAAATTACGGAAATATGTATTTTCAAAGAACATTAGAAGATTGGGCTAAGTTTGATATATCAAAACGTACAGCTCATGATGCATCTATAAGCAGCGGTTTAGCCATAATGGCTTGTAGAAAACATTTATACAGACCAAGACAAGAAAGAACAACGAAAAAACTTAATTTTTCGTTTTCAAAATATAAAAATGAAGGCAATAAAAGCATGCTAATTAAATAAATATGGCATATACTGAAACAAATATTGAATTCCCTAGTCAAGCAGTGCTAGACATAGAGAAGCAGTCAATAGATTACGGAACAAAAGTAGCAAAGGCTATTGAGCAAGATTGGTTTAATAAAGACGGAGCATCCGGAAGATTTAATCAATCTAGAGATGAGTATCATAGGCTTAGGTTATATGCTAGAGGTGAGCAGTCTATTAATAAGTATAAAGATGAGTTTGCTATAAATGGAGACCTATCTTATTTAAATTTAGATTGGAAACCGGTACCAATAGTTCCTAAATTTGTTGACATAGTTGTTAATGGCATGCAAGATAGATTATTTTCTATAAAAGCATTTGCGCAAGATCCAATATCAACGGGAAGAAGAACTGAATTTGTTAACTCTATACAAAGAGATATAAATGCAAAGTCATTAATAGACAATATAAAAAATACATTAAATGTAGATGTTAGAAATGTTCCTGATGATGACGCTCCTCAAAATACAGAAGAGCTTGAATTGTATATGCAATTACAATATAAACAAAGTATTGAAATAGCACAAGAACAAGCAATACAAAATGTATTTTTAAGCAATAAATATGATCAAATAAAAAAACGTGTAGATTATGATATTGCTGTAATAGGTATAGGCGCTGTAAAACATTCTTTTAATAATACAGACGGAATAAAATTAGATTATGTAGACCCTGCTAATTTAGTATGGTCGTACACAGAAGATCCCAATTTCCAAGATTGTTATTATTTTGGTGAAGTTAAAAGAGTAAAAATAAATGAGCTTAAAAAGCAATTTCCAAATTTAGACGTTGAGCAATTAGAAGATTTAAGACAAAAAGGAAATTCTTATAGTTCATATTCAAACTCTATAGGTGATAGAGGGCAAGAAAAAGATAGCAACACGGTAAGTTTATTATATTTCAATTGGAAAACATTTGAAAACGACGTTTACAAAATAAAAGAAACCACCTCTGGCGGGGCGAGAGCTATACAAAAATCAGATACTTTTAATCCACCTAAAGATAAAAGAACAAGATTTCAAAGAGTGGCTCAAGCAAGAGAGGTCATTTATGAAGGAGTATATGCACTAGGTAATAATAATTTACTAAAATGGGAAAAGGCCGCTAATATGATTCGTCCTTTTTCTAATACCAACAAGGTATTAATGAATTATATTGTTTCCGCACCTAGAATATATAAAGGCAAAATAGATTCTTTAGTTTCAAAGATGACACCATATGCTGATCTAATTCAGCTAACGCATTTAAAAATGCAACAGGCTATTCAAAAGATGGTTCCTTCTGGTGTTTATTTAGACGCAGACGGGCTTTCAGAAATTGATTTAGGCAATGGCACAAGTTACAATCCGCAGGAAGCTTTGAATATGTATTTTCAGACTGGTTCTATTATAGGTAGATCTTTAAATACAGAAGGCGATATTAATCCTGGTAAAGTTCCAATTCAAGAACTCCCAGGGGGAGGCGGGAATCAAGTGCAAGTTCTTATAGGCGCATATAACCAGTATTTACAAATGATACGT
>Ga0098060_1001316_pt1 | contig 10066 bp, 8 predicted proteins | sample 21_taG_FD_77063 | JGI IMG/M metagenome (GOLD analysis project Ga0098060, IMG submission 77063) | Marine viral communities from the Subarctic Pacific Ocean - 21_ETSP_OMZ_AT15319 metaG | ecosystem: Environmental > Aquatic > Marine > Oceanic | place: Pacific Ocean | collected 2015-01-19 | reverse complement strand
ATAGGTCCTAATTCTTTAACACAAGCTGATGACCATTTTAATACAGTTACTCATACAAGTGTTAATGAAGCAACTTCAATAAATGTAGGTTTCCGACCAGATTGGATTTGGGCAAAGTCAAGAAATCGTGTCAGCACACATATACTAGTAGATAGCACTAGAGGGGTAAGAAAATATTTATCTTCACATGAAGCGTTTGCAGAAAAAAATTCAAATACAGAAAATGGTGTAGATATATTAGCCTTTACCTCTACTGGATTTGATGTTCCTGATGACCCACATGGTTATTTTAATTACCATAATGGTTCATCTACTTTTGATAATAATGTTTTTTGGAACTGGAAAGCAAATGGTGGAACAACCTCAAGCAATACAGATGGTGATGTAACAAGTACAGTACAAGCAAACACAGATGCAGGGTTTAGTATTGTGACTTGGACACAAGGTTCAGGACAAACTGATGTTGGTCATGGATTAGGTGCAGTACCTGAAATGATTATAGGTACAACTAGAACACCGAGTTCTGGTAGTTGGGGTTGGCATATTTTTCATAAAGATTTAGGTGTTAGTAAATATCTTTTTTTAAATGCAAATACTGCAGCAACATCTTCATCAAATATTTTTAATCCAGTAAACAGTACAGTATTTGGTTCTAGTCAGTTTCTATTTCAAGCAAGTACACCTAACGTAGCCTATTGTTTTAATTCAGTAGAGGGTTACTCAAAGATTGGCAGTTATACTGGCAATGGTAGTGCAGATGGTACGTTTGTCTATACTGGATTTAGACCTGCTTGGGTTATGCTTAAAAATACTGCAAGAGGTGCTGATTGGAGAATAAATGATTCTACAAGACAACATGAAAATAATGTTGATTATAGTAGTGCCCATCTTTTACTTGCAAATTCTAGTTCAGCAGAAATAACAAATGAATATGATATAGATTTTTTATCTAATGGTTTCAAGTTAAGGAGTGGTGATGTTTATGAAAATGGTAATGGTGAAGTATTTATATACATGGCATTTGCTGAAGCACCTTTTAAGTATGCGAACGCAAGATAGGAGACAGTAATGGTTTGGAAATATGGAGATGTACAACTTAAAGAAGGCAAGAGTTGGACAGACAAAGATGGAACAAAGCATCCTAATAATTGGATGATATGGGATGACTACTTCAAAACCACTATGGGTCTCAAGTGGGAAGATGACCCTGTTACCTATGATAATACATTCTATGATTCAGCAGGTAAAGCAAAAGACTTGACTGAACTCAAGGCTACTTGGAAGGCTACCATGAAGGCAAATGCTAATCATATATTAACTAATACAGATTGGTATGTAACACGTAAGGCAGAACTAGGCACAGCAATACCTGATTCTATAAGCAAGTATCGTGCATCAGTTAAGACTGCTTTAGAGACAATGGAAACAGAGATAGATAAGGCTTCAGACTTAGATGCTTTCATGGCATTATTTGAAGGCAACGATGGTGCTACACCTGTGATGAACAACTTTCCTAGAGAGAGCTAAATGAAAATGGAACTTAAGCCTGAACTAAAAGTACAAATGGAATTAGATGCTCACGAGAAGGAGTGTGCTATTAGATATAAATCAGTAAATGAAAAACTAGAAGCACTAGATAAAAGAATGTGGCGAATAGAAGCTATGTCTATGATAGGTACAATAGGTATTGTAGCTTTAGTTGTCGCAATAGTAATGAAGTAATAGGATATAATATGCAATTAAATCAATTACCTGAAGAAGCACAGATGACAATAGCACGTAAGCTAGGGTATGAGGGAAAGAAGGATGGTTTCCCTGCATACTTAATGTCTAACAGACGTATAGCTGACAGGTATACACAATTAGAAAATGCGTTCCAAGCACAACAAAGACGAACAACAGGTATGTCTGAATCAGGTATGGCTGAAGGTGGCTATATGATGGAAAGGTTTGCACAGAATCAACAACAAGATATGGTTGGGGGTTACGTACCACCACCTAAACAATCATTTGCTAATGGTGGAACTCCTGTAAATGTAACACCGACTCCTACTGTACCTAATCAGCCTGCTGTATATGACCCTAATGCTACCATAGGTGATATATCTACACAGATGACTGTTGCTCCTGCTTTACCTCAAGGTGCAGAAGTACAAACAGTAGCTACTACTCCTGCTACAGAACAAATGTTACAGTCAGGTGTAGGTCAAGTATCAGGACAAGTTGCCTTACCTACAGCACAAGCAGGTACAGCAACAGCAACACCACAAACTACAACACAGGCTAATCAACTACAAGCACAAGCTATATCACCTCAAGTAACTCAAGCTATTAATACACTTAATGCTGCTCAAGGCACTGTAGGTACACAAGCACAATCAACAGGACAACAACAAACTACAAGTTCTGTGTCTGATTTAACTGCGGCACAAGGCACAGCTACACAAATGGTTAATCCTGTGCAAAGACAAATACAATCAGGTGAACTAGTAACAGGTGCAGCTAATGCAGAAACTGCTTCTACATATGCCGAACAGATTCAAGCTGCTTCAGCTACTCCTACAGAAAAAGCTACAGTAGCAGGACAACTAGCAAGTCTTACTGCTAACTTTGATGCAAGCAATCCACCCTCATGGGCAGCAGGCTCGTTACGTGCTGTACAAGCACAAATGGCTAACAGAGGTTTAGGTGCATCTAGCATAGCAGGACAGGCTATGATTCAAGCAGCTTTAGAGTCAGCACTTCCTATAGCACAGGCAGATGCACAAGTACAAGCTTCATTTGAATCTGCTAACTTATCTAATAGACAACAAAGAGCTATGCTTGCAGCTCAACAAAGAGCACAGTTTATAGGTCAAGAGTTTGACCAAGCCTTTCAAGCAAGGGTGCAGAACTCTGCTAAGATAGCTGACATAGCTAATAGAAACTTTACTGCTGAACAGCAGGTAGCATTAGAAAACTCTCGTGCTGCTCAAACTATGAATTTAAATAACTTAACTAATAGACAAGCTATCACTATGGCTGAAGCATCGGCATTAGCTAACTTAGATATGTCTAACCTAAGTAATAGGCAACAGTCTGCTGTACAAAATGCACAGTCATTCTTACAGATGGACATGGCTAACTTATCTAATCAACAACAGATGGATATGTTTGGTGCACAGCAACAAGTACAGTCTTTGTTTACTGACCAAGCTGCTGAAAATGCTAGTAGACAATTTAATGCTACATCACAGAATCAGGTTGACCAATTCTTTGCATCATTAGGACAACAAGCTAATCAGTTTAATGCTACACAAATGAACGCACAAGAGCAGTTTAATGCAGGTCAGGCTAATACAATAGAAAGATTTAATGCAGAGATTAATAATCAACGTGACCAATTCAATGCACAGAATCAAACAGTTATAGCACAGAGTAATGCTCAATGGAGAAGACAGTTAGCAACGGAAGCTACTGCTAATACTAATCGTGCTAACGAATTAAATGCACAGAATATATTAGGTATAAGTAATCAGGCTTATAATAATCTATGGCAGTATTATGGAGACACTATGGAGTGGGCATGGACATCAGCAGAGAATGAAAGAAGTCGTGTTATTGAACTAGCAATGGCTCAACTTCAAGCTGATAGTGCTGCCGATATACAGAAGATGAAAGATGACACAGCATCTTCTACTGCATTTGGTAGCCTTATAGGTAAGTTTGTAACAGGCTCAATGTTTGGTGGTGGAGGAGGACTCTTTGGATAGTAACCCAGCAATAAGTATATATAGAAAAATACAAGAACAAAAAGAAGAACCTAAAAAGGATATGTCAGGTGGTCTATTAACACGTAGTAATTCAATTAAACGTATTGGTAAGACTGACCCTAAGACAGATGTAGCTATGCGTGTAGCTAGATATGTAAATGATATAAGGAATTATAATGCCTGAAGCACCACAACCTTCATTTAGTAGACCTATTCCCGGTCAACATCTAACATCAGAGTTAGGTGGCAGACCTTGGCAGTCACCACCACAGTATGCTACTATAGAAGAAGCTATGGAATGGTATTTAGAAAGATTTGATAGTCAAGAGGTCGTTGAAGAACTTATGGCTGTTCTTGAATCAGGTATACCTATTAGTACTGTAGCTAATTCTATGCAGTTAGGTGCTGTACTACAAGGAGTACACAGTATAGATATAGGTGTATTAGTTATGCCTATACTTATGGAGATGATGAAATACTTAGCTGAAAATACAGATACTAATTATAAGATGGGTGATGAGCCTGAACAAACAGACAGACCTAGTGATGCTGTAATGTCATCAGCACTTAATGAATTAAAGAATCAACAAGAAGGTTCTATGGAAGAAGAACCAATGGAAGACGAAGAAGTTGACGAAGAACCAATGCCTGAACAAACAGGTTTAATGGCAAGGAGAGCTTAATGGGTTTTAATTTTATGGCTGCTCTTGGTGGAGCCGCAGACCAAATAACAAAAGATATAGAAGCACAAGAGAATGAAGTAAAACTTCGTACTCGTACTATACTTGATAGACATGTAGCTGAAACTGCAGCCAATAGAAAAGAATATAAAGCCAATAAAAAGAAAGTGCAAGAGCAACTAAACTCTATTGTTGCTTACTTTGGTAATGACCCTGACAGATGGAATAAAGCTAGAGCTATTGTAGCAGGTGGTGATGCTCACGTAGCTAAGATGTCACAGTACTTCGCTAAAGCACAGGACAATAAGCAAGATATAAATGAGATATATAAGTTTACTAAGAGTGAAAATGATATAGGACTTAAGGGTATTGAAGATACTACTAACAGTCTTGTACAAATGGCACAGATTGCACAGCCTTCTTTTGGTAAGAAAGGTGAAACAGAATCAGCTTTTGGTATAGATATGGGTACTACTATGTACAGAAATATGTATGCTAAAGGTAGAAAGCAATTAGTAGAGTCAGGTCTTTTAGATGAAATACCAACAGCTACAAGTTCAGGTGGTACATATGGTACAGGTGCTTTAAACTTGAGCAAAATAAATACAGATGCTAAATCTATAGACCAACAAAAAGCTAATAATCTTAGAGATTTAACTGAATATAAAGTAGGTACTCCTGAACATACTAAAGCTTTAGAAAAGCAAGCCACTATTAATGCATTTGAAGAAAAGAACAGTCTAGCTTTAAAAATAGCTAAAGAACAGAATAAAACCAAAGGGCAAGCCACTGTAGGTTTTTATCAAACTACATTGAAGAATGGTTTAGCTAGTATTGAGAACAGATTTAAGCAGGATGTTGTTACAGGTGATGATGGTAAGATTATAACTGACTTAGAAAAGAAAGAAGAGTTTAAGAAACAAAAAGTATCACAATATAAAACTGACTTTGTTAATAACTTAATACGAAATCCGGGTGGAATAAGTTCAAATGGATTAAAGGTAATTCAATCTGACCCTGAACTAAATGATATTTATAATAATATAATGGATGAAGAACAAGAGAAAATATCAGGTGGTAAAAAGGGCGATAAAAAAGAATCTAAAAAAGAAGAGTCTTTCTTTGAACAACAGGAAAAGATATTAAAGGAAAAGAAAAGGAAAGAAACTTTAGATAAAAAAAGGTCAGAGTTTAAGGCAAAGTTTGGTGATAATATAGATAAAGCAGCGGCTGACCTATTTGGTAGAAAGGGTATAAAAAAACTAGATGTATTTAATACCTTGAAAAATGTGTACCCAGATAAGTCAGATAAAGAATTGTATGACATAGTAACTAAAGCTGAAACAGATATGCAGGTAGCAAAAAAAGATAAAGCTATTGAGGATAAAAATAATAAAGCAGGAACAATAGAAAGTATTTACAAAGGTGGTGCTGACCAACTTGTACAAAAAGAAATTAACAGAGGTGGATAATGAAAGACATCTTTGAGTTAGAGCTTGAAGAGGAAGAAAAGTCTCAAGTTACTACCAAACCTATTGAAGAAGAAGAGGTGATAGAAGAGAAAGAAACTTCTTCTAGTGGTAGAGATATATTTGAAATGGAACTAGAGGAAGAAGAGCCTGTAGAAAAAGAAACTGTTTCTGCCACCACAACTACAACTACATCTAAAGAAGCTACTCCCCTAGCTGAATTGTATGGTAAAGCCGATGACATAGAATATGCTCGTGAAACATACGATACTGAAAAAACCAAAACATATGAAGACTTTGTTAAGGACACACGTTTCTTAGCCACTGCTAATTCGTACATGGCATCTCGCTTTGGAGAAGAAGGTGGTCAAAGAGAGGGTGAAAGTGACCAAGAGTTTCTTGATAGATTTATTGAACACTACCGTGATGTAAATACAAATACACTTGACATCATGGGTCAGGTAGATTGGACTCGTAGTGCTTCAGAAAAAGATAAAGCAAACTTTGGTGCAGTATTCCGTGATATAGAAAGGCTACCTTCATTCTATGAAGAAGGTGGTACAGGTTGGTTTGATGGTATAGCAGACTATGGTTCAGCCTTGCTTAGAGACCCTCTTACTTATCTTGGTTTTGGTGCAACTGCTGTTGCTAAATTTGGTGCTACTAGTGCTATAAAAAAACTATTCTTAGATACAACTAAAGCAGGTATTAAATCAGGCTTAACTAAAACTGCCGCTGAAGAAGCAGCCAAAGCAGAAGTTAAAAGACAATCAATGAAGCTAGGATTAAAAGCTAGTGCCTTACCTCTTGCAGTAGAAACTGCCGCAGGAGCAGGTTCAGGTGCTTATGCTGTTAGTGGTGGTTCAGAGATAGATGTAGCCGCGGCAATACGTGAAGAGAAAGCTGGGGCAGCAGAAATAGGATTAGGTGCTGTATTAACAGGTGGTATAACAGCAGGATTAGGTGGTTTAACTGCATTAGGTATGGGTAAGCTTGGTACAGTAGGTGCTGAACGTTCTATTAAATTACAGAAGCAAGCTAAAGAAGCATTACTAAAGAAGAACGCAGAGAAACTAAAAGCAGAAGGTGCTACATCCAAAGAACTAGGGGATGTTCATGACCCATTTAAAGAGATAGAAGCAGACAAAGCTATACTAGAAGGTAGGGAAATACTAGATGCATTAGACCCTAAGACAGATTTAACACAAGCTAGTTTGCAACCTGAACTAACTAAACGTGTAGCTAAGATTGCTACTGATGTATTTAAATCTATATCTAAAGATAAAGGAGAAGCTGCTGAAGCATTTATGAAGCCATACTTAGAAGGTCAAAAAAATGCATCGACTGCTATAGCAGAAATACTTGCTAATCTAAATGCTGAAGGCATAAAGATAGTAGACCAAGAAGTATTAGATGGTGCATTGGCTCGTGCTGGATTAAGTCAAGAACAGTTTGCTAAGATAACTATGACATCTATTAGTGATGCAGGTAAGACACTTACTACAGCTAGTCCATTAGGTAAGTTTATAAAAGGTTTGCGTGAATCAGACCCTGAACTTGTCAAAGAGTTTGATAAGAAGTTTGGAAAGAATGATGCAACTACTAGTGTGATGGGTAATGCATATGACTTTATGCTAAGACTTGACCGTGAACGTAGAGCTTTAATGGTTACACAGGTAGCAACTACAGTTCGTAACGTAGCTACAGGTGTAATGAGAGTGGGCATAGAAGGTGGTGCTAATCTAGTTGAATCATCTATTTATAATATAGGTAGAGGATTAAAGAGTGCTAGTAAGGGTGAGTTTAGTGCCACAGGAACTTGGAAAGGTATGAAAGATATATACTATGATACCTTTGATACACTACTACGTACCATAGATGGATTTGAATCAAAAGAATTAACTGAAGCCTTACTTAAATATAATCCTGCCTTGTTACGTCAAATAGACAGGTCTATGCAAGAAGTAACAGGTAATCAATCTCTATCTAAAACAACTAGATGGCTCAACGGATTGAACATGGCACAGGATAAGATGTTCAGACGTGCTGTGTTTACTGCATCTTTAGATAAACAATTAAGAAGAATGGGAACTAACGTAAGAGAAGTAGTTGCTGATGGCAGACCGTTGCCTACAAAACAATTACAACAGGCAACCGAAGATGCATTGTACTTTACATTCTCTCGTGAACCACGAAAAGGTGGTGGTAAAACAGGCGATGCATTAGGTAGTGTCTTTGTAAAAATGAATGAAGCATTAGGTCCTTTGCCCGGAGCATTGGGAATACCACTAGGTACAGGTGCTTTTCCTTATGCTAGATTTATGGTTAATGCTATGCAGTTTAACTTGCAATATCAACCCGGTAGTGTATTAGCAGCCATTAATACAGGTCGTAAAGGTATATTTAATGTATTAAAAAAAGACCAAGACATGAAAGATTTAGGTGCAAGGCAATTAAACCAAGCTAGAGAACAAATGTCTAGAGGTATTGTTGGGAGTGCCGCTTTCTTTGCAGCATATAAGACTCGTAAAGATGCATATGATAATAAAGATGGTACAAAATGGTATGAAGCTAAGACAGATGATGGAAGAACCACAGACCTAAGACCATTCTTTCCACTAGCACCTTACTTATTAGTAGGTGAGTTAATGGTTCAGTTTCAGAATGATGGTTTCTCAGGTCTAACAGGTAAAGAAATACTTGAAGGATATACAGGTGCTATGTTTAGAGGTGGCTCTGCATCCTATTTAATAGATAGTTTATATCAGACTATAGGTAGTGAAGAAGGCATTGATAGTATCAAAGGAGAAAAGATATCTGAATATATGTCAGGTTATCTAGGTGAATTAGTTGGTGGTGCATTTACTCCTGTCAAAATGATAACAGACATTGAAGCAGCATTTGATGTAGAATCAGCCTATGTAAGAAGTGCTAAACAGATAGAAGGATTTGGTGGTGTTGAAAGAGGTTTAGATTCATTTAAAAAAGCAGCCACTAGAAATATGCCTTTCTTAGCAGGTTTAACTGATGCTACAGGACAGCTTGTGTTTGGTACAGACTTGTCACAAAGGTCGTTGCCTATAGCAGAATCAGCGACACGTGAAGGTCCTATTATTAGGCAAAGCACAGTAGGCTCACAACTAACAGGTCTACGAAAAGAACAGGTACGTAATCCTGTAGAACAAGAGTTAGTTAAGTTTAACATGCAAAATTGGGATGTGTTACCATCTACAGGTGATAAAAAAGCAGACTCGTATGTTAAAAGATTTATGGGTCAGTACGTAGAAAAGTATTTACCTAAAGAATTAGATACTGAATACTATCAAGGCTTGTCTAAAGTAAAACAAAGAATAGCATTTAAGAATAAGTTAGCTAAGTATAGAAAGTTGGCGAAGACTGTAGCTAAATCAGTTGCTATGGGTGAAGAGAAAGCTAAAGGTAAAAGCTATACACCTTTTGATAGAGCCGAGTATATTAAACTGACTGAAGAGAAACGAGCTTTAGCTGATGAATTTTATATAGGTAAGTATGGTAAAACCGTAATGCAAATGCAAGAAGAAGAACCTGATAAGAATCATTTTCTTATGGGAAAGATATTAGGCAAGGCTTTAGTTAAGCCTTACCAATAATTTATCTGTCATCTCCTGAACCTGCGAGTGTACCACGTACTTTCCTATCATGTAACTTCTCTAAGTTCTTTTTCATAATAGTATTTAAACTCACACCCAACTCACTAGCTAATACAGCACAGTACCAAAGAACATCGCCTATCTCATAGGCTATTGCTTCCTTGTTTCCTTTGCCATCACGTATTATCTTCTTTACCTTACCTGCTACCTCACCTGCTTCACTAGTCAAGCCTAGAGCTAAATACTCTAAGGCTTTTTCTTTTGGAAAGATAGCTGTGTTATTAGCTCGTGCTTCATAGAAATCAGCAGTCATTACCTCTGCTATAGCTAAGTTATCTTGCATGAACTTCTTCGCCTCTTCTTCTAGCTTCAACATTTTTCACCTTCTTTAATTGCTGTGCATATGCAGAATTATAACCTCGTTGCCACTCCCTATATTGCATAGTGTTTATATTGTATGGACTTTCAGTCGCTATAATTCTTGCTCCATTAATGTTTCTCACATATTGTTTGCCCTTAAAAGCATTGAACCCCCT
>Ga0098060_1001315_pt1 | contig 10074 bp, 11 predicted proteins | sample 21_taG_FD_77063 | JGI IMG/M metagenome (GOLD analysis project Ga0098060, IMG submission 77063) | Marine viral communities from the Subarctic Pacific Ocean - 21_ETSP_OMZ_AT15319 metaG | ecosystem: Environmental > Aquatic > Marine > Oceanic | place: Pacific Ocean | collected 2015-01-19 | reverse complement strand
TTCGTTTGCAGTACCTTCAAAAGTTAGAGTATCTGTTCCAACTGTAACAGTATCATTACTACCGCTGTCTGCTGCGATTGTAAGTGTTGAACTTGTGGCTGCTGTAGTAGCTCCTGTTATACGTCCCTGTGCATCAACTGTTATTACTGGAATTGCTGAACTTGAACCATAAGATGCAGCTGTTACTGCAGTATTAGCTAGTTTAGCTGCTGTTACTTGATCGTCTGCTATGTGAGCAGTATCAATACTACCGTCAGTATAGTGTTCACTATCTATAGCATCATCAGCTATTTTAGCTCCTGTAACGGCATCTGCTCCTAATTGGCTTGTAGTTACTTGTCCGTCATCTATGTGTTTAGTAAGAATAGAGTTTTGAGCGATTTTAGTACCATCCACAGCATTATCAGCTATGTTAGCTGTAGCAATAGTATTAGCAGCTATTTGATCTGTTGTAACTTGTCCATCATCTATATGTCTAGTAAGAATAGAGTTTTGAGCGATTTTAGTACCATCTACTGCGTTATCAGCTATATTTCCTGTTGCAATAGTATTTGCCGCTATCTCTCTAGTAGTAATATTATTCTCAGCGATCATTGCTGATTCTACTGCATTTGCTTGAATCGTAGCTGCCGCTGTTACATTACCACTACCATCAAAAGAAGGTGATGTCCATACAACATCTCCTGTCATTCCAATAGTTCTACCAGTTGTTAATGTTGCTGCTGAACCTGTTGTATCTTGATTTAGTGTTCCAACTACTAGGTCAATAGTTCCATCGCCATCTTCGTAAGTTGCAGTAATATTTGTTTCAGTATTACTTGAGAACATAGCACCCGCTATATCTTGTACATTTTCTGTAGATAGAACAGCATCTGTTCCCCAAGATATGTCAGTACCGTCTGAGGTAAGTACTTGTCCGTTTGAACCAACAGTGAGAGCCGCTGGATTACCAGAAGAATCACCATAAATAATTTTACCTCTAGCAAGTCCTGCCATTTTAGCTAGTGTTACTTGATCATCTGCTATGTGAGCGGTATCAATTGATCCATCTACAAAATGTTCTGAATCAATAGCGTCATCAGCTACCTTAGCTCCTGTAATGGCATCAGCTGCTATTTGAGCTGTACCTACTTGCCCATCATCTATATGACGAGTAAGAATTGAATTTTGTGCGATTTTTGTTCCATCAACAGCATTATCAGCGATATTACCTGTAGCAATAGTATTTGCTGCTAATTCTCTAGAAGTAATATTATTTTCTGCTATTTTTACTGAAGTAACGGCATTATCTGCTATCGTAACAGTAGTTATAGCATTAGTAGCTGGAAAAGTATCTTGTGGTCTTTTACCTATATAAGCCATTACGTTTGCTCCATTACAGATACGATTGTATCTACCGAACTTGCCGTGTCTGAAACGACTCTAATTAAATCCCCTGTTTCTAGTACCAGTTTTTGATCTCCACCTACTGCTACTAAAGAACCACCTTCAAATATCTCTGCGTTTTTTACTACATAATAGTAGGCGGTTCCTGAACTATCATATAATCTAATACTAACTTTTATAGGACTAGTACTTGTTACGTTTGCACAAGTAAGTCCGATTACAGTTGTAGTCGTAGAGCTTGGAGTAGTGTATGCTGTAACCTCTGAGGTTCCAGTAGCCGCTACTGCTGAATTTTTAAATGTATTTGCCATGTTATTATCCTAAAGCTATTGCTAGTGCTATGACGTCATCTTCGTTGGCATCAACTGCCTTTATTGTATTATCTGTTTTACGAAGGTATATTTTTCCGTCAACAGCACTTATTGCTAATTCTCCTACAACTATATCACTAGTTGTGGGTGCTGTCGTATTTGAAGTATTTCTTTTTAATTTTACTACTTGATCAACCATTAGCTGTATGTGCCTCCATCAATTGCTTGCATTACAAACCCAGAACCATTAGATACAGGTATAAAACCCGAAGTTCCAGATGAAGTTAATCCTGTTCCACCAGAAGCTACAGCTATTGATGTTCCTTCCCAAGTACCCGAAGCAATTGTTCCAACCGTTGTTAGATTAGAAAGACTATCTATTGCATTTTCAAAAGTTGCTTCTGTTGTTGCATCTATTTGATCAATATTTGTAAGTGTTAGTTCTCCTGATCCATTATCACTAAAGGGGTATGAACTACCAATCTTTAAACCACTTGAACCACTAACGGTTTCAATATTTGCCATTAATGTAGATTGAGTACCAGAAAAAGTACTGCTACTATCTGTAGCTGCATGTAACATAGCGAACTTACCACTAGAATCGTCCCAACCCATAAATGCAATTTTTGCACCACCAGAGTTGTATTTCATTTTAATACCACGATCTAAATTATCATCTGAACCACTTTCACCTATTTCAAAAACGGGATCTGCTATTGCAACAGTAGTGGAATTAACAGTAGTAGTTGTACCAGAAACTGTTAAGTTTCCTGTTACTGTCATGTTATCATTAACAGTAACTTCTGAAGTTGTATGTCCAATAGAAACTGGAACACCTGAGTTTGCTGTACCGATAGCTATACCGCCAGTAGTATCAGAAGTATCAATATCAATATCATCACTTGCATCAATATCAAAAGTAGTAGCATTTATATCTACTGCTCCATCAACTGTTAGTGAACCATCTATATCTGTATCATCTAAGTTAGTAGTACCATCAATATCTGCATTACCACTAATATCTAATGTTGCTGCGTCTAATTCACCTGTTAGAGTAATATTTCTAAAACTGGCAATATCTTTATTTGCATCTACAACTACTGCTTTACTAGCAACTACTGTACCTGCGATTGATCCATCTACTAAGTTAAGTTCTGCTACAGTTGATGTAATACCATCTAAGGCATTAATTTCTGCTGCTGTTGCTGTTATCAATGTATCAGAACCAGATGTCCCAAGATATAGTGCTGCTGTTCTTAACTCAGAAGTCGATTTATTTGCGTCTACAATTAATCCCGAACTTGCTGTAGTTGTTCCATGTGCATGATCCATTAAGTTGCTAAAGTAATTACCGCCAATTACTGTTACAGCATTTGAATTTGCAGGGTCACCAATAAATAGCCTTTGTCCCATGTTGCCCTGAGTACCAGAGCCACCTGAAAACGCTAATTCTCCTGCATTTAACGAACTAGGTGCGGTTGAGCCTGTCGTTCTTTTAATTTTAATTATATTTGTTGCCATTTATTTTTCCTAAAATGATCCACCATCTAAGGTGAAGCTTGTCGGAGATGATCCTCCTGCTGAGGCAATAGTGTGCCATTCGTATCCACCAGATACTTGTCTATATACATATAGTAATTCTGTAGAAGTATTATACCAAAGATCTCCCTCTGCCAAATTGTCTCCAGAAGGCGTAGATGATTGTCTGAAAAATTGATCTGCTAAATCTCCTAGAGCTTCTTGTAGATTTCCTCCAGGAAGACTACCTGTTTGGGTATATACAATATCTCCAGCAGAACCTGCTTGTAGTGTTAAATCACTAGTAGTGTTAATAGTAATTGGATTATCACTTTGATTTAAAGTAACTGTATTGTCTGTTTCATCTACAGTTACATAAATAGGATTCTCAGTAATAGTTACTGTGATAGCCATTATCGAGTTACCTCAGGATTAACTGTAACACTCCCCTCCATTATACGAGTAACAGTTCCGCTACTAGCTGTAATTTCTAAATCATACACATACATGCCTTCTTCAAGAGATGCTGTAGTGCTGTTTGTCATTTGCATAGTTATCTCTCCTGCACTAGCGTTACTAATCGTGCACGTAAACGTGCCTGCCACCGTACCCGAATCATGGGTGGATCGCATTTTAGACGCAACCGAGTAGCCTGATAAATTCATTGCTGAATTATTCTCCTTCAAGGTTAGAATACGGTTAAACGTCGCTCCTTGCTCTAATATGAAATTGTAAGTTCCTGCTGCCATAATATATTATTCTCCATTTATAACATTATACCAAAAAGTAAGGTAGTTGTCAAGAAATATTTTCTGTAGGGGGTTAGGTATTCCCTAAGGCTTTGAGTATTTGTCTTTTATAGACTTTCTATGTAAATAGAATTTTGAAGTTTTAGCTGTATCACCTAATTTGCCCTCATTTATATCATGCCATAATATATCTAATTGATCATGCATAGTAAAATACCCTAGCATTCTTTTTTCAGCATAGTTGTTTGAATTTTTATTACCCTGTAATGTTATCATATAAGTATCCGTCCTCAGCCTCTATTGTAAAAATTTGACTTTCATATCCTAGTTTCCAGAACTTAATCCCATAAGCTCCGGCGTGAATTGCTTTAAATCTGCAAGTTCCATCTGAATCTGCCGTTCCTGAAGAAACATTATCTATATAAATAGTAGTTCCCTGAGGTATGTTAGAAAAATCACAATAATCAGTATCATTTGCATTTATTACTGTTTTAGTTACAGATATACTAAATTTACTTAAATTTGCAAAAGTTCCTGTTACTCCATCTCCTCCAATTACGACATATTTTCCACCAATACTATCTTCATCAGGACAGTTTGCTATTGCTCGTCCTGAGACACTATAATCTTCCCATTCAGACGCAACATATTCTCGACCCCAGTGTGCCGCTTTAATTTCTTTTGTTGTTGTGTCATATTCGACTATCATTTTATTCTCCGTTATATATTGAAGTATACGTTTTTTCTGTATACTTTTTTAAATTTTCTACTGCTACATCTGTATTGGAAAAATTTTTTTCATCAATCCAATATCGAGATGTATTTAAATTATTGTTTAATACTACTAAAACTACTCCCGAAATATTTGGTTTTAAGTTATCAGGTATATTTTCATTTTGAATCCACCCACAGAAAAAATCTCTACAACCTTGTGGAAATTGTTCTGTATCAAAAAGACTACAACCAGGTTGAGTACACTGTTTACAAAAAACTCCTGTCGGAGATACACCTATATTATCGCCGTGTATAGGAAATATTCTACAACACTCACTACAATCTCCACACTTTCTTGAAAATCTACTCATCTTAGTGTTAGATATAGTAAAGCATAAAAACACCTATAAGTTACAGCAGCACTAGAATTATTAGTACTAGAACTGTATAATGCGTTTCTTCCTACAGTAAAACTAATTACACCATTATTTGCAAAATAGTAAGGGTGTATTTGTACTCTATACCCTTGATTTGAAAACCTTTTATCTTGACTATTACTGCTTCTTATTTTTAACCAGCTAACGTTCCATTGAGTAGCCGGGTTATTACCTGTTACTGCACCTACAGAAGTTAGTAGATAAGGACATCTATCTGCACTTCCATCATTAAAAAGAGATCTAGGAAATAATATATTGCTTGCTGTTGTTCTCCAATTTCCTGAGGGTATTGTAACATCTATGTAACCTCTTTGAGCTACATTCAAACACTCTGCATTTAAAGATGTTAAACCACTACCCACACTACCTGGTAGCGTTGAAGTAAATGATAAATCATCATAGTTATTTGCTGCAGTAACATCTGTTCCTGGTTTAGATACATATAATCCATAACCATATGTTTGATGTTTTCCCAATAAAATTCTATTTGCCATTAGTTTCCCTGTTCTTTAAAGACTAAACACTGAACACATATATCTCTGCCAGCATCTGTTTCACCTGCTTGTAATCTAGTTACTGTAATTAAACCTGTTTGAGTACTTCCTGATCCACTATAAGTTACTACTGTTTTAAAAGATACATCATCTCCATTTCCTGCTGTATTACTTACACTACCTAAATTGCCCCATCTTGCTGTTGTTCTTGTTGTTCCAGAAGATTCAGAAATACAACTTATATCAGATGCAGTAGCTGTATTATTATGAGGCCAAGATAAACTAGTTTGTACAAAACAACGCCTACCAAAAGTATTAAAAGTTATAGTATTTGAAGGAGAACTAGCCGTACATGTTACTTCTTTCCAAAGTAATAGTTGTACGTGTGTAGAAATACTATTTGAAGTAGAATCAAATACAAAATAATCATTATCTGCTGCTGCAACATTAACACCGGCTCTTGACACAAAAAGACCATACCCATGTGTTGAATGTTTACCTAATAAAACTCTATTTGCCATGATTAACTATCCGCTCATTCTGTTATCGCCGGAATTCTATATACAAATACTTTAAAGTATCTAGTTGAAGTTACTTGACCATTTGATCCATATGGAGGTCCGTCACCGCCTGCGTTATCATAAGGAAAAAGTAAAGTGCTTGCAGTATTATAATATTCTCCTGAATAATAGTGAGTACCATCTATCCAACTTCCAATTTCTACTTGACTATTAGTAACTTTACAATACCAGTGAGTAAATGCTGAACTACTTTTACCACCCTGCATAGCATGTGCTCCTGATCCAGAAGGAGCACTACCACCCCCAATACTTTTACTACAATTAAATCTTTGTCCTAACATCTCATTTCCGTCGTATTCTGCCCAACTTACAAAAGGAACATAAGCTAATCCACTGATAGCCGATGTTCCAGAGGTAGAGCCAGATGATATAGTTATTGAGTGTATTGAATGAAGTGCGCCTGAACCCCCTAATGTAATTATGCTACCTACACCTCCAGCATCTGAAGTACCTTCAGGATTATCACTTTTAAAAATCAAGTCTTGACCAGAAGCAGTAGTAACATCTTTACCGGGTTTAGAAATATATAAACCATATGTAGAACCTTTCTTACCTAATAAAACTCTATTTGCCATGATTAACTATCCGCTATTAAAATATAAGGTTGAGACGTTGTTGCTACTAATTCGATTCTTGCTCCACTACTATTTCCTAACTTTAAAGTTCCTGCAGTAATAGTAGTAGACCAACCATTTATAAGTTGATTTGCAGGGGTATGGTTTCCAACATTTCCTAAGCCAACATTTGCTGCTGTTGTTCCTGCTCGTATATCAGCTGCTGAGGTATTATCTACATTTCCTAATCCTACATTTGCTGCTGTTGTTCCTGCTCGTATATCAGCTGCTGAGGTATTATCTACATTTCCTAAGCCAACATTTGCTGCTGTTGTTCCTGCTCGTATATCAGCTGCTGAGGTATTATCTACACTACCTAAACCAATATCTCCTTTTGTTAAAGATATTCTATTTGCATTAATAGAAACACTTCCAGCATTTACATCTGCGGCTGCATCTCCATCATCAATCTTTCCACTAATATCCTGATGTGATGTTAATGGGCTAAAGTTTAATTGAGTTGTTGTAATTGTGCTAGAGGCTATTTGACTTGCAGTAATTGTACCCGCCGCTATTTTAGCTGCTGTAATTGTATTTGCTGCTATTTGAGTTGCAGTAACACTACCTGTTGTTAGTTTTCCACCGTCAATAGTAGTGCTTCCCGCATTTACTACAGTAGCTGGATTATAAGTGCTTGAACCATCTGTTAAGTTATTACTTGAAAAAGTTACAAGACCACTAAATCCCATTCCTTGAGCTGCAGCGGAAAAGACTAAATTACTACCTGAAGATACGCCGCCGCCTGCTGTGTTTTCTTCTGCGGTAAAATAAGAATACCAATATTTATTTGTATTACCCGCTACAAAAGTTGCTGGTGTTGTTGCCCAACCACTTGTTAATCCATTAAAAGTATTATTACTAAAATTATATTGAGTTGCTGAAGGTGTGCTCGGTTGACTAGATGCACTTGCTTGATGATATACATAATGTGTAACTACTTGTTTACCTGCACTTCCTGGACTTCCTGGACTACCCGGACTACCATCATCACCTGAGTCCGTTCTAAGAATTGTTACAGATGAAGTATATGTGTTATTTGCTCCTGAATCTCTTTCAGCTGTTGTAGTTGTTACAGTAGCCGTTACAATAACATTAGTATTACTACCCATATTCGCTTTACTTAAAACACGAGTATCCCCCGAGCCTGTTAAAGTCACACTAGGACTAGTAGTAAAAACAACTGCCGCTGATACATTATGTCTTCGAGCAGTAAAGGTTATATTATTAGGGCTTGATATATTTCCATCAGTATCAGACTTAAAGTTATGTGAGTCAGCTTGAAGTATTACATCAAATAAACTACTAGGTATAACTGTTGTAGCATTTGCAGAACCGTGATAAGCACTATATAATACTCTCTGTCTACCTTTATTAAATATACTCTTTTTATGCCTTATCCAATAGTATCTAGTAGCACCATCTGCTCCTACGTTATGTTGGAAAGTTGTTGCTGTACCTTTTACAGTTGCTAAAAGATTACCATATTGACTATTTGAAGTATTAAACCAGATTTCTGATTCACTACTTGCTTTTGTTCCACTAGCGTTTGTCCAACTTAAGTTAATAGAACCAACAGCTCCAGCACTTGCTGCCAAGTTACTTGGAGTTCCTGGTACTGCTTCAATTGGTGCTCTAAAGTCATCATTAAGTACACTAGGTAATCTTGGAGGTAATATAGTATAAAAACTATCATCATATTCTTCTGCTGAAACGGTTACATTACAGTTTTCTTGGAAGTTTAGGTTTTTAATTCTGAATAGTTTACCTGACCAACCAAATTTAGTATGTGATACTTTAATTGTATCACCCGCTTTAAGTAATAAACCTTTTGGCCCCATTGTAAAGTTTATAGACATTCCAAATCGAGATTTTCTTAAGAAATTCTCTACATTTATACGAGCATTAAAATAGTTAATTACAGAAGGTTGTGATAAGCTTCCCTGTTTAACAATCATTTTATCTGCTTTAAGCATATTTGAATCGTAGAAACTAACTGATTTACCTTTCCACTGAGATGCTGGCATTTCTATTTGAGAGTTTACAGTATTATACGCTTTTGATACACCCGCATCTTTTACAGATATATTACCTATGATATCAGATTCTGTAATATATCTAACGTTTAGTTCTGACCCTTTTGTATATCCTGTGTCTCCAGAATTTGCTATATCGGATGCTATAGAATCAGTAGTAGTTGCTACATTTAATACATACTTACCAGACTCAAAAGTTAACATACCATTCATTTGTTGTAAGAAACCAGAAACGGTATCTAATACAGACGCTGAAGTATCTACTGTTCCACAAGTTTGGTGTCTAGTAACCCATCTTTGATGATGTTTTTCCCACCCTAAGTATCTCCAATATTTTACAAATGACATATCATATAAACTAAACACAACTGGATTCATATAAGAAACAGCATTACTCGCTGCTGTATTAGTTAGACTAACGTTTATTTGAGTACTGGTTATTGTAGTAGACTTACTATTTGTGCTTCCTGATTGAGATATTTTATAAATAGGAAAGCTTGTCATATAAAGCATACCATTTGTTGTTCCAGAGGTATGTGTAGGTTTAGTACTTTTTGTTCCAGCAGTTGTTACTTTATAATATCCCTTACTTGTATATATGATATCGCCCGCTTCGTATAAATGACTGTTTTTCATAAATTCTTTTGTAAAGCTACCGAAACATTCTTCCATAACAACTTCGGTGGCACTACTAATGGACGCTCGGACTCGACCCATAGTTAATATGTTTCCACTAGTAGTACCGTCTGAGGTCAGAACATATCTGTCTCCCGCAGTAGCTGAAGCTGAAGCTATATTTAGAGTTTGAGTTCCACGACTATCACAAACTCTTGCTGCACTTAACCAATCTGATTTTGATAAATCATTATTAGCGTCTAATCCTTTTCCGTATACTTTAGAAGTCATATAATCCATTAACTGCATAGTAGGGTTAATGGTTACTCTTAAATCTGGTCTTGAGAATATTTTATATTTATAAGTTACTCCTGACCTTTCAGCTGGTGCATCTCCTGCGTCCCAAGGAACAGTTATTGATGCTACTCTAGTTGAGCCTATATAATCTTCTATATAACGGACTTGTCTTGTTATTTCTCCACCACTATCAGTTGCAGTTAGTTCTATTTCTAAACCATTATAAGCATCATTAGTACTAGAAGCTGTATCGGGTAATTTTACCTGATTTCTAGTAATTACTTCTACAGTTTGGGTTGTACTAACATTCGCTGAGGTTGTTCCT
>Ga0098060_1001314_pt1 | contig 10082 bp, 17 predicted proteins | sample 21_taG_FD_77063 | JGI IMG/M metagenome (GOLD analysis project Ga0098060, IMG submission 77063) | Marine viral communities from the Subarctic Pacific Ocean - 21_ETSP_OMZ_AT15319 metaG | ecosystem: Environmental > Aquatic > Marine > Oceanic | place: Pacific Ocean | collected 2015-01-19 | reverse complement strand
GTCGGTCTTCACTCTACCTGTCCTGTCACTGACAAGAAGGTAGGACTGGGTGTTAAATTAATTAACACACCAGTGAGGTCTCAAAGACCAGTAGATAATCTCTTTGCTATGCAGAACTTTGCAATGCAAGAGATGTTAAAAGCGATAACTAAAAAACCTAACTGATATGATAAGTGAAATAAAACAAATCATTGATACTATTGAAAGTCCACATCCAACACAGGATGAAAAACACATGGACTATATTCCAGATTCAGAGATGTTACAAAATGTTCTTAAAAATTTAAAAGCATTAGTCTCTGAACCTAAGATAGCACTAATATGGAGTGCTACTGACCTTAGAAGTCAAGGATGGATATGCTCTGATGAACAGGCTCAAGAAGTTCTTAGCCTGGTTGAAGAAACAAATGATTGTGAGTATGGAGTTTCATGGGCAACAATAGAAAATGCTTGTGAAACATTAGACCTTGAACACGAAGACCATAAGTTTTAAATTAATTTGTCCCCCAATATACGAAGCCGATTATGATTGGTAGTGAGGGGGACTTTTTTTTGCCTTTGACTTGCACAAGTCAATTCTTTGTATTACCTTTGTCACATGAAATTAACCTGTAGAAAATGTCAGAGCCAGAACTTAGAAGTTCTTCACGATGATTATCATGGTGAGTACACAAGTCTGACTTACATTTGTACAGATTGTAACACAAAACAAACTAACTATCATGATGCAATTTTTAACTTCTTCAATCCCATTCCTCCGAAGATATCGCAGGAAAAGGTTACATAAAGATTATGTATATAAGAATATGCTTCAGTTAAGAAACGAAGCAGTGAGATTACTTATCTCTGTCAGCTCTGGTGATGACATCCAGAAGGTCAGAGACTCAAGACAAAAACCTTATGTGATTTGTAGAATCTCTCAAGGTGATTTACATCTACTAAAGGAAGCTAAGAAAAAATATTCTTTAGCCTCTAAGTATAAACGAAGACTACAACTTCTAAACTTTTAATTATGCCACAAGAAAAAACATTCGATGAATTAAGGATTGAAGCTATTGTAAAAGTAGTAGCAAGTTCAATCCAAGACTTAAACAAAATTGATTTATCTGTCTTATCTTACAAGGATGATGAGACTTTCAATAAAGCAATGAATAAACTTAAAGAAATACAATGAAAGAATTTATTTACCAAAAGATTTTAAAAAATATCTGCTCTCATTTGGGAGTGGAGAGTTCTGATTTGTTTGTTAAGTCAAAGGAGACAGGAGTAGTCGATGCAAGACAACTCCTGTACTACCTTTGTTATACAGACAAGAACATGGGACTCACAGAGATAAGTAAGTACACGAGCAACCAAGGATTTCATGAAGACCAAGCAAACATATCAAGGTCGATTGAATCGTTTACAAAAAAGATGGAGTCAGACAAAGACCTCCAGAAGATTGTAGAAAAAATTAAAAGAGTTGAAGTGTAAAGACTTGCAAGAGGTGTTCGACCAAGCCACGAAGATACAGGGATGTATCAATCTGGATGGGAATGGATACCAAGCTTGTATCTATCTGGGAGTTAAGATTTCCAGAGATGACCTAACCAAGAAGGTAAAGATATATGACCCTCAGAAAAGCATCAACTATTATGTTGAGGTTGACAAGGACATCTATCAGTTGTTTCTTTCAAAAGGTTGGAAGGATGCAGTCATTGAGATTACATTAGAGAAGTATAAGCAAAGGCTTGACAGAGTCAAAGAAAGCATCTCTAAAGAAATGAATGCCAATCAAAGTCCTAAGAGACTAAGAACTCTTAAAGAAATGCGAGAGCAAATATTAAAGAAGTATTATAAATTAACACAAAAATAACTAATGAAAAATCTATATAAATCTCTGGCTAAGTTCCAGAAAGAAGTTAAGAACATACCTAAAAATTCTAGAGGGTATGGATATGATTATGCAAAACTAGAAGACATAATCAGAATTGTCACACCGACATTAAATAAGAATGGGCTTGTACTAATTCAGTCTATTGATACTGATGAGCATTCAAGGTTGCCATCTGTCAAGACCATACTAGCACACATGGATACAGGGGAAAGTATTGAGAGCAATACTCCAATCTCAGAGGTCAAGCTAGGTTCAATGAACTCTTATCAAAGTCTGGGCTCTGGTATAACATACATGAGAAGATATTCTATTGCTGGTATCTTAGGTATCGCACCTGATGATGATATCGATGCGAGTAAAGAACTGGTAAGAGAAACTATTGAGACAAAAAAACCAGAGCTACCATTGATGACTGACTCAAATTACGAGTCAATTAAAAAGAGATGTTTAGCTCAATGGAAAAAAGAAAAGTCATGGGCAGAAATAAGGTTAATGGTAAGAGGCGAGTTCACTCTAGTCGATGAGCAAATAAATAAACTTCAAACAGAAATTACCAATGCAAAAAGATAATATAATAGAGAAGTTAAAAGACGACAACCATTACTATGGTGAGTTTGGTACCAAGTATTTATCAAACTCAGATTTAAAGTGTCTTAGTAATGAGGGCTCTGCTAGAGAGTTTCGTTCCCCTAAAAAGTATACAATAGCTGAGATGATTAATCTGGAGAAGGGGAAATACTTTCACCAACTTATGCTTGAGCCAGACAAAGCTAAAGACTTTCCAATTGCAAGTTATGTAACAAGGAATGCTACTGGTTACAAAAACTTTATCAGCGACAGGAACATCGACCTAGCTTTAAAAGAATCAGAGGCACAAGAGATAAAGGATTTAGTAGACTGGGTCTTAGACCCGAAGTCTGAGTTTGGTTCTGATAGAATTAGAACGTTACTTAAGAATCCGATTGCACTTAAAGAGCAACCAGCAATAGCTGAGATACATGGTCACATGTTTAAAGGTAAGGCAGACCTTATTACTTTAGATATAGATGGTCAGTATGTTATTATAGATTTAAAAACCACTGCAAAGAAAACAGGTGACATAAACTTTTGGACTATGAAAGATTATAATTACCATACCCAATGCTATCTGTATAAAGAGCTCTTTGGTATGGACTTCAAGTTTATTTTCTTTGGAAAGAAACCGAAGGTTCATTGGAGTGGTGATATCTATTATGATATAGAAGAGATAACTCCATCAGAAGATACTATTGAAAAAGGTAAGATGGAAGTTATGAAGGCACTAGCAAACTACGATAAGTTTTTTGGAGAAGGTGCAACACATGATGTGCGAAAGTCGTACACACAAAGAGTAATTTAATTTATATATATATGAGTGATTTCAAACACAAAGCTGGTAGTGGTACTATGTTTCCTAACAAGTATAAGGAGAAAGAGAACCAACCAGACCACAAAGGTACGATGACTGACCTTGCTGGTAAAGAGTGGGAGTTAGCAGGGTGGAGTGGAACTACCCAAGCTGGTGACCCTAAGATATCTATTAAGATTAGTGAAGTCTATGTCCCACCAAAGAAGGATGGAGATAAGGCAGAAGAATTTTAGTAGTGTAGTGAATTTAATTTATAACAGGAGCGAGGAGAGTTTTTCTTTTTCATATTAATTAGTCTTTCCTCCTCCTTTTTTTAACATACAAACAAACAAATTGAAAAGAGAAGTTACCATATTTAAAAACATACTAGAGACTGACACTCCATTTCACAGAGATGTAATGTTTATACTAGACAGGATAAAGGAAGGAAAGAATAGTGAGCTAGTCAAAAAGATTAGAGCAGAAAAAAATAAATCAGCAAGGAATGAGCTGAAGAAAAAACTACCATCAATATGTTTCTCAGGAGTATTTAATAAGAGAATGGACTCAGCACTCGTTGAGCATAGTGGACTCATCTGTTTAGACTTTGATGGTTATGAAAAGAAAAAAGAATTGGCAGAGGACAGACTTAAGTTTGAGAAAAACAAATTTGTTTTCTCTGTCTTTGTCTCACCTTCTGGCAAAGGTCTTAAGGTTTTAGTTAAGATACCACAAGACCCAGAGAACCACAAGAAGTATTTTAATGCACTTAAAAAACATTTTGGTTCATCTTACTTTGATTCAACATCAAAGAATATTTCAAGGGTTTGTTATGAAAGCTTTGATAAACAATTATATGTAAATGAAAAATCAGAACTATGGGAAAGACTCGAAGAAGAAGAGTACCAAGAAAAGCATTTAGCACAAGGACAACCTTTGTTAAAAATTACAAACGAAAGCAAGATAGTAGAGATACTTCTCAAGTGGTGGACAACAAAGTATCCCATGACAGAAGGTCAGAGGAATCATAATGTGTATGTCATAGCTCAGGCTATGAATGAGTTTGGAATCAATAGGTCTACTGCCTCTATTATATGCAACAACTATGCAACAATATCATTTCCAGCAAGGGAGATAGAAACTACGATTAGCTCTGCATATAGCAAGACTAACTTATTTAACACCAAGTACTATGAGAACACTGAGATAATTGACAATGTAAAACAAAGACTCAAGAGAGGAGAGCCTAAGAGTGAGGTCAAGAAAGACCTGCAGAACACAGAGATACCAGACACAACTATAGATGCAGTAATCAAGAAGGCAGAAGAGGGGAAGGATGAGGAGTTCTGGAGTAAGTCTGAGAAGGGTGTAATAAAGATAGTACCTCTATACTTTAAAAGATTTCTTGAAGACAATGGGTTTTATAAGTATGCTCCAGAGGGAAGCAAGAGCTTTGTGTTTGTCAGAGTAACTAACAATCTTATTGACCACACTACAGAAAAAGAAATGAAAGACTTTGTTCTGGATTACTTATATCAGATAGAGGATGTATCAATATATAATTACTTCGCAGAGCAGACTAGGTTTTTTAAAGAAGAGTTCTTGACTCTTATTAACACCATTGATGTTTACTTTATAGAGGATACCAAGCATACATCTTATTTATATTTTCAGAATTGTGCAGTTGAAATAAAAAAGAATAGTGTTACTGCTATAGATTATGTAGACCTTGATGGCTATGTCTGGAAGGACAGGGTGATAGCAAGAGTCTTTAGAGAGTGTCTGATAACTGGGTGCGACTATAAAACATTTATAAATAATGTGTGCAATCAGTCAGAGGCTAGAACGAAATCAATGGAGTCAACTATTGGATTCATGATGCATGGTCATAAGAATCTTTCTTATTGTCCAGCAGTTATACTCAACGATGAGGTTATATCTGACAATCCAGAAGGAGGGACAGGTAAAGGAATATTTATGAACGCTCTGAGTCACATGAAGAAGCTGGTGACTATTGATGGTAAAGCATTTGCATTTGAGAAATCATTTGCCTATCAGTTAGTTTCTGTAGATACACAGATACTATGCTTTGATGATGTCAAGAAGTATTTTAATTTCGAGAGACTCTTCAGCGTGGTGACAGAAGGTCTGACTTTGGAAAAGAAAAACAAGGATGCTATCAAGATACCATTTAGCAAGAGTCCTAAGATAGCCATCACAACAAACTATGCAATCAAAGGAACAGGTAATTCTTTTCAGAGAAGGAAGTGGGAGCTTGAGTTGTATCAGCACTACACGAAATCATATACACCACAAGATGAGTTTGGTAAATTATTCTTTGGTGACTGGGATGATGATGAGTGGTGTGTGTTCGACAACTATATGATTGAATGTCTTCAGTTATATCTTAGGGAGGGTCTTGTCGAGAGTGAGTTTGTAAATTTAAAAATCAGACAACTCTCAGCTTCAACTTCTCATGACTTTATAGAGTGGTGTGGATTGTTGGCTGGTGCAAACCAAAACGAGAAGCTAGGTATAGGTCTGAAGATATACAAGAATGAATTGTATTTTGATTTCATCAATGAGTATCCAGACTATGGTCCAAAATCTAAGATGACTATAAGCAGACAAGTCTTTTACAAATGGCTACATTTTTATGCTGAATATCAAACTGGACTACCTCCTATTGAAGGGAAAGATATGACAGGTCGATGGATAGAATTAAAAGAACCAGAAGAAGAAGCACCCTTCTAAAGCCTTGCTGCGAAAGGGATTAGGAAGTTTAGAGATTTTGTATTATCTTTGTATTGTCGTTAGTTCGGCAAAACTAAATTTAATTAAATTAAATATAATGACTAAAGTAAATTATATTAAATATGAATCATCTCACGGAGGCAGAGATGCTTATGTGGAGATGAAGCCGGGCAGAGGTCGTTTAGCAAATCGTAAAAAAGATTACGCAAGCGACTGTGCTGTTCGTGCCACAGCTGTAGCCTTGAATCAAGACTACTTGCAAACTCTTAAAGAGTTGATGGCAATAGCACTTGAGATGGTATTACCATCGGCAAGTTCTGATAGAGTGACAGAAAGATACTTAACTCAAAAAGGTTTTGTAAAACACTCTGGAATAAGAGACAACCAGAACAGATTAATAAGATTAGGAGAGTATGTAAAGTATATAGACTCGAGTAAGTCTTATTGGTTTACGGTAAGGGTTGGATTCCAAAGACATGCCACAGGAGTTTACAAAGGGGTAAACAAAGACACATGGCTATGTCAAGACTGCCTTGTTTTAAGTTACTACGAGAGATGAGGTTTAGAGATTATCAAATCAGAATTATCAATACTGCAACTGGTGTGCTTCAGGCACACCAGTTTGTTTATCTTTCTATGGAGGTAAGAACAGGCAAGACTCTGACTGCTCTGGGAGTGGCTGAGAAACTAGGCATACAGAACCTTCTGTTTGTTACCAAGAAGAAAGCAATCAGCTCTATCGAAGCTGACTACAAGAAGCTAATGCCAGACTATCAGATTACCGTAATCAATTACGAGAGTCTGCACAAGGTAGAAGGCGTGTTTGACTTTCTGGTTTTAGATGAAGCTCATACGCTGGGTGCATACCCAAAGCCAAGCAAGAGAACTAAGCTAGTAAAACAAATCATACTAAGGCAGAACCCTTTTGTTGTTCTGATGTCAGGCACTCCAACTCCAGAATCATTTAGTCAGATATATCATCAGGTGTATGCATGTGCTAAGAATCCTTTTAGCCAGTACAAGACCTTCTATAAGTTTGCCAAGGAGTATGTCAATGTAACTCAACAGATGTTTCACTCCATGCCTTCTAACAACTACGATGATGGTAAGCCAGAGATACTAGACAGAATGAAACCATACATGATTAGCTATACTCAGAAGGAGGCAGGGTTTAAGTCTAAGATACAAGAGCATGTTCTGAAAGTTCAAATGAGTGAGCTCACATATAAGTTCGTAAAAGAAATGAGAGAGCATGGTGTGATTGAGGGAAAGAAAACAAAGGAGGTTATACTAGGAGACACAGGAGTAAAGAAGATGTCTAAGATACATCAGCTTTTCTCTGGAACTGTAAAGTTAGAGAATGGAAAGCGTATGGTAACCGACCTATCAAAAGCTAAGTTTATACGCACTCAATTTAAAAATCAGAAGATAGGTATATTCTATAAGTTTAAAGCTGAGTACGAGGCTTTAAAACAGGTCTATGGAGATGCTCTGACAGATGACTTAGAGGAGTTTGATACAACAACTAAAAGTATAGCTCTTCAGATAGTCAGTGGAAGAGAAGGGATTAGTTTAAAAAAGGCTGACTGCCTAGTATATTACAACATAGATTTCTCAGCTCTGAGTTACTGGCAATCACGTGACAGGATGACAACCAAAGACTCAACTGCCAGTGATGTGTACTGGATATTTGCTGAGAAGGGAATCGAAACTAAGATTTACAAAACGGTGACCAAGAAAAAAGATTACACATTAAAACATTTTGAAAAAGATTTACTAAGTTTATAAATATGAAAGAACAAAAATTAATTGAGATGATGAACAAGCTAGATAAGCTTGATAACATTATGAAAGAAGTCATCAACGAGATGATGAAGATAAGAAGCCTATCAGTGGGAACCCTTGAAGCTCTTAAAAGAATGAAAGGTTATGACAAAGCCATCGAACAATTAAAAGCAGATGCCGAGAAAGAAAAAGAAAAGGCAAAGGAAGAAAATAAATAACTAACTTTATAATATGACCGAGCAACAGATTCAGACAAAGAAAATTAAAGAGTTGGAAGCTGATGGTTACTTTGTTTTAAAGTTAATAAAGACTAACAAGAATGGTATACCAGATGTTCTTGCATTGCACCCAGAGTATGGGATTGAGTTCTACGAAATCAAAACCAAGAAAGGTAGAGTGTCAAAGCTTCAGGAGTACCGTCTGAAAGAATTAAGACAATATGGATTTACCGCAGAGATTTACAGGGGATGAGCACTACTATGAAATGGAAGAAACATTTCTGGAGGACTTAGAAACGTTGCCTTCTCTTTATAGTGCAGGAATTATAATGCAACTAGACAGGCTAGCCGAAGACATGTATGAAAGAAACAGAATGTCTATGCCTTCTAAAAGATTTGGATTGGTAGCTGGAGTAGTTGAACTGGAAAGTCCATTATTTTTTAGCGTTGAATATTTAAACACCAAAACAATGCACCCGCTGTTCTTTAAGTTTAATATTATAAACAGTGATGACTACTTAGATTACATTAACTTAAATAAAACTATCAAGCATGAACAGGACTAGACAAGTCAAAGAATTAGAAATCATAAAACAATACGTTAACACAGCTTTAAAAATAGATATTTCAGACGGTAGACGACAACGCTCTTATGTATATGGGAGAGCTTTATACTTCCAACTCTCTAGAGATTTTACTACACACTCACTATCTGACATAGGTTCAGTGGTAAATAAAGACCATGCAAGCGTGCTTCATGGTTTAAAGATATTTAAAAACTTTCGTGCTTGGGATGAGACCTATCTTCTACAATTGTATCACGAAATTAGACTGATTCTTAAAAGTCAATTTAAATTTGCAAACAATTTATTAGCTAAAAATGAGGAGGATAAGTTTCAATTTTTACTTAATCATTATATAAACTTGAAACAAAAATATTATAATTTAAAAAGAAGTAAAGAAAAAATTTCATAACTTAGAATTAGAAGTGAATTTTAAATAATGAATATTACATCGCTAGATAAGAAGCGTCTTCAGAACATTAACTTTATTATGTCTGATATTCACGACTCAGTTAATCAGATTTACGAAACTTTAGTAGACCAAGAGTACGAGGAAACTCGCAAGACTATCATGATTCTTAACAGTAAATTAAAAAATATTAATGACTCTATCAACGATGAGCTCTGATGAATTACAAATCCCTTATTGAATTTATAATTGCAGTTATATTAAATGCACTGCTGTTATACTCTATCTTCTTACTCCTCTTCTAGCTCTACGCTGAGTAAGTCTTCTTCGAGTATTAGTTCTGGGGTGTAACCTGTTAGGAAGAGAATCTGGGTCAGCTGTTTCTTTCTCAAACTCCTTAGCCATCTCTGGCTTGTTTATGTGCATCCATCTACGTTGTGCTTTACTTTGGAAAGGCATAATTATTCAAATATATTATCAAGGTCTAAGTCTAAATCTAAATCAAGGTCTAAGTCTAAATCTAAGTCAGAAGATTGAGATGAACTTTTTTTCTTTTGTTTAAAAGGTTTAGATTTCTTTTTACTTCCTTTTCCTTCAATTACATAATCAGAAAAATTAAACATTCTTAATACTCCTTCTTGTATATTGTCAATGTCACCAGTTAAAACTTTTTGGAAGTTTTTAAACCATCTTGTTGAAGTAGTTAAAGGAAGTCCTGTTAACTCCATTAACTTAAACATAGCTGATTGAGTTCTAGCAGCTCTTAGCTTAGGGTCTTTTATCTGTTGAGCTTTTGCTAAACTACTTAAAGGTTTAAGAATTGCTTCATATAAAGGAAGGCTAGGTAAATCATCTGCCCAAGGCTTACCTTGTGCTATATCGGCTATAGAAGTTATTAGTTCTCCTAATAAAAATAAAGCATTTAGGTTTCCTAAAATTGCTGCTCGTCTTATATCATAGAAATCATCATCATCAAAATCTGATAATAAACCTGGGAATCCTAAAGAAACATATTGAAATATAACAGGCATAAAAATATGATACATTCCAAAAGTTCTAATATTTTGCCATGCAGTACCTTTTCCTGCGTTCATATCTCCAGCTGCTAATT
>Ga0098060_1001311_pt1 | contig 10091 bp, 20 predicted proteins | sample 21_taG_FD_77063 | JGI IMG/M metagenome (GOLD analysis project Ga0098060, IMG submission 77063) | Marine viral communities from the Subarctic Pacific Ocean - 21_ETSP_OMZ_AT15319 metaG | ecosystem: Environmental > Aquatic > Marine > Oceanic | place: Pacific Ocean | collected 2015-01-19 | reverse complement strand
TCCCAATCCTCAATTCCTCGTTCAAACAAACGAGAGATACCTTCATGTCTAAGATCATTAAAACGCAAATCAATTATATTTAACTTGGTCATCAGTCGTTGCCATTGACTCTTTAACGCTTCATAACTTAATAAATCATTCCTCATTAAATCCGTATAGGCCCTTCGTGATAGCGGTATTTTTCTTTTACCTATATAACGAACCGTCTTATGCTGGTCCTTAATTAAGACATAACCTTTTTTCTTTTTCTCAATACGATAATCACGATCAACCCATTCCCCTTTACGCATGCAAGTACGAATAGCAATCTTAACGCTGGCCCACAACTCCGAAGAACCATACTTATAAATTAACTTTAACTCCTCAAAAGAAGGCCTACGATCACGGCTATCATCACCCTTCTCTGGTTTCTTTATATCACTTGCAGGATTATCAATCTTATATTCTAATTCCGAAATAGCATATTGATAGATTTGATTTAATCGCATCAATCTTTTATTCACGGTACTAGGTTTATTAGTTTTTAATTTCTCATTACGATATAATTTAATATCCATAGAAGAAAGATAGTAGGGGTCATAAACTATTCTATCATTTATAACTTTAAACTTAACGCCTTTTAATTGACCAAAATCTAAAATCATTTTATTGATATGGCGTATCTCATTCATTTCATGAGCCAGCTTTGGAACCTCATTGTTTAAATAAATGGTAGCTAATTCCTGAAATGATTTAGTTTCAAATCGAACAACCTTACCCATATCAATCTTAGCTAAAGTCTGTGTAATAAATTTCTCTGCACCATTTAATGTAGAAAAATTATCATAGACACTTTGTCTATTCTTTCTAATAGATACATAGTATCTTAATTTACCATGTGTATCTAAATGTTCTCGTATGTATTTCATGACATCTCCTTATTTTTGTGTAAGGATTGTGTAATTATGTGTTATATTGAACCTACTCCTCTGACCATTTGGACTGAAAATCCTCGTGTCGGTGGTTCATGTTTAACACTCGCCAAACAAAATCCTTATAACCCCTTATAAACGAGAGTATTGCAATTTGTCAAACACTATAACAATGTTATAGGTTTTCTGCCATTTTGTGTAACAATTGTGTAATGGGGGAAATTAGCCTAGGGACTATTCCTAATGTTATCTCCCCCGTTAAGTTTTATCAATCGTTGCAGATAAAACTCGGCCTTTAGTAAATCCTGAAGGCCATTCTTTAATTCATATCTATGCAGATATTTATAAATGTTAAATCTCAATGCACCTTTAAATTCTTCCTCGGATAATAAATCTTTAGCTATATCTAAAAACTCTTTACTCCCTGAGGTGTAGTGAGTCGGGTGGTTTACTGGGTCACTCACTTGTTACCATTTCCTCTATGTCTTTTTTCATCGTAGGCCATGTGTAACCTAACTCCAAACAGATATTCAAATACCTTTGGTACAATTTTATTTCTTGATCGCTCAACCAATGATGCCTGATGCCCTTCTTCTGCAAGGGTCACAAAACCTATCGAACTTAGAGTCAGAATAATAATTAGAAGGACATAAAGTACATTTTTTTAATACTTTATTTTTCTTACTTGGACTTGTAAGTTTGGTATAGTTATCTTGTCTATATTTTTTAGAGGATATTCTTCTAGCTAATGTGTTCATTTTTTTATAAAATTAGGTTTATCTCTTTTTAATTCTTCGTTTTCTTTTCTAAGATTAAAATTTTTATCGGCCCAACTATCTAATCGTTCAGTTAAAAATTTATTATGTATTTTTAATTCTTTATTTTCTTTTCTAAAAATTCTATTCTCATTAACTAAATCTTTAATAATTTTTTCTTTATCTTCTATACTCATACTGCTTTAATTCTTTCTGGTTAATGACATAGGTTGGACCGTACCCTAGGTCTGATAATTTTCGTTGATACACTGACGCACTATCCATCCACCCACGATAGGTAAATTTACGATCTAACCCCGTCATCAAAACAAACATATCTATTCCCCCGTCATATTTTTTTTTAGGAGTCACGAGGAGTTTTCCTTCTTGTAGTTTTGTTGTTTTAATATCAATAGCCACACCATTGATAACGCAATCAGCAGAACCTTTTCGTGGATGATAAGATAGGTCAGGGTAACAATTCATTAGTTTACAAAAAGCCATTTCAGAACGAGTACCCATTTCTTCAATTTCTTGATTAGTCTTTCGTGATGCTACTTTTCTATTAATAACATTCTCATTACTGCAAGAGTCAAATCTTCTAAAAGCTAACTCATTAGCTACTTGTATTTCTAAATCATTTAAACAAACGGACATGTTAGGATTAGGTAACATCATAGATACCTTTCTCTATTTTAACTCTATCTAATGCTTTCTCTTGTCTTAGATCATCCTGATGATGTGATAATTGCAGGACCATCGCATTGGCTCTAAATAATTCTATTTCTTGAATAGATAAATCTGATAAATGATTTATATATTCTTGATGATTAAAAGCATGCCATTCAGCTTCCTTACCTGTTTTGTTTCCTTTTTCCTGAATACATAATTTACTAAATAAAACTTTAGAATATTTTTCTAAGTAATGAACATGTGCTTTACATTCACCTAGATAATTATTAGCATCATAAATAGCTTTCGCTAATAACTCTCTATCTATAGGTAATGGATTAGGTAAGGAAAATTTTTTGTTGTTCATATATATCTCTTATTTTTTTACTTGGTGATGTGGCCCAATACTTTTTAGCCATTGGACTAATCATTAATCTATGTAGATGCCATTCTAATTCATTGTGCTGGTGTTGTTGTTCATGGAGTAAATGATGCATAGGTATGGTCCATTGATCTGAAACACGCTTACCCATCATAAATCTTTCACCAAGAAATTTAACATGGCAACACTGAACACCTTCTGTAGCACCAGTATAAAAGCAAGGCTGTGACGCTACATGGCGTTGATGTTCTTTACTTATTATTATTTGACTGTTTAGACTCATTCTTTTTTAATATTGTAAATCTTTTGTGATTAGGGTTAGGGTTAGACATTGAATGAACGCCTATCCATTTGTACTTATCTTTTTTATTAATAAAACTTGGCCAAAACTTTTCTAATACACATTCTATAAAAATACTCATAATAACTCTCCTTAAATATTTATAAATTTTCATCTTTGAATGTTCTAAAACTACTTGTCTTAGGTTTCTTTGCATCCTCTACTTGTTGATTTCTTGTTGCCAAATAAGGCTCAAATAAAACTTTAATTATTGTAAAATCATTAGGTGCAGTCTTGATAAGGAAGCGTGTTAAAACCGATGTCATTGCTAGGCTAACAGTGGCGGACTGTACCTTTTTATGCTTTTCTAACACGCTATCCAAATCTTGCAATACCGCAGAAAAATCCTTATTAAAGTTTTTGTCCTGCGGTATCATAAACCCATGCCTTTTATGTCATGAGCAAATCCACATATTAACGTTAGGAGGAAAAAATATGTGGAATTCATATTATCTATTGTTGTAACCACGATTAAACCCACCTTGATTATTATAACTTTGGTTTTGATTTCCTTGGTTCTGATTATTTTGATAACCTTGGTTTTGATTTTGATAACCTTGGTTTTGATTACCTTGATTATCTGCTTTCCAAGTATTTACTTCAGCATAGAATTTACCATCCTGATTTTCTTTTACATCAAGATTTATTTTTTCTTCTTGTGAAGAATTAAGATACTCCAATAATTGTGGACGATTTAATTGTATTTTACATTTAATAAAATGTGCAGTGTTTTCATTTGGCGGATAAATATATAGACCCGATACAAATTCTTTAGTTTTCTCATTCATAATTTAACTCCTATTATTAATTAGTCGGAACGAACCCATGACTTTACTTTCTTCCCGAAAAATAATGCCATCCAGTTGAGGTCCGTTCCTATCCCTGCCATTGTTACTATATGAAGGGAATTCATTTATTTTCTAACCTGTTTATAGGTTTCATTTGTTCTATTACCTGATGCTTGATTACCGTCATCTTCAAAGTCAGCTTCCAAGTTAAGCATTGCTTGAATATGGTATCTACGAAAGTATGTAACTCCTGACCCAATTTGCTGGGGTGTAGAATTAGAATGACCTATAATAGATGTTGACGATATATATTGACCGCTAGGTAAATGTGTAATGATAGTTTTTAAAAAATTTAATCCATCATTATATTCACATTGGTATCTAACTGACAAATCCAAATCATTTAATGCTTTTGCTGACGCTTTGTGAATGTCTGCCAAGGTACTAAACTTATGGGGTTCACCATTTTGTGTTTTAAAAAAATTATTTTGACCATTCTTTTCTAGTGGTTCAAATTGTAATTTTGCTCTTTCAATTGCTTCAAGAACTTTTTCAGTCATCTTTCCTCCTCATTATTTTATTAATGTCTTTTTCAGTTTCATAACATTGTCTGTATTTTCTGAATTGTTTGACACCCAATGCTAAATCTTTTTTTGTAAATTTTTTTATTTCTGTTTTGTCATCATCTTTTGGAAATCGAATAACAATAGCTTCATCAACACTAATATTATCTTCTAATTTTATTAACTGACTGTATGCACCAAGCTGAATTAAGTGGTCCCCGTATATTTTTTTTGAAGTTTTAAAATCGATAAGAATATATTTATTATCTTTCTTCACGAGAAGATCAGGACATCCACCAACAAGTAATTTTTTATTCGTATAAGTTTTTTCGGTCCAAACAACATCACATTCAAAGTTATTCCACCATTCCAAAAACTGCTGGAAACAAGAATGAACAATAGGGTCCTGAGATACTTTAGGTTCATTTCCTTTAATGTATTCCTCGGCAAGATTATGAAGGTCCGTACCTATAGCACCAGCTTTATTCTTTTCTTCTCTATAATTTAAGCCGTCAATACCACACTGCCACGCCCAATGAATTAAAGAGTCAGCACTTTTAAATCTACCGTTAATAGTTGTAACTGATGGTATTCTTTTACCGTCTATTTTATATGGAATAGTAGGCACTAAATAGTACCTCCATAGCTATCGTTTTCATCTTCATCATTTTCAGTTGAGAATGATGTATTACCTCTAGGTATAGGTGGCTTACCTTGAACGTTATTTAATAGATCATCGCAAAAACCTAATAGGTCCCATTTTTTATCTAATATTTCACTAACTGCTTCACGATGCTTATTAAACTTAGGTAATTCCCTATGCAGGGTATCAACATCCTTAAACACTAACTCAAATCGTTGTTTAATACTTGTGATTTGATTTAATTGGCCATGAGTGATAATATCATGGTGGGACTTTTCTTTCATCGGTCTGGTCCTTTTTGTTAAAGGGGTAGTTGACGCTACCCCTTTATTATTTTTAGCAATTATATGACTTAAAAAACCTTATGTTTCTTAATGTTTATAAACAGTTAATTATTTTAAATAGATTTGTCAAGAAACTTTGACAATGTAAAGCTATAGTGAGATTTGTTCGACTTTGTAATCAGTTTGAAATAAAGAAATATTAGATATTTGTGGATAGATAGCTTCATATTCACACTTATTTCTTTTTTCCCATTTATTTATCATCATGTTATCATAAGTAACTTTTTCGCCTTGTTCTGTAAATTCAATTTTATCTTGGTTCATAAATGTACCTTTCCATTGTTGAAAAACAGCAGTACCATCTTTATTAAAATCTAATACATGACCATAATAATACAATCCGTCTTTTGCACATTTAAAAATTGCATCAACATATAATAAAGCATCTCTTTTTGATTTATCTTTTGCCCAATCTTTGTGGTCCATATCTATAATAGAAAAAGCAGGTACTTTTTTAAAACCATCGGCATTCCAATACAGAGCCTTATAAGATGAAGGCATATATAAATCTTTTAAAGAATAAATAAGTTCTATTGGTTGATCGTATTGTCTTGGTACAAAATGACTATTTTCTCTATTAAAATATTGTATAATTTCTATTTTAGGAACATCATCACTGATAAGTTTATTTATTTTAACACCTAAAATTCTTGAAAACTCTTGTAACTGATTAAATTTAATATCTTTAATTTCTTCACCATCTTTTACTGGTTTTAAATATGATGAAATAGTTGTATGTGACATTTCTCCAAAACCTACAGGTGCATTTGCAGTTTTTACAGCTAAAGATCTTGAATTATGACCTTGCTCATAAACCAGACGTTGTAAATTATCTAAGTGTTTTTTTTTGTCTAGTAACTTCATTTGCATTTAAAACCTACCTCTGTTTATTGTAGGTTTCTAAAAACAACCTACAGTATGTATAAAATGTTTACAAACATTTTATTAGTAGTTTATTAAACTCACTTTTTTACAATGTAAAGATAATTTGACAAATTTTAATAAAAATATATTTTGTCAAGAATTGGACAAGATTTTCCCACTTTTCCTACATTTTAAATAGTAAAACAAGAAAAGGAATTATGATTTGCCCAAAATGTAACCAACCTATACTGACAAAAAAACCATTAACAGCCAATATGTCAAAGGTTTTGAAATGGATAACTGCTTATATAAAAGACAATCAAGGCATTTCACCATCATTTGATGAAATAAAAGATGGTGTTGGGATTAAAAATAAATCTGAAGTTTCACGATATATTATGTCTTTAAAAGAACGAGGACATTTAACTAAAGAGGATTATAAAAAAAGGACCATTCAATTGTTATGAATGGCTACATCAAAATAGATCGTAGTATCTTATATCATCCTGCATTACAAAAACGAGGACAAGAGTTTTGTGAGAAGGGTGCATTTTTATGGCTACTACTGGAAGCTAGTTTTGTTGATCGTCAATATAGAATAAAAGATAAAACAATTTATTTAAAGCGTGGCCAATTATGTGCTTCATTAACTTATATGGCTGAAGCATGGGGATGGGATAAGTCTAGAGTCCAACGTTTTTTAGATAAACTAAAAAAATTTTCGACAATTTCAACCGATAGGCCAAACGGTGCATCATCTGATACGCCAGACATCCTTACTATCTGCCATTATGACAAGTATCAAGATATGCCAAACGATACACCAGATAATAATAAGAATAATAAAAGAAATAATAAAGGAAATAATAATATAGATGAAATTGATATTGCTGGGGAGGAATGGTGGAAATCTTTTAGGTTCGTTGGTAACAACAAAGGGAGTAAGCCAAAGGTAATGGCGTTTCATAAAAAAAATTTTAAAGATAAAGATTTATTAAAGAAAGTTTTAGATACTTATAATCATTATTCAGACAGTCAAAAAGAAAAGAACTTATCAGCACCAATGGTCAGTACATGGATTAATGGAAGAAATTGGGAACACTATGAAACCACACCAGTTAAGGAAGAATTTTTACCATTAAAAAATGATGATGTTTATTTAAAATGGGTTCCTTGGGTTAAAAAAGGAATGAGGTCAACGGCTATAGATCAAACAATGGTCCAAAGAATGTTAGATGAAAAATTAATAACTGAAGAAGAATATAAAGCCTATGCCTAAAAGAAAAAAGAAAAAAGTTATTGTTTCCGATTTTGGTGCTAGTCGATTATTCCAAGATAAAGAAAAAAATGAATTAATTCGTCCATCAGATAATGCTAGGTTCCATGTTGTTTATCCAATTAAAGGTCAAAGACATTTACAAAGAATAGATGACCATATTTTAATGGTGTATCGTAATAGAAAATTATTAGACCCAATTAATTTTGAGAATAATACAAGACGATATTTAGCTGGTGCTAGAATAAGAGAATTAGCAGATAGATCAAATATCCATGATAGAGTCATCCCTAATTATGATAGTTTTCTTGTTATGGTTTATGGTGGTCAAGAAAATATAGCCGTAGATAAATATGATACTTACCAAGAATTACATAAGGCTTTAGTTTTTGCTGTTAAATATAATAATATTATATGGAAATGCTGTGTGAATGATGAAAAAGCAGGCAATAAAATGGCAAATTTTCGTAAAGGCTTAGATTTATTGATTGAATATTTTAAAATAAAATAATAAAGGGTGCTGGATGCCTAAGTAGCTCAGTTGGTAGAGCAATGGACTGAAAATCCATGTGTCAGTGGTTCAATTCCACTCTTAGGCACCAGCACTTTAGGGCCAGATGGCCCTAGATCACAAAAGATATAATAAAAATAAAACCGCAAGTAAAAGCAACCCAAAGCGTAAACTCACTTATTATCTTTATCCAGTCCAACATTAATAACTCCATCTAATCGTTTTAATTGTTCATCTTCAGGAAGGGAGTCAAAATCAGCAGGAAATGAAATACCTTGTTGGGTTTTAAGCATACGCTTTTTCCAAGCTATTTCTTCCGCTTTAGTTCTTCCTAGCATATTACCTAGTGATGCTATTGTTGATGCTAATTTAAGGCTATTTATACTTGTCATTATGACCACCTCGCTTCAGCATACATCGGATGTTGATGTGCCAATTCATAAGCTACTTGATCTTTAATGCTATCTAAAATTTTGTACCAACCTTTTTTGGTACTATCACCTTCACATGATTGATAAGAATAACATTCCATACTTTTTAAAAGTTGTGCTTTATTACTACCATTCATTAATGAATTAGCTTGGGCAATAACTTTATCAATATTAATATCAAAATATAATTCTTCAGCATCATCAGGATAACGTTGTTTTAAACTATATCTATTCCAATTAATAAGATCCTGCACAAAAGATTTTGAATCATTTTCTGCTCTGTCTTTATAATTTTCAACTCCTTTGTATTCTCTGCCATGAATTCCAGCTAACTTAACAGCCTTCAATACATCGCCTAATACTTTTTCATCTACTTGATATGCACTCATCGGTTTTCTCCTTTTTGTTTACCCGTCAAACTTACCAATAAGTTTGTCGAATTCTTTTTTAAATGCTTTTGAACCTTTACGGCCAAATTGCTTACAATAAATTTCTAAAACTATTACTAATGCTCTTGGTGACATTATCCATTTGTTATCAATATCTCTAACCATGTTACGAACAAAATCACCGCAACTATCCCACATATATCTAGCTTCTTCTCTCCATCTAAGAGAACCAGTTTCTAATGCATGTAACTTAGAGCCATATTGGTTATGAATTGCATTTAACCAAAGATAACGTCTAATTTGTTTCCATTCAGGATGTTTATAAAAATCTAATCTTTCTTGTTTAATTTTTTCTTCTTGTTCTTTTTGTAATTTGTCTGCTTCTATATCTGCTGGTGATCTAGTAGGTATTTTCCAAACCATTGGTTCATCAGGTCTTTTCTTTTCAGTAAATTCACCAGTAGATAAACCATATTTATTTTGACGATCTTCTTTAGCATCACCAATTTTGCCAGTAACAACAAGATCATCACCAGCACGCAATAATTTTAAATTATTTTCTTTGGCATATAATTCAGCTTTTTGAATAGCTTCTTTTTTATCCGTAGATAAATTAAATAAATAATAATCGTTTTCACCGTAATGATTATTGTAACCGCCAAATTCATCACGATCAGTCCATTGTACTTCAGTACGCACATTTCTTAAAGTGTAGTAAATGCTAAATTCACCAATAGAAATGTATAAATAGTTATTCATAACACTGTTATAGAGTATAACATTGTTATATGTCAAACAATATTATAAAAAAAGTGAATGTTCTATGTTTGTAGGGGTATGAAACCATGTATAACTAAGGTAAAAATCAAATAACACTAGAATTCCGTTAAAAATTAAGGATATTTATGACCCCAGAGATAAAACTTTGGCGGTCAGTGATAATTCAGACACTTTTAGATGCATTATCGCTATTTCCCGAACCAGCTTATTCAAACCGCAGGCACACACAAACAGCTAAAGAATGGCTAGTTGGCAAAGACATAAATTTAGTCTGCGATTACGCTGATTTAACGCCAAACTATGTAAGACACTTATACAAACGATTAAAACCACAAAAACACCTAAAAATGCATGAAACAGAGGATTTATTAAAAAATGTTCTTATTCGACCCGACAAACCTACAGTTTACCATTGAGAGGACCAAAAAAGACGATCAACAGG
>Ga0098060_1001305_pt1 | contig 10124 bp, 8 predicted proteins | sample 21_taG_FD_77063 | JGI IMG/M metagenome (GOLD analysis project Ga0098060, IMG submission 77063) | Marine viral communities from the Subarctic Pacific Ocean - 21_ETSP_OMZ_AT15319 metaG | ecosystem: Environmental > Aquatic > Marine > Oceanic | place: Pacific Ocean | collected 2015-01-19 | reverse complement strand
GTATTTTCAAAGGACGAAGAGTACAAGAATCCGCGATGGTCCAAACCTATGCTATGCTTCGACAATAGCCTCTCTTCTTCCTCACGTTCTTTCTCTATGTCTCCCCTCTTCATTTCCTTAGGGTTGTCCCAAGACGGATCCCACTCCGGCTTGGGTTTGTAGAAAGATCTCCCGGGTGACACCTTAGGCGATCCCCTACCAAAGTTTCTTTTCGGACTCTTATATGAGTCTTGCGGGGAAAAGAAACGCGGCTTAGAGCCGCCGCGGACATCTGGCACATTTGTATTATGTCTTCCTCTGCCGCTGTATTTTCTGCTGTATTTGTGGCTAGTGTACACATGTCTTTTCTGCGGGTCCAGTACATTTGAATCCTTTCCAGACTTCCATCTGCTTTTACTCTCATTGACAAACATACTATTTTGCACATAATATACCTTAAATAATATATTACTTTTGTACGATAACTTACCGCGAAACAAAATACACAACAACCGTCAAATGGCTGCTTTACTCTTTCGGACATATATATTTCCCGGATATATATTCCAGATATTGTTACATCTTGTCAAAATGTCCCAAATCCTATGGTGTTTCGCTTCGTAAAGTACTTGTATTTGAGAGATGGAGACGTTGGACAAGAGTCGGGTATCGGCCTCTACTCTGACGAAGACGGGAGCGAGTTTGTCCTAAAGACCGGTGACCTATTTCGCGAAGAGCTCAGCTTTTACGATATAACTAGGGATATACCAGGTCTTACAAAGACTTTTGACGACAATATTACCTTTGAGAAGAATGGTGTGGAGCTTCTCCCTAGAAGGGACGGTATATGCATGCACAGATACACCGGCGATTTAAGCGATCTCATCGGCGCTAGATCGCTGGTATCGGAAACCAAATGTGTAGAACCGCCCTTCAGAATAAAAGAGATACTCCCGCAAATGGTTGGGCTCTTGACCTCGTTGGACATGCTGCACGATATCAGGATAGCACACGGAGACATAAAGCCGAAAAATATACTTTATGACAGAGATGGTAGACTATACTTGACAGACTTTGGGATATCGAGGGTATATTCCGAGGAAGAGATGAATACCTTCTCGGAATATAAAGAAGGCTACTCCGCCGCATCACCTACAAAAGAAATTGCGGATAATCTGCGGGTAGATGTACTTCCTGGCACATTCTTGTATGGATCACCAGAGAACCACCAGGCATTTGTTAGGACAAGGATACCAAGGTACCCGGTTTCTGATATATGGTCCCTAGGTTGTGTTTTCTTTGAGATGTTGACAGGGTTTGTGTTCAACAACAGCACATTCCGGAGATCTGAAGACGGAGAGATAACCAGATTCTATTCTAAGATGACACGCAATCAATCGTGCATACTCGATAAAGTGACCAACGACATGAAGCGGGAATTCCCCAGAGAGAAAGAAGAAATATACTCACCGATCCTTTCCCTGATAAACATCCAAAGATCCGCGGCCGCAATATCAGATGCTGACGAGCAGAATATAAAAGACCTTTTTGCTGGGATGCTCGATCCTAACTTCCTAACGAGACTCTCCGCCAAAGAATGCCTGGAGAACCCCTTGTTCAAAGATTATCTTTACATATCCAGGGATATGCGAAAATATGGGGAGCGCGGATATTGTAGGGGTCTCGAGAAAGGCTTGTAAACAAAGATTATAAAAAACCTTTGGGGTTTTTGCCATGTGACGTACATTTGTATAATATAATTTACTCGGCGGCCAGCTGTGGAATATCTTTACTTGTTTCTGTTGATACACTCTCAAGTAACTTTGAGTTACCTAAATGGAGTACATGTGGAAGTTGCTCAAATCTATTCCAGGACGACTTTTCCCTATCACTGGAATATTATCTTTTCTAAGGTCTTATGATGGTTCCGAATCTATGTATTACTATGTCGAATCTCTGGATATTGATGGTAGTGACAGCGACCTTTCCGTTTATTGTAATACAGACGGCAAAGAGATTATTTGCAAGAAGTGTTATGATATAGAAGGCGAGATATATATCTACGATGTTTTAAAGAAGGTACCAGGTATTGTGAGAGTTATCGAGGAGGGAGTGTTCTTCGACGAGGAGGGCCACGAAGTAACGCCCGGGGATGGTGCTATATTTCTGGAAAGATACGAAGGTGATCTCAGGGAACTACTATACAAAAATATCATGAAGAACCACGGAGAGGGTAATCTGGGTGTGCCCTTTATCCTAGAAGACGCCCTGCCTCAGATGGTAAGACTACTTACCGCTTTGGATATAATGCACAGCCTTAACATATGCCATAATGACATCAAGCCTGAGAACATATTTCATGACAGCGACGGAAATATGTACATTGGAGATTTTGACATCTCCATACCTTACTCTGAAGATGAGATGGAGCTATTTCTTTCAGCAAAGAAAGAATATGAGCAAGGAGTCAACAGAAACTACTTGAGAGATCTTAGTAACTTTCATCTACCGGGTACCTATATTTACAGCCCCCCAGAGAACCTTGTATTGGATAAATATAACAAACAAAGGGCCCCCAAATATCCCATTTCTGACATTTGGGGACTGGGATGCGTTTTCTTCGAAATGCTTACGAGTCGTAACTTCAACACAAACACCTTCCATGTTACTAACGACGGAAAAGGTCTTATGTGGAAAGATATCGCATTCGACCACACGCCATTGGGACTTCTCAAAAATGTAACGAAGGAGATGAACAGAGAAGGCTTCTCCATTTACAACGAGGATTGGAGATCTTTTGTTCCCAAGGAAGATACTTACCCTGCAACCATATCTGTTTGCGCATTCCAAGCCCACGCTGTCGAAGGGAAGACAATTTCCGAAGAGACTATCCAACATCTCCAGTCTCTTTTCAAGGGCATGTTGGATCCCAACTTTCTTACAAGGTTGTCTGCCAAGGAGTGTCTAGAGAACCCACTATTCAAAGACCACCTCCATATATCTGAAGCTATGCGGGAAGAATACTCTAGTATGCAAAAGATCTGACACCTGAAAGATAAACTAGATATTTCATATATGTGTGCCGAATGGACTATTTGGCACAAAAGTACCCGCCTGCCAAAATATCATAAATAGAAAATCCTTAATTTCTTTGTCTTCGAAAGTATCCGATACAGTGGATTCATACAAATATTCCGAGAAGTTAGAAGACCATTGCGGTAAAAGCAAACTATATGTCTACAAAAGTCAAAGTGGAGAAGAAGTTATTTGCAAAAGACACGACAAGGTCCGGGGAGAAGCAGCTATGCACCGTCTAGTTAACAACATTCCTGGCGTAGTCAGAATGATCAAAGGTGGTACATTTATACACGAGCACGAGGGTATATCCGACTCGAACTGTTTATTCTTGGAGAAATACGAAGGAGATTTAAGCAAGCTGTTGGAAATTAGAACAGATAGATCACGTAAGGCTGGGAATCTTGGAGCTCCTTTTACTGTGGAAGAAGCACTCCCACATATGGTCCGACTTCTTACGACACTCGAAATAATGCATAGCCGCAACATTTTCCACGGCGATATTAAACCACATAACGTATTTTACGATAATGAAGAAACTCTCTACCTAGCAGACTTTGATTTGTCCGTCTTATATGATAAGAGACGTATGGAGAACTTTAGGAAGGCGAAAGAGGCCTACAATAGCGGAGTTAATGCGGATTATTTAAAGGCTCTAAGTATTGATTATTGGCCAGGTACGTATATATACGGAGCTCCCGAGAATCTTGTGGTAAATGACGCCTTCCTGCATGTAGGGCCCAAATACCCAGTGTCTGATATTTGGTCTTTGGGGTGCGTATTCTTCGAAATGTTTACTAGTAGGAGGTTTAACTCGACTAAATTCTACAAATCGGAAGACGGTAAGCGGCTCTTGTACGAGGAAACTAGGCTTGGTGACTGCGAGCCGCTTAACTTAATTAGAAATGTTACAGAGGACATGAACAGGAAGGGATTTGAGATATACGACAAGGATTGGGAAAAGGTGGCTAGTAAAATAGGCAAAGATGGCTATTCAGCCATGACGGCACTCCATTCTTTCCTGGTGCATGCTGTGCCAGGAAAGAGTATATCTGCATCCGACGTTGGAAACCTAAAGAGTCTTTTCAAGGGCATGTTGGATCCCAACTTTCTTACAAGACTGTCCGCAAAGGAGTGCCTAGAGAACCCTCTGTTCAAAGACCACCTCCATATACACGAAGCTATGTGGAAAGAATACTCTTGCACCCAAGGGATAAACTAGATCTTTTGTATATTCGCTATGTGGGCAACTCGGGCACGGAATATACAAGTTTCCAAAGTTATCACAAGTAGAAAATGAAAGATTTTCTTTGCTCCTTCGAAATTATTCGATAGTATGAGTGTATTTACCTATTCCACCAAGTTTGACAACTGCAGTAAAAATAGCGATCTCTACCTCTACAGAGGGGATAATGGGAAAGACATTATCTGCAAAAGGCATGGATTTATCCAGGAAGAAGCAGCTATGCACCGTCTGATTAACGACATTCCTGGTGTAGCTAGGATGATCGAAGATGGCAAGTTTGTGCACGAGTCCGAGGATGTATCCGACTCAGACTGTCTATTCTTGGAGAAATATGAAGGAGATTTAGGCAAGTTATTGGGAATTAGAACAGATAGATCACGTAAGGCTGGGAATCTTGGAGTTCCTTTTACTTTGGAAGAGGCCCTCCCTTCCATGGTAAGGCTTCTTACTACTCTCGAAATAATGCACAGACGCAACATTTGCCACGGGGATATTAAACCACATAACATATTTTACGACAAAGACGAAACTCTCTACCTAGCGGACTTTGATTTGTCCGTTGTATATGATAAGAGGCAAATGGAGAACTTTAGTAAATCGAAGGTGGTGTACAAGCATGGGCTCGTTGTGGATTATGTAAAGGCACTGGGTATTAATTATTGGCCAGGTACATATGCATATGCTCCACCAGAGAACTTTGTGTCGAACATAGGTCCCAAATATCCAGTATCCGATATTTGGTCTTTGGGTTGTGTATTCTTCGAGATGTTTACTAGAAAAATGTTTAACATAACCCAATTCTACAAATCGGAAGATGGTACCGAACTTCTGCACAGAGAAGTCAAAATTTGCAACTACGACCCACTTTGCTTGCTTAGGAGTGTTACAAAGGACATGAACAGAAAGGGTTTCGAGATATACGACAAGAATTGGGAAGAGGAGCCTATTAAATTAGGCAAAGATAGCTACCCAGCAATGACTGCACTCCAATCTTTCCTGGTGCATGCTGTGCCAGGAAAGAGACCATCTTTACCCGAGATGGAAAACCTAAAGAGACTTTTAGTAGGAATGTTGGACCCTAACTTTCTTACAAGGTTATCTGCCAAGGAGTGCCTAGAGAACCCTCTATTCAAAGACCACTTGCATATTTCCAAGGCTATGTGGGATGAATTTAACCAAAAGAATTCCCAATAGATGGTGGGATACCAAGTTAAAAAAACCTCTGGGGTTTTTGGAAGGATTTTATAGATATTTTACTGGACTATCCAAGATATATCTATACTTTTTTAGTATGTATTCTTAAAATTAATATGGGCAGACATACCTATCAATACGCGTATTCGTTACCGGATAGCGATTATAGCACTTTTGATGTTTTCAGCGCGGAGGGTCGAAAAGATATTGTTCGCAAACGTGGCTCGCGCGTAAACCGCGAGATAGAGCTATTATCTTTGGTAGAGAATGTGCCGGGAGTTATCAAGAGGATAAAGTTAAGCAAGATCTCGAAAGAAAGCGGGTTGTGTATGAGGAAATATGAGGGTGATCTGTCCTACTTGATGCGCGGTAAAGCCGCACGGTGCGCGGGTAATATAAAAGTCCCCTTTACCTTACACGAAATACTCCCTCAAATGGTGAGGCTACTCACCACATTCGACATAATGCACGGGATGGGCTTTTGCCACAACGATCTAAAGCCCCAAAATATCTTTTACGACGAAAAAGAAAATCTGTATGTCGGCGACTTTGATTTATCCAGGCAGTACACTACAGAGGACATGGAAAGGTTTAGACAGGCGAAGCAGGACTACAAGAATGGCGTGAAAAGAGATTACCTTTCGGAGTTGTCCATAAGGTACCATCCTGGGACGTTTATTTACACTTCCCCAGAAGGCCTCATGTTTAAGGATGATTTGGAAGTTTGGGAAGGTCCCCGCTACCCAGTTACAGATATTTGGTCTCTGGGATGCATCTTTTTTGAGATGCTAACGCTACGTGTTTTCAACACTTCTACGTTTTACATGGAAGAACCTGGGAGGTTCGTATACAAGAAACGATGGCTGGACGAAGAAGATCCATTGGAACTACTAGATGTTTTCACCGAGGACATGAATATCGAGGGATTCAGCATTTATGGTGACAAGTGGAGAGAAAAGCTTGCGGTGCGCAAAAAGGAATTATTCTCCCCCATGAAGGTAGTAGTTTCTTACCAGAATGCGACCAGAGACGGTAAGTGCAAGCTCGGAACGGAAGACAGAAATAATCTCACGGACCTTCTAAATGGTATGTTGGACCCCAATTTCCTTACGAGACTATCTGCAAAAGAGTGCCTAGAGAATCCTCTCTTCAAAGATCATCTACACATCTCGGAGACTATGTGGAAGTACTACGAAGAAAAGAAGGCCCGTACTAAAACAGCCGAATAAAAAAACCCCTCAGAGTTTTTTGATATGGTCAGAATGCATGACTATTCCCAGTTATTTAGGATCATAGTGTACCTAATATAAACACGTATAGCACATATGTGCTATATACTATCCAGGCAATCGATGCAGTAGATATAGCCATCACTCTTTCTCAGGTCTCCACAGTCGGCACATATTCTGCAAATGGGACCATCTCTACCCATTTGCAAAGATATCATTATGTTTCTAACCAGCACTTCTTGTGCGCTTAGTATGCGGCTTCCTTTGTATTTTGCCTTTGGTATTTTTTGGAAAGAAGTACATTGTCTATCGTGATTGCCGCGATCTCTCAACACGCACTTTCGGCTACAGTAATGGACGATATCACAATACTTACATTTATTTCTAGTAAGGGTGGAACAGCTCTTACAGGGAAGCTTACTCCGCAAATATCTACAGGCCCTATGTCTTATTATAAAATCTGTACCTTCTTCCACATAGACACTGTCTCCAGTAATATGTGTCAGATGATAAGAAGCCACGAAAACATCCTCGCAGATGGCTCGAACAAAGCGCCGGTCTTTTTTGAAAACCTCCCCCAAGTGTTGAGACACAATAAAGTCTGTGAATCTAGTCCAAAATATGCTGTCATCAATGGGCCTTATATCGGCGTCCGCGGGTATCTCGATTGAGCATTCATATATTGGAAATCGCCTTGTTGGATATCGATGTATTTTCCTTGGTGGCGTAGGCAAATATTTGTATAAGAATATTTTATCTCGCACCTGTTCGTATCTGTATCGGACAGCGCCACAAACCTCGTCGTCCTGTTTGGGCAAAAAATGTGCAGGCTCTGATATGTGTGGAAAAGGCCTCCTGAGTAGATATCTTATGTTATGTACTAGCTCCTGCAGGCCACCTTTGTGTTCCTGCGTAACTTTTCAAGATGTTACCGCATAACCCAGGATAGGGACAGACATATAGGCTTCTTTTTGAATCAAGATTCTTTTCTGACATACTAAATATGTTAGGTAGTTTCATGAGTATTATAGCCAAAGGGGCTATTGTGGGGGACGAGTGGGAAGATTGGGAAAGATGGCAAGAACAGCAGAACCAGGCACATTATACAAACTACGCTCCCATGGCAGACTATATCAAAAGCCAGAAATGGCTGTCCGACATAGACAAGAAATCGAGAGCAAACTTGTCCAATAAAACACCCATAGCTTACTGCTTCGGAACCTTTTACGTATTTCTCTCGATGGTAGAAAACAAACCAGATAGGAAAGAATATGTAAAGATACTCTTGGAGGCATACGACTCTGTGAAGGGATATGGGCGCAGATTCTTCCGCTCAGAAGACCCTCTAATATCAGCACTAAGACAATATGTAATCGAGGACGGGTACAGAACAGAAAAGATACAGAAGCTCCCCCTTGATTCCTACTTGTACCCTTATGGATGTCTACATGCTCACACGGTCGCATACTTCTCCCTTTCCAAGATAATTGCAAGACTGGCCCTTAATTATATACTACCACCATCATCCAGTATGTGCAAAATGGTCCAAATATCCCATCCCGTATGCGAGAACGCCTTTCAGAAAGCAAAGTTTGGATCATATGAGGTGTCTCTTCGTCAGGCGGCCAAGTCTAAACGGAAATGCATGACTTGTCTCGCGGATACGGAAGATAATATGGAGATTTGCACTGCCTGTCGCGGGATGAACTCCATAATGAGTGCCCCCGGTAGCTTGGATAGCTATTTCCGCGACAGAATGGATTACTGAGGACGATGACCAACAAAGTTTTGGCCGGCTCTGGTCGTCTCTGGTAGGCAAAAAATACACCATATTTTTACATATCACCATTCTGGATTTTATATCCATGTAAGGATCGGATAGTCTCTCAAATGACAATTACATTACCTACGTATGCTTATCTATTCGGGACCTGTGTAGTCCTGATATCTTTTGCAGGTATCATCAAATCCATGAGGCTGTTGTCTGTCAACTACAATTTCTCTTCCTTAGATAATTTGTCTAATATACAAGTGGGCACAATACCTAACATGGGCACAATACCTAACATGGGCACAATACCTAACGCAGACCCTGGCAAGTATTTTGAGAAGGCCGATCGCCAAATCACACCGCCCCAAAATATAAATACTTACTCAGAGGCCTCCTCTAAACAAAGTCTCTATAATCCTTTAGCTAGTGTAAATGAGCCAACGAATCACACAACAAACAAACATGATGGCGACATCAGAGCAAGGCCATCTTTCGCCCCCGAAGAAATGGACAGATATCCTGTACCAGGCAGCCATGCGAACGACTTACCAGACAACATCACGCCTGATGAGAACTACGAGTCATTTAGTGAAGGTGCTTCTGAGGGCACCGCTAGCAATTTTCACCCCGCAAAAGCTATCATACTTGGGGATACTGGCCTTGAGGATGATATCGCGACATCTCTACGCGGCGATTTTTCTTTGCGTTTATCTATGGAGCATGAACTGCATTCCCATGTATCCACTAGTGAGGATTCTGTGGATTACACGGACTCTGGGCAGGTACTTACTAATGAACTACTATCCAGTGATGAACTTTGCGCTGAGCCTGGTAGTGCAGCCCATTACACATCCGATGACGTATGCCTTGTTGTAGAAAATGCTGCCAAAGAACCTTCCGCGAACGGAGAAGACAATTGCCTTTCTGAGAGATTGTGCAGGATGGACTCCTCAGACGATAGGTACGAAGAGATATTGTTTTGGAACTAAGGTTGTATATTACTTGGAGTATATTACGTAAATAGGTGATTCTCGCAGACATATCATTATCGGATGCCTGTGCGAGAATCACCTCAAAATATTTGGATAATATTTTGTATCGTGAGCGAAGCGAATATTAGAGTGAGCTTGAAGGGCGCTCATAGATGTTGGATGGAGCCCCTGTAAAATATTCCAAGAGATATTTGGAATGAGCTCGAAGAGCGAATCGCAGGTTGTCGGTGAAGCCTTCTGAGGAGATATTTTAAGAGAGATATTTGGAACATTGTTCACAGATGCCCGATGAAGCTTCTTGGAAAATATTTTAGAAAAGATATTTGGAACACCGTTCACAGATGCCCGATGAAGCTTCTTGGAAAATATTTTAGAAAAGATATTTGGAACACCGCTCATAGATTGTCAGCGAAGCCTTCTGAGAAGATATTTCATAGAACATATTTGGAACACCGTTCGCAGATTGTCAGCGAAGCCTTCTGAGAAGATATTCTAAGAGAGATATTTGGAACATTGTTCACAGATTGTCGGCTAGGTCTCCTTGAAAAATATTCTAAGAGAGATATTTGGAATACCGTTCACAGATGCCCGATGAAGCTCCTTGGAAAATATTCTAAGAGAGATATTTGGAACACCGT
>Ga0098060_1001304_pt1 | contig 10130 bp, 5 predicted proteins | sample 21_taG_FD_77063 | JGI IMG/M metagenome (GOLD analysis project Ga0098060, IMG submission 77063) | Marine viral communities from the Subarctic Pacific Ocean - 21_ETSP_OMZ_AT15319 metaG | ecosystem: Environmental > Aquatic > Marine > Oceanic | place: Pacific Ocean | collected 2015-01-19 | reverse complement strand
TTATAATTACATTAATTTTTTATTATTTACTACTCTCAGCTATCTCAGCAGAAAGCTGGAATAATTCAGCTTCTTCAGTGCTGTTGTTTCTCATTACAGCTTCAGCAAAATAACCTATTATATCTGCTTGATGTGCTTTATTGTTCTTAGCAAAAAATACATAGTCATTTTGACTAGGTGCTTTAGTTATATCGGATATACTAACTGTTATTATTTTAGTAGTAAAATTGATAGTTGCTATAGTGCCTAGCTCAGTAACAGTTGTTGAACCATTTGCTTGATAAAACAAAAGGTCACCAACTTGAACTTGTTCATTTAAATCGTACGTAAGTGTTATTGTTATTGTTCTTGCCATAATTTCTTTTTAACACGTTGTTCCATTAATACTACCACATGCATCACTTAATGTTGCGTAGTGTGTGCTACCAGAAGCATAAGCTGTAGGTGATAATGTAGATGAACCTGTTATCTGACCAACTATCTCAGTGCCACCGCAACCAACTCCTATGTCTCTTAATCTTATAAACTTGCCAGTTAAACCTGAGAAAGTACAAGCTCCAGTAGCTGTACTACCACCGCTACATACCGTAGTAGGGTGTATGTACTTGTATGTGCCGATTGGGAATAAACTAGTGCAGTCATAAAGTAATACTGCAAAAGATGCTGTGCTTGAAGATGGACCAGTAACTAACTCATCAAGATTACCTAGTTCTATTTCTAGTGCAGCTGTTCCACCAGCTTCTGACTGTGTACCATCACCATACGAGTTTATAGTTAACAAACCTGTAACTGTTAACTTTGTACCTGATACAGTTGTTGTTAAATCAGATATTTCATAAGTTGCACCATCTTTATCTACAGGATCCGCAACAAAATCAGACGCTACAACATCACGTGACTTTGTTAATGCTGTTGAGCTGTTATCAAACTCGTACTTAAAAGGTATATACTTTTGTGGATTTGTTTTTGAATCTTTTGGTATATGAAAAGTTTGTGCTGTTCTTGTTATACCTGTTGCTGCTGCAACGCCTACACTGTTATATGGATCAGCAGCTTCGTTAAAGTAATCTAAATTATCATCTGCAAATATATTACCATTACCCGCTGCTAAAGCACCACCAGTACCTGCCCAGTTACTATTACCATCACTGTTATTCCACTTAAGTATAATCTTTGAAGTACCGTGTTGTACTATTTCAGCGTGATGACTACCACTTGACAGAGTTGGTATTGTACTCATTAGATCGCTACCTGTTAATGTAAACTGATATGCATCTAAATACTTTTTATTTTCTCTACTAGGTAAATTTACTTCAACTCTTTTGTATCCTTTAGTTCCAGTGCTTGGTATTTCTAAAGAGTCAGATGTTATGTTGCTAGTGTTACCGTTTAATTTGACACCAATACTTGTGGCGTTAGAACCTCTACTAATACCAAATTTAGCTCCAACATCACCGAAAACTTTTAAGTATCTTTTTGATACCTCATAAGGAACTTCTGATTCATCTAAGAAATAACCTTTCTCCATTGATTCACCTTCTTGTAAAATACCTATTCTTCTTGCATCAAAGTTTTCTACCACAATGCCACGTATTTTAGGATCGTCTGTTTTATTAAACGAGTCTGCTGTATTTACATTTACTAATACACGTAGTAAATCAACAACAACTTTATTATTTTCATCGTAATATTCTAAACTACCTTTTTCGCCAAATGTATAGAATATATTAAAGTCACATTGCACTAAATTGTTGGCTGCATTAAATCTTCTTTCAGTAACTTCAAACCTATATGATCCTGTAGAATCATTTTGTCTTACAACGTCTAACACTGGATCTTTGTTAACAAACTGACCATTACGCCACTCACCAAAAGCAAAGCCTGCTTCAGCTTGGATTGTTACATTTGTTGCTATTTGCGCTTCTGCTCCGTTTTCAGAAGAGGTTGAAAAATATTTTTTAACACCAACGCCAAAAGGTTCGTCAAGAACATTCAGTCTACTGCCTTGCACATACCACTCATGTTGTGAGCTTTTAACAAGCTCATTACCAGATGCTGTGATAGTTATTGTAACGTCTAAACCAGCTGTTGTTATGTTACCAGCTGTATTTAATGTAAGTGTTAAATTTTGTTGTGTGTCTGTTGGTCCACTTGGTGTGTATGTGGTTATATTAGCGTCACCGCTTATAGTCATTGTTTCAGGTAAATATCTATTATCTGTACTATCTAATTGCATTGTTATAGCAACGGAACTTATAGCATCACCAACGTTAACTTCTTTCACAAACACGTTGTTTAATTCACCTGCTGTAGCTGTACCAGCTGTGTAACCAGTTGGTGTTCCTGTAATCTTAATACTATTATCTTTTAAACCTAATATAGTAATGTTTACACCTCCTTTGCTTTGACCTGGATCGCTTACCTCAGCAATGGTACCTAAACCTTGTACCGAATATTCAGACGCATCTAGATTTGTTTTTGTAGTTGTATCACCGCGTAAGTGATTATAAAATTTATTTTCTTTACCTATAAACTCTTGTATGCCACCTGTTTGTAGATCTGTAGTTATAGAATCTAAGTACCAACCTGCTTGTCTTTCTTCTGCTGTCAATGCATTTAATTGAGTTTCTGTAGGTGTTAATTCAATTAGTCTTGCTAGTGTTAAATTATCAGCGGCAGCATATGTTACTTCTGGCGTACCAGCTGCACCTAAATATCTATATCTTCTTTGCTTTGATCCTTCATACGCAAGTGTTTTAAAGCTTTTTACCATATCACTCGCTTCATTAAATAACACGTTTATACTTGAATCAACAGCAGCCGCGCCATAAAAAGTATTTCTTGTTTCATTGTCATGGCTATATAATAAACCTGTTTTAAACGTGTAGTACGTATCATTTATACTTAAACCATTTTCTTGTATGAAAGATTTAAAACTTGTCCAGCCACCACCTTCACCAGCATCTTCAGAAAATGCTACTGTTTTTTCTTCCGGCGTATAAACACCAGCGCTTAAGTTAGTAGCTCCATTTGTACTCCAGTATCCTGTTTTATGAAGTGTTAATACGTATTCATCTTTATTATCATTATAACTACCTATTAAAGCTGTAGAAGTTGGTAGTTCATCACCAAAGAAATCACCCATACCTTTACTACCAATATCAGTTAAACCATCTCTTGATAGCCTTAATACAGTACCTCTAGCTTTATCTGTAAAATAAGATCTGTAAGCGTAAGAAACAAATGATTCAGGGTTTTTACTTATACCATACTCACCAACATAAGGCACTGCTTGGCCTAATACGTTTGTACTTGCTATAAGCTGTGGATTACCATCAGCATTAAAGATAGCATCTTTATTTGCCACTATATTTATTATTTTATCTTCATTACAAGATATTAAATTACTGTCTCTTGCTTCTAGTTTCTGTATTGATCCGTACTCTGGATTTAAATTTTTTGTTATTTTTTCTGCTATTAAAAATTGATTTGAGTTATTAATAGATTTTTTATTTAGATAAACACCTGAGTATATAAGACTTGCTTTTTTTCTTTCTTCTTTAAACTGCTGCTCTAATATTGTAGATACTTTTGGTCCTTTATCCATAAACACCTGGTTAAAATCATCTCTAATTCTATTTGATTCTACACCATTAGCAAAGCTAAAACAGTTAAACCAGCTTAGTCTATCAAAACCAACATGACCACCTTCTTCAACATGTATTATTGTGTTGCTGCCACTAAACTCAACGACTTTATGTTTTGAAACTTTAACCGTTGTGGTGTAACCTGTTGACAACTGTGCAAACGTTAAAACGTCAAGCGTGCTAATATCATTTACAATAACGTTAAGCGTTACAGTATTTTTAGCCCTATCAACATTTATTACCTTAGCAGTGTCTGTTGTAAATGATTGTGTGCCAGATGTTGATCTTAAAACGTAAGCCTGATTTGCAGAGTTACCAAACTGACCTTCTTGCTCATCGTTTAGTATGGCTATAGCATCACTTGCTTCGTGGTAAACATCAAGCTCTGCTATTTCTTTTGGCTCTGTTTCAAACACAGCTGCGTTGTCAACTCTTGTATTTTCGTTATCTTGATTTACACTTAACGACACGATATCTATTCTAGTTATAGGATTACCACTACCAGCATCGTCTAGCTCAAAGTTGTCAGCAAATGGTTCTCCATCTAATGTTTCCAACGCCCACTCCCTTGTAAACCACGGACCAGATGCTGCATTTTTCCAACTATCTATATTATAATAGTTTTGAAAACCATCAAGAGATTTTGGGTGTCTGATTATTCTGTATACAACACTTTGAAAACTATCATTTGCAAAACGTATTAATGCACCTTCTTTTATTTTCTTGTAATCAGGAAGAAAGTTTAAACTATTTATAGCACCTTCAATAGCATCATCATCTAGTCTTTCGCCACTAGAGCTATTTAAAAACGTACCTTCTACGCTAAAACCTGTAAACGTTAATGCAAAGAAACCTTTATTTTTATATGGATGCGTGTTGCCATACTTATAATTAGTGGCATCAATAGCAAACGGATTAGCCGCGTTCATTGTTTGATTAGTTGAGCTATTACCTAATAACTCCCACGTAGTAATTGGTGCTGTGCTATTTCTGTATTGTGACTCAGTTACTTGACCAGCAATATTTAGTATAGCACCATCTGTCTTATATGCTGACTGTTGTAAAGGACTTGTTCGCTCTATAAACTGCTCAAACAAATCGTTACGTAATATTTTAGCAAAAAACCTACCATCTAGTTGCGCTCTTTCTCTAGGTTCTTGTGCACTAATTTTTAAATTTAATTTAGATCCTGATGCTAAAGAATTTAACCACTCGTCTTCAGCAACTAAAGGCTGTGCTAATTCTAACTCAATAGATGCTTTATTTTTTCTAGTGTTTCTAGCTCCAAGAAAACCATTGGTTATTTTATATGATTTACTTTTGTATTCTGCGTTTGAAAATTCAACACTTACCTCGCCATCTGTTAATGCCTTTTCTATTTCATCAACGTTAGTATTTTCTAACGCTTGTAATCTAACTCTTTTTTCACCAGGAACAAAACTTGCCCTAACCTCTGAGTAGTTTGCTGTGTTTATTACGATGAACTCACCTGCTTTTTTAAATACATTAGTGTACTCTAAGTAAGGTGGCGTTGTTGTTTGTAAGTCTAGTATTTTAAACTTAGCATTTGAATCAACAGGAAAGTCATTAGCGTGTTGTTTTTTTAGTTCTATATAATCACCAGCAGAAACTTTGTTTATTTCTGATGAAGGAAATGCTAGCCATATATTACCATCTTCTGCTTCAAAGAACGTATCTAATATTAAATTATAATATTCACTGGCTCCTTCTTTAACAAACCACTTGTAGTGCGTTGCCCAACCTGGTGGTGTTGTTGTTATATTACCTACTAATCTATTTGTTTTTTTAGCTGAATCTTTTGGTACAAACGTCGAAGCTTTTTGACTTGTAAATACAGGCGATTGTCTACCATAAGTATCTTGGTATACAACGCCAAGTTGATATGTTCTCATTGATTTTACAGATTTTCTACCTAAGTTTCTTTTGTCAAATCTTATTTCCATGTTACCAGCGGTTGGTGCTATAGGATCAAATAAAACAAAAGTTCTACCCTGACTATCAATGTCTAATACTCTTGGAAAATCTAATACAGGTAATATCTTATTAGCAACAAGTATATCTACATCTTGTGACTGCGATGGAAACTCTGTAAAGTTGCTTGAACTAAGAAAAAATAAAGTTTGAGTTCCATTTGATGTAAATGATTGTTTTTCAATGGTGTCGCTTGAATCTTGTGTACACTCTATATTAGGATCTGTATCTACGTCATAACTTTCAACATAGTTACCATAAACAATTCTATTACCAATAAGCTCTTGTGCTTTAGCGTATCTAGGCACAGCGTCAAAAGGCCTTAGTAATTGACTTGACTCAACTAAAGATTTAAGTAACTCTCTAGTTAATTTATATGTTGATCCTTCTTTAATAGTGCTAACTATACGGACATTATTATTATCTGATTCTTTATATAATATATCAACAGAATTAACATTGTTTGGAAAACCAGATACTAGATCTGGAAAGTTTAATGTTAACTCTCTTATAGTATTTTCCATACCTTTGTTATGCCCTATAACAGGTCTGTAATCATATTTTCCTGGTTTAAAAGCAGTTTCAGAGAAAGGTGAAAAACAAGAGTATTCATTGTCTTTGTATTTATACCTATATCCAAACCTTACAAACTTTAGCTTGTATAACGAATCATCTTGTTCTAAAGTACAAGCATATGTTATGCTTGTGTTTAATGGTATTCTTGAATCTATAGATACTAATCTTATTGAAACTTCATAATTATCTTCACTGCTAGGTATTTTATCAATAGATGTTATAACGCCTCTTACATTTAAATCACGCCTTATATTATCAATGTCTCTTGTTGTAGTTATTTTTATTATATCACCTCTAACCCAAGCCTCTGGCGATACTTGTATTGTGATAGTTACATTGTCGTTTATTTTTGTTAGCTCGTAATTGCCTGAGCCTGCTGGTTCTTCTATAGAAAAGTCATGAGTTATATATATTGGATTACCAACTATACCGATTGTTTTTGCTCTTGCTGATGATGTCATTGCAAGTGTTGGTGCTGTAAGTGGTGATTTTTTAATAACAGTTACGTGTTCTTCTTTAAAATCTTCACCGTTTATTTGTGTATGTGTATTAAAATCAGCCGTACCATCAATACACTGCTGTATGTTTATTTTTTTAGGCTCGTGTTCGTCATCTGTAAAAAACATCATACCATCAATAATGTTGATGCCCGTTATTAAGTATTGTTCTTGAAATCTAAGTATTTGTTTTTTATCTACTAGTACTGGTTGTACTAAATTAGTTTCCGTATTGTATTCAGCAATAATACTGTACGTTATGTAAAGACTATTTCTATAGTTCGGTATAGATATAAACCAATATAACTTATTGTTTTCTGTATCTGCTATACTACCAACGCAACGCGCGTTTGCGCCACCATCTAAATTGTTTATATACGTGGACCACTGTGTGTTAACGGTTTGATTTTTTCTTTCTTGATTACCTAGTACGTTTTGTACAGAGCCAACGTTAGATCCTTCTGATGTTATTATTTCTATGTTTTGCGCGTCTCTATAATAACCTTGCGGTACAAGTCTCTCATCGAGATCCTTGTTCATAGCACCTCCAACAAAATTCTTTTTTATCTCCATACTAATTAGCGTTTAATCTGTTTCGATTTGTTTCTCATTACCTGAGCTAACTCCTCGGACTTAAGGTTTGATAACCTTATTTTAGCATTTCTTAATGATGCATATCTTTCTTGTTTGTATCTTCTTACTACGTATTCTGGTATGTTAACCCTTGATGATAATACAGCATGAGCAATATGTTTGTACAAAGCTTCTTCAGCAAACTTATGCACTCTCATTTCCCCATCAGTACCTAACGCATCTGATATATATTTTATTGTTATGGTTTTACCTGCTAAACCTCCTGAAAAATGTATTCTACCTTGGTTTAAATCTATATAAAAAGATCCATTATCTTGTGCAAACTCTGGTGTTATACCAAACCTTCTACCTTCTTGATACTTCCACTCAATATCAGTACTATCATCTTGATTTACATTGGATTCATTTGTACCGCTTGATCCTGCTTTATATTTATTCCAGGTGTCAGATGGTTGCTGTTCTAGTAACGTGCCATCATTATCAAATATATAATCATAATTACCGTCTTGTAATATTGATTTAGGATTTGATGTGTATCTAACTGGATATAATATTCTTTCTATACCATCAGTGTCTGACATTACTATACGAGTGTAGTTAACATAATCGTGTGGTAAAGGTAGTATCAATGAAGGTGGTACCTCTACTTCTTGTGATTTATGTGATTGTAACGTGTCATAACTAAACTCTGCTAAACCTCTTTTAGCATGAAAGCTTACATCTGTTCTACTGACTTTACTTATTATTTTACCTGCGCCAACATATGCTATCATAAAGTTATTTACAATATCTGTTAATGCTACATATTGGTATGTACCAAAATCTTCTGTAGCTTCTACTTGTCTAACTACAATGCTAACACCAGCTGTTGGTGCTGTGTCTAATGTTAACTGATCGCTTAAGGTATACGCATAATCATCAACGTCAAGCTCAGCGCCATCTACAAAAACCCTTATGTCTGCTTTAGCCGCTGGTACTGTAGGAAAAAAGGTGTTTAATAGCGTGTACACTTGTGCAGCATCTGCTACAGCTTCAAAGGTTTGACTTTGCTGATAGTACTCTTCTTGTGTTTTATTAAATAAGCCTGCCATTTATTATAATTTTTCGTTTTGTAAATTTTCAATATCTTCTTTATCAGACGCTTGGTATACATCAGCTGATTCCATAGATATACCTGCTAGTTCTAATATTTTATTAACTAAGTTTCTTTGTTCTGATGCGTGTAATTCAAAGTCGGTAGATCCACCTGGATTATAAAGCGGTTCGTTATTAACCATTATAGAACCCCATTTTACTGTAGCTGGCTTAACTATATAACTAATTTTAACGCCAGAGCTTTTCTTTTCGTAGAAAGGTGATGTTGTTGAACCACCGTAAACGACAAGGCCATAATAATTTTTTGTATAAATAGGTTGATTGTTTGTTGGTGTATTAAGATTACTTCCTAATATGTATGTGAGATCTTTGTTTGATATGTTTGTTACCTCAGCGTTATTAAACATTAATGAGTTAACTTTATATAAATCTGTTGGTAAAGTGAATACTTCAAGACTACCATCATAAGCTAATGTAGCGTTGTATTTTTCAAATAAACTTATTTTTTCTTCTATGCTATCAATAGTATCGGCAAATCTTGTGTCATTACCTGGTCTTCTCATGAACTGATTAAGATCATAGAAGTACTGCTCAAATATATCTACTTGTGCAGCATTAGCAAACACGTTGTACTCTTGAGGTGTTACATAACCTCTTTGTTCTTTGTTTGATATTGCTAAAACCCTTTGATAAATTGTGTTTACGTTAATTGCCATAAATTTCTTTTTATATAGTGTAGTCACCCAATAGAGTGACTACTCTATAAAGTGATTAATTAATTTAATCTTTTTTCTAAATTGCCATATGCTTCTAAACCTTCGTCGGTTTTAAACCATGCAGCTAAAGCAGAATATGGATGCTCATCAAATGGAACATTTAGTAATTTTCTACCTGTGTTAGCCCATGTAAAACTTCTATTATCAGATGATAGTTTTACTAAACCTAATTCAACACATTTAATTCCAAAGTTTCTAAGTTTAACGTTCTCGTCATTTGCAAGCTCTATAAATAGATCTGGATTATTTCTTGCAAACACTAAAGCATCTCTCTTTAGTTCTTTACTAGTCATCTTGGAAACTGAGCTACCCTGCTCAACTCTTAATATAGCTTCTATCTGTTCAACGTCCATATCCCTTGCCATATTTAAAGCGTCAATTTCTAAATTAAGACCAGCCATATCATCTTCTGCGTTTTTAACTAAGTCAAGTTCTGCAAATAAACTTTCTCTGTCTGGATGATATAATGATAATAATTTTTGTAATGTTTGTTTTTCTCTTGGTACGCTTATTGTACCGTTTTCAAACACAATGTGACCTAATCTTGCGTCGCCTTTGAATTCATCTACAAAAACGGTTTTTTGATTAAGCGTATATTTTAATTCTCTTTCGTATCCTTTTTCTTCGTCAAAGTAATATATACCTCTTGATTTAATTGTATACGTTAAAGGGGTTAAACCTCTTTTTAAAAAATATACTCTGTCTTTTACTTCCCAAGAATCTTTTTTCTTAGGTTGTTGTTTTACAGCAACTACAGGTTCTTCTATAGCTACCGCTTTTTTTGTTTGTTTTTTTGCCATGATATAATAAAATTAAATATTAAAAAAATAAAAAGGGCTAGGCGCCGAAGCGCCTAACTCTTTTAAAAAGTATTAGTTAAGTAACATGAAGTTATTAGCTCCTTGTACTACTAAGCATCTTTCAGATAGGAAGTTGATTTCCATAGCATCAAG
>Ga0098060_1001302_pt1 | contig 10146 bp, 2 predicted proteins | sample 21_taG_FD_77063 | JGI IMG/M metagenome (GOLD analysis project Ga0098060, IMG submission 77063) | Marine viral communities from the Subarctic Pacific Ocean - 21_ETSP_OMZ_AT15319 metaG | ecosystem: Environmental > Aquatic > Marine > Oceanic | place: Pacific Ocean | collected 2015-01-19 | reverse complement strand
TTCTTTGGGATGCATGGCATACCCATCGAATTTACCGTTACTGACGAGGAGTCAGTGAAAAAAACAATTGTTTTAGATAACATCCAAAATTTCTTTCTAACAAAGAAAAAGGAGGCAGCATGAGAGTTAAAGAAATGTTTAAAGAAGATGAAAAGAGGGGGATGCTCCGTGGTCGTTTTTATGACTTAGTTAATGAAGGCGAGGTAGTCCCGATGTATAACCTATGTACTCTTGACCATTATTATTTCAAGATCACTAAAAGGGGGAAGGTAAAGAGAACCGAGCAAGAGCAGAAAAATTTGCAGGAGGAACTTTACACTGCAAAAAAGAATGCTAAAGAAAAGGTTTTCAAGGAAAAAACAGCTAAGAAAAAGGAAGAGCTGGAAGAGGCGAATCTTCATACTGTTTCGGAGGCTATTAAAAAATTCAGCAATGAATATTTGCCAACTAAATCTTGGTCAACTCAGACAAACTACAACCATGCCTTGAATTATTGGGAATCAAACTTTGGGAATCTAAAGCTCAATGAGCTGAATGATGATGATATCCAGAAAGCAAGGGATGCCCTATCCTCATCAGAGCGTTCAGATGCTACCCTGAATAGGTACTTGGCAGCTTTCTCATCTATGATAACAGTCTGTATAGAAGATTGGAAATGGTGCGGTATTTATGAAATAAAGGATGATGGGAAGAGGAAGAAAGTTGGCAACATGACAAACCCCTGCAAGACCATTAAAGGGAAGGCAGAGCCAGACTCAAGAGTCCGTTTCCTTAAACCTAAAGAGTCTAAGGATTTACTTTCCGCTTGCACTCCTGAATTAAAGGATGCTGTCATGTTATCCTTACTAACTGGTGCGAGGAAAAAAGAAATATGGGAGCTTAGATTCGATGCGGTTAATTTTGAGAAGCAGACAATCTCATTCTGGAAGACCAAGAATGGCAAGCCCCGGACAGTACCTGTTGATCAAGAAGGAATTGACATTCTCAAACGTAGGTTTGACAATAGACAGAACGATTGGCTCTTCCCTAGTTCTTCAGGGAATGACAGGAAAGGGACTAAGAAGTATCTGGATAAGCCAAAGTCTTTTGAAAAGGCGTGGGATTCTGCGATTGCAAAATCTGGTGTGGAAGACTTCCGATACCATGATCTTCGGCATACCGCTGCTTCCTACATGGTGATGGGTGGAGCAACCCTAAGTTCGGTTTGTGAAGTTCTAGGACATTCTGACATTTCGCAGACCTATAAATACGCCCACCTAGCCCCTACTCACCTGCAAGGAGCTATAAAGTTGTTGTCAAAAGAGATAGTCCGAATTACAACATGACTAAGACAAATTGATTTTTTCCCCTAACCAATTGATTTAAATGAAGAGTTATCTTTCTTTTAATCAGGCGGTCAGGAGTTCGATTCTCCTCCGACCCACCAAGGATATCAGCCACTTACGAATATTTAGGTGGCTGAAATTCAAATAAGACAAAAGAGACAAGCCCCATTTTAGCCCCCTAAGTATGTCATCAAAAGAGACAAGACTAAGACATTTTCCGCTTGCGCAAATGGGCTACAGCCTGTTCATGCACCTTCCGTAACCGCTCCAAATGGCCTTTGTCGATCATTGCCTTGCCTTTCTTACTCTACTTGTCTTTCTTCTACTCATATCCCCCTTGCTATCAAAAATATCAATTAACCCTTTACTGAAGGTTGTCTTTGCAGTTTTTGAATTACCTACCATAGCTAATGTCCCGGCTGCGATATTTCCTCCCACTCCAAGGTTAGATAGGAAACTAGGATTAGAGACAGCAGCAACTATCATAGGAGTGATTACTAATGTATAAAACGCCTCTAACGCCTTCTTCTCCGCATTGGTGGTATTAGGTGAGTTAGTCTCATCATTGAAGAATTTAGCTATTTTTTGAAACGGCTGTAAATAAAAACCTGTAGTTGCACCAACCATAGAAGATGCTAAATCTCGCTGGTATCGAACAGCTCTCCATGATTGATACCAAGGTTCAACAATTCCTAAAGCCCCGGATCGGTTAAATGAAATTTCAAGGAGGTAATTAAATAAGCTGCCATCTTCCTTTTTCTCCTCCCATTTTTCTCTATCCAGCAACATCATCCTTGCAGAAGACACTAATAAATGCCCCATATATAATTGAAAAATAGCTGGCATCAAACGAGCTGCATGGTCAACTACTTTCCCAGTACCTAAGTTTTTATTTGTACGCTGGAATTTCTTAAACTCAGACACAAGAACATTCCTAGTAAATGAATAATTAAATGATTGAATAGAAAATACAAGTCTCCCTATTGGATGTTCTGCATAGCGTGGCCTAGAGCTAATAGCCGGGTCTTGAATTGTTCTATCAACCAACCTTAAAAGTGAAATCGAAAGTAGCTCTCCGTTTGGAGTCAGCTCACCATCAGACTGCATAAGCCCTTCAGGTACAAGAACAGTCTCTTGCATTATAAAACTCGCAAATTCTTCAAGCTGTTTTTTGGGTATCCCTAAATCCATCAATTCCATCTCTGCTGCTTTCTTATTCTTGGCAATTGCTTCTTCGCTCATACCTACTGGATTTAGGTATTGATCCCCCAGCTCCCTCAAATATTTCGTCCCAACCCACATAGTAGCTCTTCTTTGGGCGTTTGTTACGCCCTGAAGAGCCGTCCGTACAAAGTATGTATTCATGCGTTCTTGATTCCGGGGATCGTCTGCCAAATGCCCACCCATTCTCTCTGCCATCATTTCGCCAATTTCCGGGTCATCATATATACCTAAGATTGCACCCATTTGTTTCTTCATTTGGGTGCGTTGTGCAGCATCTTCATTAAACTTCCCATACAGCTCGTCCAGAGTCTCAATAAACACCTCAAAACCCTTCTTAGCCGAACCCATTTTAATTCCTGCAACAAATGGTTCAGGTAATGAAGTTGCTACCGCTCTTGAGAGCATAGCCATTAATGCAAATGAATGGAAAGTATTAATAGTTTTCATTGCGCCTGAATCAAGAGGTTGATTCCTACCAAGTATAGAGTCAACGTCATATCGCATCATGTGTATGTCGTTTTCATGTACCCCTTTGTCTGCCATCTCATCAAATAGAAATTCTTTGTAGTCACGCAGTTCCATCGATTTCGGCTTACGCTTTTTACCTGTTGGTATTTTATTTCTACCAAACAATCGTTCATACTCAACTTTACGCACCAGCCGGGTGATGTAACTTTGTATTGCATCCAATGGTGTCAAGTAAAAATCCACCATGTAAGTATCTGCTTCTGGAGGCAACTTCCTTTTCTTAATAAATTGTGCGGCAACTGGTGAAGAGTTACTTGGGTCTTCTCCTGCTTTCACAAGAAGTCTTGTTTTCCAATCTTCCGCAGCTTTTTGTGACCATAGATTAGCGAGAGCATTGTAGCCTTCTGTATATACCTCTTCGTTTTCTGCCATAATTTCTTCAACTTGATCTTCTAGTTTGGCAGCCCTATCTGCATCTCCCGGATCACTACTATCGTCAAGTCTTTTTATTTCTTTTTCAATATCCTTAACTTGTCTATATAAACTTGCTAAAGCATCGACATCTTCGTCTATGCCCCTAAAATCTTTGCTCCCTGCAATTTTGCCAATATCCATAAGCTGACTTGAGCTGACCATATCGATCTCGCCATACTCGTTCACCCAGATTACTTCCTCGTATAGAGCTGTAGCCTGTTTTTTGAATTTAGCTAAATCTCCTTGTACTAAGACTAAATCCATAATCCTTGGAAGATATGAGTTCCTCTCCAAAAAATTCATTTCAACATTATTGTTATTTGCATAATCCCAAAGTTTGTTTAATAAATTTTTCATATCATCAGCAAACTCTAATATATTTTTTGACACTTCACCTTTTTTTGCTTTTGCCAATGTAGCTGGGTCAGAAGTCCCAAATAGCCTTAATGTCCTTTCATCTTCTTCAGTAAACAAATCTGCTTTATGCTTCTTAGAAATCTTATTAAGCATATGAGCAAACCTACGAATATTTATCGGCACTTTGTCATTCCATGTACTAGAAGTATAGCGTTCACCTCCGGGATCACTAAATAACAAGTTCATAATTTTAGTTATTTCATTAATCTTTGGATAGCGTTTTTGGTATGACTCTAAGTTACCTTGTTTACTACCAAGGAAACCAAATCTGAATACACTTTCCAAAGCATAAACAGAGTTCATAAGCACAGATTTATCTTTATATTTACGAATCCTTTTTGCTCTTTTATTCTGTATGTTCCTCCATTGCTCCCCTCGTTGCTTAACCCTCTGGTTTGCTGCCTTCCAACCTTCTTTAGATGTAAGTGTTTTTTCATCTCTTTTGAATAATGATGCGTGTTCTATTATCCTTCCGGGTTCATTTTTTGCCGCTTCTTCTGTATAAAAAACGTCTGCCATTGCATAAAATAGATCATCAAACTTGGAGAAAATATTTAATCGCTCAGATTCTTGGGGGTACGCTAACTCTATTCCTGAGAATGAATTAACATCTTTTTTAGTGTATATATAACCTGAATCTGGTTTACCAAGAAATTCTGTTCCGGGCATATTAGGAGTAATACTCTGCTCTGTAACTTTGTGGGCAACATACGCCTCAAAAGCCCTCGCAAATAATTCGGTAGGCTCATTCCAGTATTTACCGCCTAACTTTTCAGCTCCCAACTTAAACTTTGACTTGGAAAATCTTTTCTTAGTAATACCTTCTTTTATCCTGTCAATTTGCTCTTGGTGCTTGTCAATAGATTTTTGTGATCTCGCTTTAGCAATCCTTGTCTGTAAATCCATAATTGCAGCAGCATCTGCACCATCCTCGTAGAAGAGAGAATTAAGTAACTCTGCAAAAGTATTTTTAAACCTTATTTTGGCAGAGTCACCTTCAAAATTTACGTTATCCCAAGCATCCCCTGAATTTTTACCACGCAGTCTCCCAGACATCCCATCATGCCATCCATTACCTAGCTGTTCTAGGATGTGAAAATCTAGGGCATGACCCCATTCGTGTGCGAATGCAGCATTCCTTGCTTTTATAGTTATATACGGATAAACAGGATGGTTTTCATCTGGTGCATAAGCAGGATTATACCACGCTCCAGCTCGTTTCCTCCCACCTAATATCCCAGACAAACCTAATGTCCCATCAAGGCCAATAAATTCCAAGGGCATCCCAAGAACAGCAGCCATGCCTTGTCCATTCTGGTAGAAATTCATCATATTATTAATTGTCATTTCTACCGACTCTGGACGTAGTTCATTGCTCTCAACAAATTTCAGACCAAACTTTTCCTTGGCTATTTTCTGCATCCTCTTTGCTAACTGCATAGGAGGCATATTCTTGTAGATGGAAATTTTTTCTTTGAGGGACAGGGTATCTGACATACCCTCATCAGCTTCTGCCAGATCAACATAGATTTGTTCTCTGACAGAAGAGCTGATTTCTTTCGTGGCTGTTAGGGTTGCTTTTTCGTCTGGGGCTTCTCTGCTTTCAAAGCTCTTTCGTTTTGGCTCTCTTCTTCCAGAGTCTTTGCTAGTGACTGTTTCACTATCTGGTTCAGGAGCTGCAAGCTCTCCTTGCTTCTTGCCTTCTTTTGCTTTGTCATCTTTTACCTTTTGTTCAGCATTAACTTTTTTGATCGACTTAGCAACGATATCCTCTATAGGAGCAGTTGCTGCAATATCTTCTAAGCCGGGTATCCCTTGAGTATAGTCTTGTCCTAGAATATTGTCAGCAATTTCATTTAAAAGTTTGCCAATAAATTCTTGTGACCTAGTAGTTGACCCATCCTCTTTATAAACTGCATCGACTATTGAATCAGTTAATTCGACTTCTTCCTCCACCAGCAAACTCTCTTGAGCTTGATCATCTGCTAAATTAGTCTTTTGTTGTTTGTGTTTCCTGACTCTTTCTACAGCATCAACAATAAATGGGACGATATCCATATCAGCAGGGATATCACCTTTTTCTATCTTCCCTGCTACATCTGCAAATTTTGGTGCAGCTCTCATCATCCCATTTTTAAGGGATTTAATTTCACTTTTTGGGCTTTCAAGTGCAGCTAGGACTGTTTCATTTTCTCCATATCCTGCCACTAAAACTGCATCCTCAATCCTTCTAATACCAGCAGTAGATAAGTCTGTGCCGTTAGATGCAAAGAAATCCCCACGTTCTGTTTCAGGTACTGCTTTTTCAGCAAACTTCTGTATGAAGTCTGAATTAACTCCTGTATTAATATTGGGGCTTTTCATAAGATTTGCGAAAGGCTTTAGAATTTTCGCATCTTTTGCGGATCGCTCAAAAGAAGACATTGTATCAACTTTTGAGACATTGCTTGCATCAGCAAATTTAACTGCTTGCTCATACTGTTGTTTGTCTATCTTGCCCCACTCTTCGGTCTTGATCCGTTGCACCAAAATAGGGCGTTCAATACCCTCAATATCACCAAATTTCCTCAGTTCCGCTAAGTAACTTTCTTTCTGTTTGGAAAGGTCTGGATTATCGTAAAGTTCAGTTATCGTAAGGGTTCTACCATTTCCTGAGAGGATAACCCCGGATGGCGTAATAAGTGGCGCACCCGAATCTGAAGTCCTTGATTCTAACACTTGGGCAGGATCAAAATTTACAGCTCTACTTCTGCTAGTATCTTCGGATTGCTGTCTCCCTCTATCCCTACCTTGCAATCTATCTCTTGCAAAGACTACTTCTGAAAGATCAACTAACACAAGGTTCCTTCCTACTTCCATTGAACCATCTGGTGTAACAACCTTGCTATTTGTTCCGGGGATAGCTTTGCGTTTATACCCCGGTTTCCCTTCTGTGTTGATGTGTGAGGGGAAAACTCTAATTGTCTGAGCTTTCTCCTGAACTACTTCCTTTGGCTCTGGCTTTGCTATTACTTTTTCTGGGACAACCGCTGGTGTGGTTCCCTCTTCCGTATCCGTTTCTGTTCCATCCTGTACTTTTGGTGGTAAATCTGTGGGGGTATCTTCTGCTTTTGGTGGTAAAGTTGTCTGATATGCTAACCCTTGGTCTTCTGCTTTCCCAAAATAATTTATTTCTACTGGAACATTTTCTAACCCTAATTCCAATGCTGCATCTAATCGGTGATTACCCTCAGAAATAAATGCTTCTTCATCGTAATCTTTAGTTATAAAAATAGGTTCTTTAACTCCATTCTTTTTTATATCATCCTTAAATTCTTCCCACCGATCCCCTAAACGATTCCTATGTTGTCCACGAACTTCCCCACTAACCCCTTTTAAATGCGCCAATGCTCGTGGATCAATAGTCCCCTGTTCCTTTCTAGTTATGTGAGTTCTATCCCCCAATCTACCTTCGTATGACCTGCCGCTTATATTTGCGGCTACCGCACCATCCTGTACTTTTGGTGGTAAATCCTCGGCAACTTCAGGTTCAACTTCAGGCTGGACTTCAGGCTGGACTTCAGGCTGGACTTCAGTTTTCTGCGCTTCTGGGTAGAATGCGTTAAGTTGTCCCAAAGCAGCTTTTTTAGTCTTATATAATCTGCCTTCAAAAAGGAAATGCCATTTATCACGACTCTCTTCCTTAAATCCGCTATTCTTATACTTCACTACCCAACGGCTTTTATTCCCCTTACTCCTAACTATTTGGTAATCAACCTTGGCTTCACTAGAGAATACAGCAGGAGTGGTATCAGTAGTCTCCTGAACCTCTTCAGTAGACTCCTGAACCTCTGGAGAGACAGCCTCTGGTTGCGGTGTGGACACAACTTCAGGCTGAGGTTCAGGAGCGACTTCTTCTTCAATCTTTACTTCAGACTCAACTACTGGATCACCTCCTTTCTTGCGGATACCTAAAGGTTTTTTTACTTCCTCTTTTTCACCTTTTATTCCTGTCGTGAGATCAATAAAAGCATCTACCACTTCGTCTACTTCTGGGTCTGGAGTAGCTTCCACAATTTTCTTCGTGAACTTTTCTTCCGCAATCTCTGAAGGTTTCTTTGGTAATTTCTCTAGGGTTTCTTTGTTTTCAATAGCCTTCTGTCTTAACCACTCAGCATTAGGGCTTGATAGTCCATCATCTTCTTTGCCGGAATCTTCCAGCGAAAACCCGGTATTAGGTAAAATATCTCCTAACTTTCCAGTAACCTCAGTAACAGCTTTACCACCCCCACCTAGACCACCGCCTAATAAACCTCCACCTATTCCAGCTTCTTTCAGTCTTGATGTTATTTCTCCGGGCTGGAACTTTTTACCTGCCAACCATTCACCAGCTATAAAAGTACCATCCTGCAATGTCTCAGTAGTTGCCTCCGTGGAAGACGTTGCCGCTGTTCTTGCAGCAATCCTTCCTAGCAATGATCTTTCAAAGAATCCTGCTATTTTGTTTATCCCTATTTTTGCTAAAACTTCTTTTGGGACACCCCGGATCATCACACCAAGGCCAATATTTTCAAGACCTGCTGCGATTAGCCCTCCAGCTTTTACTAAGCCAATTCTTTTGTCTAATGAAAGACCTTCTATATCCTTCATCCCCTCATTCATTTCGGCAGATAGCAACAATGGTGAGAATGTACCCATAGACATTATCGACCCTAGCATTTGTGGTGCTGATGAACCTATCAGACCCTTTAAGTAGTTTCTAAAGTCTTTCCAATCAGAGACTTCTTCAAATGAAAGCGGCCTACCTATTTTAATGGATTCGTTGTAGGATTGCCCTGCTTCAAACCTTAGACGTTTTCTGTCAGCGTTGCTAAGAGGTCGTGGTGGTGATGCTTTCCCTGCTACGGCTGCGGCTATTTCGGCTAAGTGCTGGAAAGGGCTGTCCCTACGTTGTTCATCTAAATCTGCCAGCCAATTTTTCACATTGGCTTCAGTCCTTAGATACCCAGACTGAAGAGCATCGCCAAGGCTGTCTAAAATAGGAACTGGTTTTTGGTATTGGGGGATTAAAGTTGATGGATCAGCAAACTGCTGTGGTTTTGTCCATCCAGTAGCAGACTGCAATTCGGAAGGGATTGTTTCCACCGAATCATAGCTTTGTCCAGGTGTTACAGGCTGTTGGTATTCAGGCTCTGCAACAATCCTGTCAATCGCTGCATCTACTGGAGCAATTTTAGCAGGTGCAAATTGGCGTTCTTCTGGGACAACTTCTGGAGGTGTAGTTTGAGCTGAATCTTCTAGGCTATAGTCTTGGAAGGCATTTATAAATTCAAGTTCCCTATCCGCATTGATCCCTTGGTCTATCGGTAGTTGAGAACTTGGGTTATTAATGTCTTTAAAAGCATCAATAAAAGACTGTTCATCCATTATTTAATTCCTAATTTTTCAAATAATTTTTCCTTTTGATCTTCAGAAAAACCTAAAAAATCAGCTAAAATATATGCCTGTTCTATTTTATTAAAGTTCCTTTTTAAATATTTTCTCATACTTGTTATATCGCCCCCAGCTTCACTTATTTTTGCTAATTGCTGGAAATCATAAGGTTCTACAGTAACTGTTTTCCTTGGGACATCCTTAGAAAAATAATTTTCTTCTCCTTCCTGTATTACAATCTCCCTAGCTTTTCTGAATTTATCACCTAAGAGATATTGGGCTGTATTTTGGAATTTGTCTCCTTTACCCGGTGTATCCGTCTTGTATTTACTTGCTGTTAATGCCTGTTGATTTTTGTCCAGAGCAGCTTCTTTACCTTTTACGTTCTTGTCAAGACCTAATCTTTCCTTAACTGCATTTAGGTCAAGAGCAGCTTCTTTAACTTTTACGTTCTTGTCCAGACCTACTTCTTTACTTTTTAAGTTTTTATCAAGAGCGACTTCTTTGCCTTTTTTATTCTTATCCAGACCTACATTTTCTTTTCTTATATTTAAGTCCTTGCCAATTTCTAGTTTAATCCGATTTAGGTCTTTAGCAGCTTCAAGATTCGTTTGGTTCTTATCTTTTTCTTGGATTGTTTTTTGTAGTGCTTCTATCTCACCTATAACAACCTTTGCAGATTGCTCATATTGCGCTTTCAGCCTTGCAATTCTTTCTGCTGAACCACCCTTGCCATGTTCTGCTTTTATTTCAGCTTTCATCGCTTCAAGTTTTTTCAGGTTTTCATCGAGTTTTACTGCTTTTTCACCTGCTATTTTTTTTAAGT
>Ga0098060_1001293_pt1 | contig 10183 bp, 13 predicted proteins | sample 21_taG_FD_77063 | JGI IMG/M metagenome (GOLD analysis project Ga0098060, IMG submission 77063) | Marine viral communities from the Subarctic Pacific Ocean - 21_ETSP_OMZ_AT15319 metaG | ecosystem: Environmental > Aquatic > Marine > Oceanic | place: Pacific Ocean | collected 2015-01-19 | reverse complement strand
CGACAAATTCCAGCCTATCACCGAGCATTTGCGTTTGCAAACACATAATCTTTACGAATAACGCCTAGCTCTTTGTCCCCTCGCCAATGACCTTTCACAAAAACCGCTGTCTTGCCTTTGTTTGGGCCGGACTTGAGAGGCTTTTTGTAATGACGAAAGAAACCACGAACCGCATGACACCGCTTTCTAATGGCTTCTCTTGTAACTGACTGGTCAAAGAGAGGGGGTTCGCTGCCATCGCCAATCTCTAAGATTCGATATTCATACATCGGATGATGCCTTTTGTTTTTCGGCTTTCGGCGCAAAACATTTTCTGCTTTTACTTTTCCTAAAGTGGTCTGCCTTATTCCTTTTGAGGAAAGAAGCGTAAGAAATTGAAAAAATAATGTTGTGATGTGAAGGTCATGCTCTTCTTTTTCCCAAATAGAACCATCTATCCCCGCTGGAAATGCAGCAAGCCACGGAGGAGATACACTATTTTTCATGCCATGCAATTGATCATCAATTGAAAATTCACCTTTTTTTGGATCAACTTCTATTTCAACATTTTCTTTTAAATGGATTTCCGCTGGAATAGTAACAAGTCTTTTTTGAGCAGGGTTATCGGGGTAATGTAGGGCAGGAGTTATGCAAATGTATATCTCTCCCTTCATTAGCTCAAGCTCAGGATAATCTCTGTCCAAAGTTCGTCGTTCACAAAGCATTATTGTGTTGCTTGAATTATCAGGGTATTCATCATGAACATAAATAGAAGCCTCATGAGACATTTCAAGATAAACATTTTCAAAAGGCAGAAAAGTCAAAATAGAAAAAGGTTTCCAATTATTTTCTATAAAAGAAAACCAATTATCTCTTGATGTTTTAAACTTAAAAGAATTTCTTAAAGAGCCAGCATTTCCAGCCCATATTAAAATCTGCTTTGCTGACATTTCTGTTTTTTCGGGGTTTTTTACGTCTTCAAATAATTTGTCTGGATAACATATTGTTTTTTGTTTTATTGTTTTGCCTTCTACAAAATCTTCAAGGTTTTCAAGAGTGTCAAGCCATTCTGAATAAGCTTTTCCGAATGCATGTTCGGAGCTAATTTTTTTCTTTTTCATTCTTCCTCCTTGCAATCCTTGCAGATACCTTCCTCGCCAAGCTGCTCAGGAGGGTAAGTGTATCCGCAAGAATCGCATACGGTTTCATTCCAAGGGGCGTTGGAGTCCCCCGCTGCTCCAGCAGGGTACTCCCATCCAAAGCCGCCGATCATTCTGAATTTAAGTTTGCAAGCCCAAGAGACTTCCTTGCCTCAAATACTTCAGCCCAACTTACAGAAGTCAGATTCCCTTCAGAATCTTCCACTCGACTGTAAACATTATCTAAGTCGGTGGCGGTCTTCGCTGTGTCTATCAAGCAGTCAAAAACTTTAAGCAGTAGTTCTTTATCGTTCATTTTGATTCTCCTCAAAAATAAAGTTGTGAATAATCGTGGAGCTAACGCCAGACAAGAACGTAGCTGCTATTATTAACGTGGCAAGATTAAGACCAAAATTAACTTCTGAGATCAGAACAAAAATTGTGCCTCCGATAAATAACGAACAAATCAACGCTAATATTTTTTGAATCATTTGTCCTCTCCACGATAATCGGTGCAGTCTTCTTGATGAATGGAAACGCGATTTGAGTCGTTCGCGTAGGTGTAGATCGTTATCCCAAGATCTTTAATTATGTATCCAGTGCAATCACCGTAGTCACAATCGTTATCTTTAAATGAAATTGCGGTGTGATGCCCTTCAAATTTTTCTAGTAACTGGTTTCGGTTTTTCTGAATCAGATCGAAACAGAATTGCTCCGCCTCTAATCTTGACTCGCTAAAAGCAACGCAGGGCTTGTTATCCGAAACTTGATAAGCCGTGTACAATTTTGTTTTTTTATCAAAACTTATGTTCATTCTTTTCTCCGTTTTACACTAAAATTTTTGTTGATTTTTTCGTTAAAATTATTTTCTAAAAACTTCCCTCCTTAACTTCTGTTAGCTCGTGTTCATCAAAGTATTCAGAGATGAATGAAACATCTACGTTTTGATGAATAGTGAACATTTTGACGCTACCGTCATCGTTACGCACCGTATTGCCGTCCTCGTCTACTTTATAGAACTGAGCATTTTGAACTAAAATTTTTTTCATTAGCTTTCTCTTTATTTGGGGGGGATCTCTCCCCCCTATTAGTTTATGGGTGCATACGTTCTGCGAATGCCTCTGCGTCATCATACATATCAGCTTTCTTGAGATCCTCATCCGATGAGTCAGGTTCCGCATCCAATGGGTGCGGTTCTACATTCATGATGGCGGGTTCCTGAACTAACTTAGATTGTCTCTCAGTGTATCGGCCGAACCTTTCCAATTCTGCGATGAACTTGACCCCCCATACGTTCTGAATTTTTGCACGTTGCCAATCGTTTAGCATGGTGAATGCTTTATGGCATTGCTCTACTGCATACATAACATCATATGCCCCATCATCTTTGGACAATCCTTTTGATTCTAGATCTTCCTTATATGTTCGTTTGCTCATGATCTTTTTCCTTTTTTATTATTGAAGGTTCTCCAAGGGGCGCGAGGCGCGAGACTCAGGACTTACATAGCACGCCTGATTCCATGATCTCATGTTCCTCACACCGTGGGCGTGGTGCTGCCCCCTGAAGAATGAACTTTTAAATATTCGCACAAACGTGTTTAAAGTGTCAACAATTAGGTTTTTTTAAACCTCCTACGCCGCTTGCGCGGCGTGGTCATTAACAACAATAAACTCGATACCTGAAGCTTCGATTCGATCCTTGGCATAGACATAGCTGTCGTAAGAATCGATCACGAGCAACACGCCAGCTTCTGCAAGCTTGGCAAGATCATCTCTCCGCACATCAGAGTCGGTGAAGCAGATGGTCAAGTCAGGATTCTCACCGTTTTCCTCGATCCAAGCCAGACCAGCCGACATGTACGTCCCGCCTCCCGCTGTCTTGCCAGCAGCAAGGTACTCATCACCTGAATAGACATCGTAGCTGTCGATCACCTTTGTGGTAGTCGGTAACACCAGAGTGCCTTCCAAGGGTGCGACCTGATCAAGCAACTCCGCAATCTTCGCGTCGAAAAGTGCGAGTGATCGGGTGGAGACTGAATAGCTGACATCCTTGATGATTGCCAGCCGATTGATGCTGCCCTTGTGGCTAGGTGCAACGACACCCAGTAAGGTGAACTTGCGGCGATTGATGCGAGACCAATCATTCTGACCCTCACGCGCCTTAGCGTTAAAGTAAGCCTCAAGATGATCAGCCCAGTCATCAGACATTGGATCAACTGCACCGCCGCCCTGCTTCCTGACGGCACTGCTGAGATCTTCGACATCAAAACCCTCGCTGCCAGCTTGATCAATTGCCTGTTCGATATCTCGCTGGATAGTGTCGGCATCTTCTTTTTGCTGTGCCTCGACATCCTGTTGAGAGTCGCCAGAGTATTGAGGTTCGAGATGCTCATCGTGACCATCGTGGTCAGATCGTACAGGCTCGCCTGATCCTGACTCGTCACCAGCAGTGTCACCTGTGCCGTCGCCAGCCTGATCACCTGAATCACCGGACTCATTAGAATCATCAGACTCATCATCACCCGCGCTTGATCCACCAGCACCAGCGTCAGAGCCGTCATCATCAGAGTCATCACCCTGATCACCTGACTCGCCGTCAGAGTCGCCGTCAGAGTCGCCATCATCAGAGCCGGACTCATCGTCGCCCTCGCCATCTTCAAGCTCAGGCTCATCATCCTGCTGCTTAAACAGCTTGACGTAGACCTCTTCAGCGATGTCGTTCGCGCTGAAGTCGTCTGACAAGAGACCGCCTTCGATCATCTCAAGCCCCATCTTGACCAGCATGGCGTTGATAATATAATCGGCAGCCTTGTTATAAGTGCGATGACACCAATCGAACTGGTGATTGAAGTAACCCCGCGCCTTAAACAGAGATCCGCGCCACATGTGCTGTAACACGATGTGCAGCACTTCATGGCCGATAAGAAAGGCTCGCTGCGAGTCGCTGCCTAAAGCCTGAAACCACGCAGGGTTGATATAAATATAGCAACCGTCAGTCGCCCCAGTGGACACCTTGGATGTCCAGATGATGCCCCTGCCGACTGCTATGGTATGCAACGCCCCCGCCAACGTGGCGAGGATGGTCATTGCAGCGACGTAGCACTTATGTTGCGAGAGGTCTGTCTCGCTTGAGTAAAGCGGTATTGCTTTCATGTTGCCTCCTAAGTAGCAGTGAGTTGAATGAGATCGTGGTGCTTGACCATAAATGCGCCTGCCAAGTCAGAGTTAAGCAGGATGTTGTTTCGGACACTGGCCCTTGCAACCTTGACCCCAGCGATTATTGCCAAGTCAGGAGCAAGGCGATTGACATAGTCAAACAACTTATTGCCAGCCTCTGGGCCGTGACTGCCTATCTCAGCGATAGCTCTATTGATAGCAAACTGCTGGCTTGCAGGGTTGCTGGGAACCTTGGCAGTAAGAGGTGCTGCGAATATCTCATCAGCCGTTGGTATGCCCTCAGTCAACTGTCGAGCAAATGATGCCAACATTGCCGCCGCATCAATGCCGATATAGCTGGCGATACCTTTTTCAAGCATGGGCGTGATGTAGTCAGTGAACTCACCAATTTCTTCGGCGGTCTTGAGCCAATCGCTGGTCTGTTCAACTTGCCTCATGCTGCACATCTGACCGTCCTCAGTCGGTGATGCCTCGCTGATGAACCCATCAAGTGACCTGATGGCTGCGACTAACAGAGGGTGGCCCTCGTTAGCCTCAAGCCAATCTGCACCAGCAGCGTGATCTGCTTGGAGGTCATAAACAGAGGCTCTGTTTGGCAAGTGAGCCAGCAATCTGCGAGAGCCAGCCTTATCCTTCGCCCTGTTGCCTGTCATTGCGATAACAACATCATTGCCCAGAACATGATCACCCAGCCTGTGATCAAACTTGTCAGCTACCGGAGCGAACAATTTTTGAATGGCATCAGATGCCGCGCTGATCTCATCAACTACCAAGATGATGCACTTAGCACCAGCATCGCGTAGCTCATTTATCCGCTCGATCAGGTTGGGCAGGGAGAACCTTGTCACCAGCCCTGTCTCTGATTTTTGCGGCACTCCGACACCAGCGTATTCTTGATCATCTCGAATAGCTGCTTGAGTTAACTCAACTACTACCTCGTCAGCAGCAAGGCCACGCGCCTCAGCGACAATTTTAGAGAACTCATTTTTGCACCATTGGCTTTTACCGCCGCCAGCACCGCCCAGAATTATCATGCTGGAAGGTGAGAATTGACCGTCGCGTTTAGTGCGCTGATTGATTTTTTGGAGCTGTGCAATTTCTGCGAATGTTGCTTTTACATGAGCCATGATGGCCCTCCTTAGTTTTTAGTTTTTACCGTGTGTGTGTGTTTGTTACAGCAAGTCAGCCAACATGCCGCCCTCACCTACTGCTAAATCTTCAACAGTAGCGGGTGCTGGCAGCGTCCGATCCTTCAGCCCAGCCAGTTGCTTGGAAGCTTGGATAGCCACGTTGCGGCTAGTTTCGCTGGCAAAGAGTGAATTTTTCCAGACCTCAGTGGAACGGATAGATGAGATTTTTTCATCTGCCATGTCGCATATTTCCAAGAGCCTCGCGTCACTGTCGTATGCCTGAACGAAATTCCTGAGCATCTGCACGTTGTCCTTAACCTTACTGATCAGGGAGGGACTGAGCCGCCTGTCGTCACCGTCAAGCTTGTCTGCGACATTGTCGAGAGCCTTACGAGTGGACTCGATTACCTGCACTCGCGCAGCTTCAAGCTTTTCCTGAGATGCGGCAGCTTGCTGCGATTGAAGGTCAGCGAGTAACTGCGCTGGCAGGGCAACGCCGTCCAAGGCATTCACATTTAACCTGCGAGGCAAGCCAATCTCGATCTGAATGGCAGCGATAAAGTCAGACTTGCTTGGCAACGCACCGCGCAACCATGACTCGACAGCGGGGAACACACTTTCGTATGTCCTGATAGCTGAACTAATACCAGCCTGACACCATGCCTCATAGTGCTTGTCAGCGGTAACCTGAATAGAATCCATAATCTCATCACGATCAGCTTGAAGCGCAGGGTAGGCTGCTGGGAACTCGCCGGTAGTGAACGCCCTGCCGCCGTCCAGCTCTGGCCGCTCATATAGTCGGTTGCGTAAAGCACCCAAGGGGGCCAGCACTCGCTTGTTGAAGTCGCGCTGCTTGTCGCCGAACAGATCGACAACTGACTTAGGTGGGACAACCTTGCCCTCGCCGCTGCTTGACGCGATCATTTCTGCGATCTTGGCAGTGATTACCTTGGGAAGGGTCTTGGTGAAGCTGGGCTTGCTAATTGACACGTTAACAATGACAAATGAGTTGCAAGCTTTCTCGACAATGTCGAGGGTCAAACTGTCTGTGATAGACATAATTTTCTCCGTGTGTGTGGTTTCCTAAGACGCCCGTAGGCGTTTCACGCTAGTAACCATCTAGCACTCATCAGTTAGGGGTTAGATAAATTCTTCTAGCGCATCACCCATCATGCAGCGCATCTCTTCTTGGTAGTCCTGATGTCGAGTGAAGAATTCCTCATCGATCTTGCCTTGATTTATGAGAGTGTCGATTTGCTTCTGTGTGGCGAAGTAAAGCGGCTCCCAGTCACCGTTGTTTAACCTGCTTGCTATCTCTTTTATGTTCATTTTCTTGCCTCAAGTGTGTGTGTTTGTTTCGGCCCTGCTCTGGGCCATCGTCAGTACGCCAGCTCAGGCGTAGACAAACGAAGGCATGTGCGTGATCAAGATGAGCTTGGTCTGCCTTCAGTGTGTACGCTTTACGCCTCGCCGCTTCGCGGGTCTTAGGGTGCGCCGGATTCTAACCGGAGGAGTTGAGATTGAACTCTAGAGGTATCACCCTCGCTCCCATCTGCGGGACGTTACTCGCCCCACAAACAAATAGTCCCATAATCGTTTATGAATAGCAACACTTGACGAGTAAATAATTAAATAATCATGTTCACACTATCTAAACGAGTTAGCACGGACATCCTTACAAAATAATTTAGCTATAAAGGAAGCAGCTTTTTAGGGGTCAATTTGGGCGAATATTCCACTGACAAGCTTTTCTGGACAAGTTAATAGCAGTGCAAGGGGGTGACAAGAAACCTCTCACAACGGCTCAGAATTGCTCTAATGCAGTATTTGATAAGTCAAGTTTTATTTATTCATCGCATGGTTCTGTGGATGAATCGCCGGTTGATGCTTAGACTTGCAGCTTTACAGGTAACAGGTCAGGGATAATGGGAGACAAGAAACTAACACCTAAGCAGCTACACTTTGCGAGGTGCATCGCCGGAGGCATGACACAGTCTGATGCTTACAGGGAAGCTTACACGGTCAGAGACTCAACAACACAGGAGAGCATCCACAGTTCAGCGTCTAGGTTGATGTCTGACGTTAAGGTATCAGCAAGGGTAAAGCATCTAATCGGTCTGAGAGAGAGGGCTGTGGTTGCCTCAGCGGTCTCTGACCGAGAGCGAGTTTTGAGCAAGCTTCGAGGGTGGATGGATCACGCAGAACAAGCAGACAGTGTAAAGCTTCGGGCCGCTGAGTTGTTAGGCAAGTCTGCGAACCTTTTCGCTACTGAGGTGAGCGTTGCAGAGTCTAAAGATAGCTCATCACTAGCAGCAGAATTAGAGTCGCTGCTACTTGCTGCTAACGAGGCAACTAAGCCTGTTGCTAACGAGGCAACAGAGGAGCTTGCTAACGATAGCACTCAGTTGCACTAACGATCTTGCACAGTCGCGCTAACATATTTGCAATGGTGCGCTAACAGTTTTAGTGAGGGGCTAACAGGTTTGATGAGGGGACTAACAAGGTTGATGAGGTGCGCGACATAGTCTAACGGTTAGACAGGGGGGCTTCTAACGATCTTGCTAAGTCTCTGGCTTCTTTTCTTTGCACCCCAACCCCCCTAAATACTGGCACGGTACTTACTACTATATACATAGTAATACACACAAATAATCACCTAAAATTGAAATATGCCAGAAAAAACGGTAATGCATTTGTTTGCTTCTCCCTTTTTTTGCCAGTAAAAAGGCTAGGAGTCCCTACCCCTCAAAAATTTTTTTAAAATTTTCGATAAAAACAATTTGCTTTTCTTGTCAAGAGCCTTAATATGCTAACATTAAGAAATAGTTGACTTTATAAGTAGCCCCTTACGAAGTAGCTAGTATGTTTTTTTTTAGATAGGCTAGTAATTAAGTAGCCCCTTATAAATCTAAGTAGCAACTTATACATGCAACTATCAAAGAAGATAAATCCAAATCTCCTTAAAAATGTTAAGAACCTCCCTGTTGCAGAACAAGAGAAGGTACTTAATCTATTAAAAGAACTCAAAGAAGCAGAAGATAAAGAAGCGGCTAGGGAAGGTTTCATGCCTTTCATTAACAGAGTTTGGCCTGCTTTTATTGAAGGCCGTCATCATAAAATTATGGCAGATGCTTTTGAAAGAGTTGTTAAGGGTGATTTAAAGCGTTTAATCATTAATATGCCGCCAAGGCACACTAAGTCTGAGTTTGCTTCTTATTTACTTCCTGCTTGGTTTTTAGGACAAGCTCCTGAGAAGAAGATCATACAAACAGCACACACCGCTGAGTTATCAGTTGGTTTCGGCAGAAAGGTTCGTAACTTAGTTGATGGTGATGATTACAAAGAAATATTCCCTGATGTATCGCTCAGGTCTGATTCAAAGGCAGCGGGGCGTTGGAGTACAGGAAAAGGTGGAGAATACTTCGCTATAGGTGTTGGGGGTGCTGTAACAGGTAAAGGTGCTGATCTTTTAATCATTGATGACCCTCACAGTGAACAAGAAGGTCAAAGTGCAGATCCTAGTGTCTTTGATAAGGTTTATGATTGGTACACATCAGGGCCAAGACAGAGACTACAGCCCGGAGGGGCTATTGTTATCGTAATGACCCGATGGCATAAAAGAGATTTGACGGGCAAAATTATTAAAACATCTGTTCAAAGAGAAGGAATGGATGAATGGGAAGTTATAGAATTTCCGGCAATTATGCCTTCAGGAAAGGCGTTGTGGCCTGAATTCTGGTCTATACAAGAGCTAGAGGCTCTTCGCAGCGAACTACCCGCTCCTAAGTGGAGCGCACAGTACCAGCAAGACCCGTCTTCTGAGGAAGGCGCACTCGTTAAAAGAGAATGGTGGCAGAAGTGGGAAAGCGAGACCCCGCCTTTATGTGACTTCATCATTCAGTCTTGGGACACAGCGTTCCTGAAAACACAGAGATCTGACTACTCTGCTTGCACAACATGGGGTGTATTCTACCATCCAGACAGTGATGGCGTTACGCAACCGAACATCATATTACTTGACGCTCATAAAGAGCGATTAGAGTTCCCTGAACTAAAGAAATGCGCTTTAGAGTTTTACAATGAGTTTCAACCTGATGCGTGTATCGTTGAGGCAAAAGCCGCTGGGACTCCTCTTATTTTCGAGTTAAGAGCAATGGGCATTCCTGTAGGGGAGTACACCCCTTCTAGAGGTAACGATAAAATCTCTAGGGTTAATGCTGTTTCAGACTTATTCGCATCAGGCATAGTCTGGTGTCCAGAAACCCGCTTTGCGGAGGAGGTGATCGAAGAATTTGCAGCCTTCCCTGCTGGAGAGCATGACGATCTCGTTGACTCTTCTACACAAGCACTGCTTAGATTTAGGCAGGGAGGGTTTCTTCGTTTGAACTCTGACGAAGAAGATGAGCCGTTTTACCCTAAAAGAGCAGAGTATTATTAATGGCCTTTTTGCAGAGCAACATACCCTATTTTAAATGTTGGGTAAGAAAAGAATACACACACAACAACCAAAAATATCATGGCGAGTTTCTTCATGCGATGGCGGTTGCTGTAACTACCATGCCATCAAGGTGTCTTAGCTTTCAGGTAATATTTACTGGGGCGGAGACTTATGATGATGATGAGCAAGAGAATATACATGGCGGGGCAATGTGGGCAAGAATGCCTATTACTGCACTTGTAGCAGACACCCCCTATGAAGAATGGCCTGAACCCATGCCAACTTGGGCAGTACAGCCTTGGGATTGTATGTCTCACGAT
>Ga0098060_1001288_pt1 | contig 10223 bp, 3 predicted proteins | sample 21_taG_FD_77063 | JGI IMG/M metagenome (GOLD analysis project Ga0098060, IMG submission 77063) | Marine viral communities from the Subarctic Pacific Ocean - 21_ETSP_OMZ_AT15319 metaG | ecosystem: Environmental > Aquatic > Marine > Oceanic | place: Pacific Ocean | collected 2015-01-19 | reverse complement strand
ATTTTTAATCGCATCATCTGCAAAGTAAAAATCATTATAACCTTCAATGTATTTATCTTTTACCCAGTCAGCTTTTGCTTTTGCAGCACCGTTTTCAAGACCAGTTATGTTTTCCATGGGAACTTCTAAGCCCACACCTTTCAAAAACTTATGTATTGCTATGGCAGAAGCTTGTGGTCTAGCAGTTAATACAAATATATCTTTGTTACCAAACTTACCTTGTCGCTTAACAGCTAAATTAAATAGTGGTCCTTTTTTACCATCTATAACTTTATTAAATTCACTAAAATCATATTTAGCACCTTGCTCTGTTAGCTTAGCGTCTCTTTTAGCAAACTCTGTAGCGTTGATTTTAAACTTTTTACCATTAGGCATAGTAACTATAATTTGACTATTAGTTCTAGCTAACGTATCGTCAAAATCAAAAATACTTATACCTCTTTTCTTTTTGTTTCTATTTCTACCTTGTTCTAATATTTTATCAAGCTTATTTGCATCAACAATTTTCTCTAAGTTTTTAGCTTGCTGCTTATACTCAGATGTCATTATCTCTTGGTACAACGTCTTTTTAAAACCGCTACTAACACTATATATGTTTTTAGCTAACTCTAAGTTTTGTCCAAATCTAAATATATCTGCGTTACTAGTTCTAGCATCTATTGTTTCTCCTTTTGAATTTTTAATAAAGTCTATCATGTTAAACTCGGCTAACCTTCCGTAAACACCTCTGTATTTACTTAAACTTTTACCACCTTCAACACCCCACATATTTTCAGCAATTAATAAAGCTGATTCTAAACTTTGCTCACTACTTGACTTTAAATGCTCATACTTAGAGTATTTTTTAAACACACGTGTTTCAGCTTGGTTTCTAAAAGACTTACCTTTAAACGCAGTAAAACCACCATTGTTATTTACATAACCACCATCTTTGACCATTTTATCAACCTCTTTTTTTATTTCTGGATTATTAAAATAACCTTCTTTAGGGATCCAAAAATAACTTCCTGGTGATAAGTTTCTCTCACCTTTAGTTCCTTGCTGTGAGTTTTCTTTCTTTAATTTAAACACGTGACCTAATCTACTATCTTTGATTTTTTGCGTTGAACCACTATGTACCCAATGTTCTAAAGTTCTATTGAACGCATCGTAAAAAACATCTAGTTGTTTTGCGCCTGGGTTCTCTTTGTAATACTCAGCAAGTTGTTCTCTACCTTTTTTACCACCTATAGCAGCTGCTTTTCTCCAAGCAGTAAAGTTGCTAGCATTGTAAGCTCCTTTTATAGATTTCCAGTCTATCGACTCTACTAATTCAACAATTTCTTTTGGTAAAGGCTTTTCACCTTTAACAGATGTAGATGGTTTTGTTAAAGCTTCTTTAAGTGAGTTTATTTCTTTAGCTAAAGAAGCAGCATTACCTTTACCTAGAGTTTTGTTGTGTAAACCAACAAGATCCATCATCAAAGCCATGTTGCCATCAATTTTATTTTGTGTGATAGCTGGCCATAAATCAAATATAGTTTTAGAATTTTTAATATAATTTCTTCTTACACTCGCGTTATCTTTAGATTGAAATTCTTTAGGGCCCATGTTAGCATACTCATGGTTAGTCATAACTTCTGCAAACTTAGAACCTTTAACGCCAGACACAAATCTAGTCTGAGCATCAACACCAGCTAAAGCCTTATTAGCAATAGATATGTCTAACATGTCTTTAACCCTATCATATGCTTGTTGACCGTACTTGTTAACAAACATACCGCTGTTTCTTTCGTGTAAGTTTAAAGCACTAATTTGTTCTTCTAGTTTTAACTTGCTATCACCAAAAGCTTTACGAAGATCATTAGAATTTAGTAGTTCAGATTTACCACCAGCAATTTGATTATACAAAGCATCTCTAGCGGCTTGATCTCTTAACTGAGGATTAACAGCTTCGTTACCAGGTTTTTCTAAATAATTTCTAACAACTTGATTTGTTATTGCTCTACCTGTTTCAGATATTAAAGCATCTATAGCTCTTATTTGTTTGCTTTGAGCTTTTATTTTAGTTTGCTTAAAATCAACCTTACCATCTGGTGTTAAAAATATTCCTAGTTTTTCTAAAAACTGTGTTTTATTTAAGTTTTTAATTTTATTTTGAACAGGTAAGCCTGCTGTTTTTCCAGTTTGAGCTGCAGAAGCTTGCGCTTCTTTACCTTTTCTACTAGCAGCATTATAAAGCAAACCGTTTAATAGTGACGGTTCTATCATTGTAGACAGACCTTCTATTTTAGATTTACCTGTTTTTAACATAGCACCATGAGGTAACAAGTCATATAATGTTTTCCAGTTTTCAGCTATGTATTCTGCTTTTTGTTTTGCATTTTTACTAGACTCTCCTTTAACTACATCAGCTCTACCACCAAACATTTCCATTGTAACATCTGGGCTTAAATCTAATAAATCTCTATAGTTGTATTTCTCTATATTTTTAACATCAATTTTATTTTCTATAGATTCAATATGAGTATCTGTTAACTTTAAACGTTCTTTTAGATTTATCAAACCAGCTTCTGCTTGTCTTGGCCCAACACTTCCGCCAGACGAAACACCACCTTCAAGTTGTAAAAAGCTACCATCAGCATCTATACTAACTGTTTGTATTTCTCTTCCTTTAGTAAACTCCTTGTATATAGCTCCAGATCTTCCACCACCAAAACCACCACCGCCATAAAGACCCTGTATTAAATATGCACCAAACTCACCTTTAGAAGGAGTGTATGTTTTAGAAAGCTTAACTACTTCTAAAAGTGTCTCTTGTTTAAAATCAGATCTTTCACCTCCTTTAGCAGGGTCAAACTTATTGTTTACAAAACTCTCAACAAGCATCATGTTATTAGCTATAAGTCTACCTTCAATAGCTAGTGATCCACGATTGTCTAAATTCTTTTCTTTTTCAATTCTTCTTGCGTCTATTAATTTTTCAGATAACTCTTTATTCTTTTGTATTGTTACTTCGTTTTTAACATCTTTAGAATTTAAAGCTTCTCTTTGTGAATTTTGCTGTATATCTAGTTTTAATAAATCAACTTCATTTAATTTGTATCTACCATCTTCAACCTTAAGTTCTGACAACGGGTTGTCTTTAACAAATCTAGTTAGTTTGTTTGAATAGCCAACGTCTAAACGTATGTCTCTAGTTAGTCTAGCTATATAGCCTATAAAATCTTCTGCTGTTTTTATTTTTGGTTGATAACCAGGTATCATTTCTTCAAAGAAACTAGTAAAATTAGCTTTAACTTCTTTTACAAGACTAGTTGCGTATAACTCGTAGTATAAGCTAGGGTTTGAAAAAGCCTCTAGCATATAAGCTAAATACTCTTCATTTTTAATTTCACTACCTCTACCTGACTCAAGCAAGTCTATTATTTTCTTTAACGACTCTGGAGCTTTATCTAAGCCTTTAGTTAAAGATCTACCAATTTGTTTATCGTACTTGTGAAACACCTGAGCCATGTTCTTTTTAAACTGCATTGTCATACCTGGATTTGCTGATTCTATAGCTCTAAAAGCAGCGTGACCAATTAACTCGTGTATTTCTTTACCTTTATAACCTTCTTTATTATATACCTCTTTATTAAATATTATAAGGTCTTTACCACCTTTACCACCACCTTGTAAAAATTGAGCTGGGCTCATGTTTTTTCCACCGTGGAAATTTTTGTTTTTACCATCTACAAACCTTACATCATAGCCTTTGTATAAAAACTCTCCTTTTGAATTTTTACCAACAGCTTCTTGTATTATTTTTTGAAAAGGCTCTGTGTATCTTTTCTTAAAGTTAGCTTCAAACTCAGGGCTTTTAGTGTCTAACTCGTTAGCCATTTCTTCAACAATCACCATATTTGCAAATTGGTCTCTTGTCTCTTTATAAGCATCATATTTAGACTTGTCTTCTACAGATAATTCTTCATATTTTTTATCACCTATAATTTTATCCATAGCGTCTTGAAGCTCTAGAGACGCTCTTTCTTTAGCACCTGTAGACATTAAATCTACACCAAGACCTATTTTACCATCAGGCTTAACTCTAAGTGCTTTTACATTGTGAGCCCCAACTAAACCAAAAACAAAAGAGTTGGTAATAAGCCTCTGCGTAACATCTGACATACTACCATATAAGTCGTTAAACTCTGCTTTGAAATCTTTAACGTCCATAAAGTCTTCATATGCTAGCTCAGTAATACTAGCTAGCTCCATAGAAGCCGCACCAATTGGACCAGCTTTAACAACTTTGTTGTGTAGGTTGTTTAACCAGTTCCATCTAGCGTTAATGTTAAAATATGGTTGAGCTAAAACTCCTCCTGTATAAAAAGCGGCACCTGACGTGGGTTTAAAACCAACAGCTTGCATTTTAGCTTCTTCTACAGCTACCATACCTAAATGACCTAACATTTTTTTAACTCTACTACCTGATCTTATCATTCTACCTAAAGCAGCTGGAATACCAGTTCCTTTTGTTATAGCACCAACAACAGCTAGCTCGGTAAGCATTGGAGCAAAATGACCAACACCTTCTGAAACGTTTTCAGACATGCTTCTTGCTAGTTGATCTTTTTGATCGTTAGTAAATTGTAAAGACTTTACCTCACCTTTTTCTATTTTATCTTTATTTTGTATATTGTAATCTGATTGAAACTCTTGGATTTCATCTAATAAAAATCTATTAGTATTTGTTTTACCAGTTATTTTAGCTAAATTTTCGTCAGCCTCCATTTCTGTATTTCCAAAAAAATGAGTTCCAAAAGCTTTAGCACCAGTGTTAAACATGCTACTAAAAAAGCCAGGTTTTTCAAGTTTAGCAGGATCTATATCTAGTTCATGAAGTTTAAACATTGCTCTTCTAGCTCCTAAATTATCATCTAAAGCAGCGTCGTGAGTTTCCATCCACTCTCTATCTTCCTTGCTCAACGCGCTAGTACTATTAAGTACTCCAAACCCGTCAGCATCTCTACTAGATAATCCATTTTTATGCATTGTTGCGTAATCACCCTCCCAAACGTAACTATATTCTACACTTCTTCCTTGAGTAAACTTATCGTCGCCTTGATTTGATTTTCTTTTTGATGTAATTTTTATACCAGGTAAATTTTCAAGTTTTGGTTTAGGTACTAATGTTGTAAAGTTAATTTTTATATTTTTATTTTTTGCTTCTTGTTGTAAATTAAAATATCTTTTAAACAAACCATCGTAGTGAACCTCCATAGCTTCACGATCACTAAGCATTGCATTGCCAGCTTTGTTTTTTACACGTCTAATGTTTTCAGACTGTGATTCTTTTGTTAATCTTTCAGATGCGGCTATTCTATCAGCAGAAGCTTGAGTGTAATTTTGGTTAACATAATAACTACTACCAAGCTCTTCATCTCTAAGCGATATACCTTTTATTACATTTTGAGATTTATCTATAATATTTTGTTCTACCTGTATTTGATCTAGTAGTATTTGCGAATCACCGTCACCAGCTTCAATTCTAGCTTCAAGATCTTTTATTTTATCATAAGACTTTCTAAGTATTTTTACATTTAAATGTTTTATTTGAGCATCTTTATCACCTTCACCATCTATTACTTTGCCATTTTTATCTCTTTTTATACCTAGTTCTTTATCTATAAAACTTTTGTAATAAGGAGTTTCAAATACTTTTTTATCTTTTTGATCAGTTTGAGCTTTAACAAAATTCCAATAGTCTTCTGTTTCTTTAGCTTCAACAAGCGTTGTTTGAAACATACCTTTAGAAGCAACACTACCATTTATAAATTTAATAAACTGATCTTTACTTAATTTAGTTCCTGTTTTTTGTTTAATTTGCTCATACAACGTATCGTTTATTTTCTCTCTAGTATCACCCATCATAACATCAAGCTTATTAGTATCATAACTATGAGCTTCGCCTATACCATATTTTGCAGGGTTGTCGTATATTTCTCTTAAATTGTTTTTAGTAACATCAGCTAAGTTACTAACCTCTTCTGCAGATAATGGAGTGTTTACATTGTTTGTATAGTTAGACGTGGGAATACCCATGCTGCTAGTACCATATGATGTAGTTGGTCTTGATTCGCCTTGAGTTGTTACAACTGGATAATCTTGAGGTAGTAGGCCTGTTTTTTTAAATGCTTGTTTTTCACCTTCAGTTGATGTATTGTTTTCCTCTATAAACTTAATAAAATTATCATATTGAGAATCTTGCTTATCTCTGTTTTCACCATAATTCCAAAATGATTTTAAAGTAAATGTTTCAGACTTTTTGTTAGGACCAGTCACAGTTATTCTGTCAAACCCAGGTGTAGACTCTTCAAACTTATAAGGTAAGTCTTTATATTGATTTTTTAATTTTTCAACAACTTTTCCTTCAGCATCACCACCAGTTCTATCACCCATGTCAAAATCTTCCATTGAAATATGGTTATATGATGGTAGCTCTACGTTTTCTTTGTTTTTATCTTCTTCAACAAAGTCAGTAACACCATATTTTTCTTTAAACTCATCTAAACTAATACCTAATTGGCTTGCCGCAGATTGAAGATAATCTAAATCAACCTGCTTTCCATTTAATTCAAACATATTTTGTTATTTAATTTTTTTCAAATACTCGTTATACATTGCTGTAAAGGCAGCATCGTTTACATTATATTTAGCATCAGTTCCCTGTGTTAGTGCCGCGTACATATTTCTTCTTCCCCTATCTGTACTAACATTGAATTTTTGAGGCTCTAAGCTTTCACTACCTTTTTTAGTGTAAAAAGTTATTACAGTTTCACCTTTTTTGTTTTGTGAAACTTCAGCTGGATTATCTGGATCTACATCTTCTCCACCTATTTTACCACCTGTCATATCTATTATAGCATCAAACTCCTTTTTTACTTCTTCGTTTGATACTTTAGAACCAAACTCATCAGCGTATAAATCCTTCCAAGAATTCCATACATTGTCAAAGTCTTCATTTTCTGTGTTGAAAGAACTTGATGAAGAACCACTGTAATTATCCCAATTAACATTACCGTTTTCATCTTGTTCTTTTAGTCCAAATTCAACCACGTCTTGTAGTGTTTTTGATGGAAGGCTAGATGCGCTTCTATTAGGTTTTTCTTTGTCAGCTCTTCTGTTCCAAGCTTCTTTTAATGTGTTATACTCTTCTCTCTCTACACTGTCTTTTACACTAGCTTTTGAAGGAAAGAAGCTTTTGTCAAGAGCACTACCTTCGATTAAATCATTTTTTAAAGTTTGAACTAAATCAATTTTTTCAAGTTTAGCTCTACTTAACATCATGATGTCATTGAAGACTCTTTCATTACCACCGCCAGACGAGCTATTGTTATTATTATTATTATTTTTCGTTTCAGGCTTCATCTGAGCTTTTGGTGGGAAACCAGCATACTCTCTTAACTTAGCTTCTTTGTAGTTATCAACAATATCTTTATGAAGAAGCGATTGTTGTTTACCTTCTTTGTCTATGTATGTTAACGTTGCTTCTGGGTCATACTCAGCAGTCCTAGCTCCTTGGAACATGTTTGTATTAGCTAAAACGTTATTCCAAATGTATTGTCTATCCTCAAATGTGTTGTTATCTTGAACAGCTTTTTCTATTCTAGTGTTCATATCAGTATCAGCTTCATCTTGACTAAGCTGACCACTTTTTACTAAGTTTTGAGTAGCTGTAAAATTCTTAGCAATTAAAGCTCCGTCTTTTTTGTATCTCGCTTCATAAGAAGCAACACCTTCTTTGTTACTACCCCACATATCTCTAGCAACATCTAGCTCTGTCTTTGTAATTGTTTTTTTAGTATTACCTTCCATCCAAGTTGCAACTGTTGTACCATTTTTCTGTTCATATTTTATATTAGCATCGCCATGTATTAAATGACTAAAGAAAGAATGAGCATTTTTGTGTTTACCCCAGTTACCCCAATCTATTTCACCAGGATTAGCACTTATCCAACCATTTTCTATTTGGTCTTTTATGCTTGCATTAAAACCACCAATTTCATCAGCTCTTTTGTTAGCTTTAATTTTACCTTTTCTTGTTAAGTGTTTAAATGTTACAGGTTTATTTTTATTTGTTCTTCTAAAAGCTCTACCTCTTGTTTCTTCAGCAGCTACTTCACCAACAATATTATCTAAAGCAGCTGTTGTGTTTTCAGTGAATACGCTTGATATTTTGCCAACCGTCATATCTGCATCAGCAGCTTCAGGTCCGTCTCCGCGTTTGTTTGATAATAAACTTCCTTTTCCACTCGGGTTACTAGGATCATTCTCATTCGTTTTAAAAGCTTTTCCAACGTCTTTACTAGCTTGCAGTATACTAGACTGGATAGCATCATTCATTTGAGTATAGTCACCCTCTCCCGCTATATCTCCACGGAAATAAGCACCAGTACCTTTATTTATACCCGGAGCTTTTATATTTGGGTTCCAAGTTTCTAAACCTGGAGCTCTACCTGATCCTGTTGTTTTTGTTGCCATATTAATTCTTTATTTTATTTTAACTACCTGCTTGACCAGCTACATATAAGTTCGCGCCAGCGCTAAGAGCGTTTGGTATTGCTTGACCCATTATTTGGTTTGATTGCATTTGAAGTTGGTTACCCTGTGTTGCGTATTGCGTTTGCATACCTGCAGTTCTATCTAACTGAGCTATATCTCTATTCTCTTGCGTTTCAAACATGTATTGTTTTCCTTGAGCTTTCATAGCTTGCATTCTTCTAGCTTCGCTAATTCTCATAGCCATATTACTTTGCTCTCCTTGTGCTCTAAACATCGCGTTTTGTGCTTCTTGCTGTTGAATACTAGCTGATATACCTCTTTTGCTTCTTAAAGCTGCGTTTGCTAAAGCGGTTGCACCGCCAGCGCCTTGACCAGTAGCTCTTACTGTATCTAAAGTATTAGCTAAAGCTATATCTGCTTCTTCAGCTTGAAACTCAGCCGCTTCAGTTGCTACTTGTAAGTTAGCCATTGGATTAGCAATCATATTAGAAAGATTACTCATACCAGAAAACGGGTTAACTATATCTTGTCTGTTAGCCTCTAAAATATCTAGTTTTTGCTGTGTGTCCTTAGCAGCTGCTAAATTTCTTTTACTAGCTTTATTTGCAGAGTTCGCTGATATAGCTGAGCCTGCAAGACTCAAACCACCACCAATTAATAAAGCTGTACCTATGCTTAAACTCATAATTAATTATTTTTTATTTTTAACATATTTTTCATATTCTTCGTATGTTACACAAGCTATATCTTTTTCTAGCTCAATAACATCTTTTTTGTTTTCTGTGTTTGGAAAAACATTATACCAAACAGTTGTTTCATGTGCGTAAACAACTCTTTTATCACCTGGTGTTGAAACAATATGACAAGGTGCTTGAAAATCTTTAACACCATGCTCATTAGCTATTGTTACATGACCATGTAATAAAAAAATCATGTGTTTATGTTTATATATAGCCCCTATTGATAACGTGCCTTTAAACAGAAATATCTGCCTTATATACACACTATCCATAAAAAAATTACGAATAGGAGTTAGTTTACTTTCTGTTGAAACTATAGGTTTTTCTTTAGTACCTACCTCAACATAATTACTATCTTTAGACACATCCATCATTGTCTGTTGTAGTTTGCTAACTTTGCTTTTAAAGTTAACTGCAAGCTCGTTCATTACAAACGGCCTTATTTTATTTTGATTCATATTTAATTAAACTATTACTTCGCTGCTAACAGAAAATAATTCTGCTTTCGCAGCTGACTCTGTTTCTTCAGGTTGCCAGTATTGCATTCTAACATCTGAATAATAACCTTTAACACCAGTTGTATTAAAGTTTGATCCATCTTGAAAAAAGTCTCTAGCTTTGTTTCTTAACTCACTAAAATAAAAACCTTCTTTTTTGATAAATCCAATTGTTTCACTACCAACTACTGTTCCTTCTTGAGGAACAACATAGCAAGTGTTAATATCATCATAAGTGTTATAACCACTAATCATATTTCCACCAGTGCTAAAAGACTGCATATTCCAACCTGTTGTACCTTCGTAATTTATAGTTAAAAACGTTTTAACTATTTCTGGTTTGTCATTGAAAACAAAGTCAACAAAAGCTTCATGATTTCTAGAGTTTCCAACAAAACTACATCTAGGAACATTTTCTGAATGCTGTAAATATAAGTTATTACTATTAAAAGAATAAAAT
>Ga0098060_1001283_pt1 | contig 10235 bp, 3 predicted proteins | sample 21_taG_FD_77063 | JGI IMG/M metagenome (GOLD analysis project Ga0098060, IMG submission 77063) | Marine viral communities from the Subarctic Pacific Ocean - 21_ETSP_OMZ_AT15319 metaG | ecosystem: Environmental > Aquatic > Marine > Oceanic | place: Pacific Ocean | collected 2015-01-19 | reverse complement strand
CTTATAGGAAATAACTGCCCATTAGCGGGCGTAAGCTGCATAACAAAACCTCGTTTTGCGTCTGTAAAATAAACATTGTTACCAAAAGTAGCAAAAGATTCAGGGTTATTGCTTATGCCATAATTTCCATTGAAAGACATAGCTTGCCCTAAGACTAAATTTGTAGCGGTTACATTAACACCGTCATCGGCATTAAATAGCGCATCTTTATCAGCTAGAATTTTAAATACTTTATCTTCACAAAATGCTAGCAAATTAGTATCAAGAGCATGCAATTTTTGAATACCCCCATAATTTGGCTCTAATTCTTTCGTTATTCCATCAGCTAAATTAAATTTATTTAACTCATTGATACCTGTTCTAGAATTATATAAGCCAGAAAATATTAACCCATATTTACGATGTTCCTCGGCATAATTTGTTTCTGGTGTATTGACTCTAACCCCTTTAACTAAAGATGTTGAATTAAATTTGTCTTGTATATTTGTTGACTCTAAATATATTTTATTATTAGTGCCCCCAACTGTAGCAATACAATTAGACCAATCAACTATGTTTTCTAAGCCGTGGTCAGATAAAGAAAACATGCTTGACGCTTCCCAATACAAATCAAGATTAGAATCATCCCCTGGCTCAGTTTCAAAATCAAAATACTTTAAAGATTCAAGTTCACCTTCTTCGTCTAATTTTGTTTGGCCAACAGGTAAATTTACTAGTGAAGTAATGCCTGCTTTTCTAGGCACTTTAACAAAGAAAGAACCTTTTAATTTTTTTTGCCCAGATTCAGATAACCCTAATTTAAAAAACTTTACGTCAACTTCTGTTTCAAGATTCCAGTTGCCGCTTGGAGCAACATCTAAACCTTTAGTTGCAATTATTTCGTCGTTATCATTTAATTGATTAGATATTGTTATTTTAAAAACATTCCTTTGTTCTACATCCCCGGCAGTTTTAAATTCAACTTCATCAATTAAAACTTTTTTTGTTTTAATTCCGTTTTCTTGGGCAAATTGAATAGCTAATCTTTCGTTAAAGCCTGTAAAATCAACAGTCTGAGCAGTAGAATAAGGGCTTTCTTTAGAATCAAATGTAGTTGTACCTTCTTGTTCTATTATATATCTATTGAACTGCGCGACCACATTTTGCGTATCAAAATTTATGCCGCCTTGATCTTTTATATAAAACGTTTGATTGTTTGACGTATTAGAATTAGCAGGGATTTGAGTAGCATTAGTATTATAGCCTGTTACAGCAATAGTATTTTCGTCAGTCATTGTAAAGCGCTTAATAGCTTTTCTTTCTATAATTTGTGCTTTTACAATATCAGGCGCTTCATTTTCAATATCTAAAACTGGTATTCTTGAAAGTTCAGTTATAACATTACCAGCTGTAGTAAGACTAGATACAAACCCGTTTCTTTTTGGTATTAAAAAAGAATCTTCTGTTATTTTATTTCTATCTTTAGAATCAAACTGCAAATAAATATTAGCGGCTTCTGTGTCGCCCGGGTCTCCATCTAAATAGCTATTAAAAGCTGTCATATTATAAAAATCTGTAGAAACATCTTTTATATAATATTTATAGCTTGAAGCCCAAGACGGAGCGTCGCTGTTTATTTTAGCCGTTAACTTTATTCTAGAACTATAAGTAAAATCAGTTTTAATTAAAGAAGAATTATCAGAATTATTACCTACTTTTTGTGATAAAAGACCACCTTGTCTACCATACTTATCCATGTAGACAACACCTACATCATAAGTTCTATTTGTTTTTACGGACGGACCAGACACGGGGTCAATAACCCCTACAGTGCCAATCTTTATTTTTAAACCTTCACCTCCTAAGTCGTTCTTACCTTGATTAAATTTAGTAACGTAGTTACCATATATTAATCTATTAGCGGTAAATTCTTGTGATTTAGCTTTTAAAGGTACAGCATCAAACTGTCTTGTTAATTCAGAATTAGGTAAGGCTATACCAAAAGATCTTTTAGATATTATAATACCATTTAAAAACCCGTTACCTCTATCGGTGGGGTCAATTTCTATAGTTTTTAATATATATACCGTAGAAGATATTGATTCTGTATATAATATATCTACAGCAACAACATCTTCTCTACCTTTCGGTATATTATTAAGTACAATGTTTTCTACATCATTAACCATAAACACGTTAAAACCTTTTTCGTATCTATCGTTTATTGACTCTATAGGTTTAGAAATAAACTGTACCTCCGTAAAAGGGGCATAAGGCGAATATTCGCCATCATCATACTTCCACCTATAGCTTATATAAGGAAATATTTTTTCAAAAGGTTTTACTTTTTCTGCCATTTATTATTTTTGTAAAATTTTTAGTATTATCAATACCATCGAAGAACAATATTACAAAGTATGTCATTCAGACCCTCACTGTGGTTAAGGCCCATACTTCCATAACTATTATTCCTATCTCGTTGTCCACCCTCTTCATAACCAAAATTAAAACCTTCACTTTTCAATACAATAGATACCACTACGTATCTACGGTTCGTTCCAGGAGGAGGAGTATATATTCTTACGGAATTATTGTTTCTTACAATTGGAGCCGGCCATGAGTTTGATTCAGGCCCCGGTGGTGATGTAGGAATTTGTATAAACCAATTATCTGGAAGGCCTGCTGTGTTAATATCTACATCAATATAATCATATTTTTTATTTTTAGGAAAAAATATACCCCCCACTCTAAATCCAGATACTTTGTCATTACGATATAAAATTTCATCAATACTTGATCTAGTAATTTGAAACATACCTCTTTCTACATTTTTTGTAGGATTTAAAACATATACTCTTTCAACACCAGAAAAACCAAAAACATTATCTACTGTTTCATAAAAAGCAACTACATAATAAAATTTATCAGCGTTTGGCGTTGGAAAATTTATATTAAATGACAAAGGCAACGTCCACCTATAACCTTTTTTATAGGTTTCTAAAGAAGTTTGCGTAGAAACGCTTTGCGTAGCATTATATTTTGTAGTTCCGGATGAAGGTGAATTATACTCTTCCATAAACTCCGAAGGGCTTGCAGGCATAGTTAAAGACTGATTTTCTAAAAAATAAAAACCAAAATTAATTATTTGGGGCTTTAGCATTCCATAACTCCAATTTGCACTAGCGGCTAAAATATTATTTCTACGCTGAGCTCCCCAAGAGTTAGCTGAGCTAGGCACATTATCATTGGTAAATGCGTTAAACTCTTCAACCATAAAACTAGCACTATTGTCTATTGGCAATAAAAGATTGTTTACACTATTGTCTATAGAAATATAAGGTGATATAAAAGTTTGTATATTGCCATTAGTATTAGTAGTAACAAAAGTAGAGGCATAATATTCTACAGTAGTTATGCCTGTTACATCTGCTGTAAAATTAATTTCTTCATTTTTCCCTTGTTCCTTAATATTTGTTAAAACTAACTTTTTTTCAATTCTATTTGTTGCGCTAGCCATAGTAGCTGCGTTTCCTGACTGATCAGAAAATGGATTAGAAAATTCTGAAGCTGGTTTTAAATAAACTCCTATTTCAGTTATTGAATAATTAGGACTTGTTTTAACAGCTTTGCACTTTACAGTAACACTTGTTTTAGTTAAATTATTTTCAATGCTTCCATCATCTATTATAACTATTTCAGGATTAACATCAACAGCTGATATATTAGGTAGCGTTGTTACTTTCTTAGGGCCACTCCATTTTTTATTATTTAATAAATCTATTAAAGATTCACTGCCGTTTACAACGGTACTGTTTAACGTAGTTGAAGCTGTTGTCTCAGGCAAAGTATAAACACAAACATAATGTTCTGTTCCAGGTGTTAGCCCAGTGCCGCAAGAAATATTTACATCTAAATACTCATTTACATTTTGGTTTATATGATTATTTATAGTTGAGACTGATTCTGTTGCTAAGCGCTTTGTTGCTGTAGCAGCCCAAGCATCTAAACCAGGACTTCTGCCATCCGGTAAAATTGTTATGTCAGGTGGTGGTGTTGTAGAAACATAAGCGCCAACCTCAGCAATTCTTTTGCCGTCTTTATGGACTTTAGCTGTAACTGTAAATCTATCATCTTCTTTAACGGTTATGAACTCTTTACTATTGTTTTCAAAAATAATTTGTGGAGAGCCTATGGTTGTTTTTGTAAATTCAGATTTAGTAGAGGGATTTATGTTATTAACTTTAGAGTCCCCAAAAGGTTTGGTATATCTAGTTACGCCATCGCTACCTATCATATAACCCACCACCCTAAAACTAGGTGTGGATATTTTTATATTTTCAGATATTAAATTATTATATTCTTCAGCGGTTATAGACGGAATAATTATAGGATTTGTGTTTGTATACCTTCCTATATCAGAGTCTCCGGCATTAGGCGTAAATGTAAGATCACTTTTTGGTATTGTTATTGTTAAAGTATTATTTGGGTCTACTATGTCTGCAATAGTATCCCATACCCCGTCTTTTGATCTTTCAATTTCTTCTTTAGTAACAGGTTTTGATATTATAAATCCACAATCAGTTATTGTTGTGGTGTTTTTATTTGGTTTGCTTATTATATCAAGCGTAAAATCTGCATCTATATTCCTAGTACCTGAGCTAGAAAGAGCATAAGGTGTTTCAAACCCCCAATTACTTTCGGTCACTTCAAATATTGGATCTTTTGGATATTCTGGAAGTTTAAAAGTTTTTTTATCTCCAGTGTTTTCTACTCCGCCTGAAACATTATAAGCAAAATAACATAATTCCTCGCCATTTAACAAGGTTAGATAACTTGCTGTATTTAAACTGAATTTACCGCCTTTATTGTAATCGGTTGTAACTGCTACTTTAAATGTTTTACCATCAGCGGAAACATTATTTGTAAAAGATTTTAATAGTATATCTTCTTTTATATATTCATTTGTGCTAAAATAAAACCCAAGTTCTGTAATTTCTTCGTATCTAAATGGTTTTAAATAATCATTTCCATTAGAAAAGCCAGGAATTACAGCAGATGTATTTGAATGTTCAGTTACATCCCCTGTGACTACAGGAGCAACTTTTTTAGTTTTATTTTGTACTTTAGTTGTTACAGTGCCACTTGTAGCAAGATCATTGCCATAAACAGTACCATTTTTATTAGTAACAAAAGGCGTATAATAATATATTAAATTAGGTACAGTATTAAAAGAAGCTATTATTTTTTTTGTTTTAGGTTCAAATACAGCTGGAACAACATTCCCGTTGTTAATTAACTCTTGTACTGTAGGCGCTGTTTCATTATCATTTATTCTGCCTTCAGATACATATAGTCCAGAATTTAATATTTTAACATCACCGTCAACGCTTAGGTCAGATTCAACTTGTACTGTGTTTTCTATTATTCTAGGTTCTGTTGGCACTAAGCCAGAAGGCGCTGATCCTGATGCTGCACTATTAAGTATTTTAGCTTGCGCAACACTGCTGTAAAATCTTGTAGAATTACCTTTTTTCTTTCCAAAAGAAACAACATAAATCTCTCCAGTTGCTAATGCAGCATTATAATTTCCACTTGAAGAACTAGTAGATTGTATTGTTTCTTGTATAATTGCAACTCCACCTCCTAAATTTATATTTTTACTAACTATTTCAGTTGAAGAGGAGCCTCTACCGTTTACTAAACCTTCTAAAGTTTTTTCTGTAGCTGACCAAATAAAACCCCCTTCTACAAGTTGGCCCTCGTTTAATAATAGCCTTCCTGTAAAAGATGTGCTTGAAGTGCTATGCGAATCAATATTGATGTCAGCGTTCCCTTCGCTTGGGTTTATTATTTCATTTCCGTCTTTGTCTACACCAGTGTTTTTACCTTCACTCACACTTGCAAGAGTTAGATCATTAGCTCCAGTGCCAAAGGGCTCATCAAACTTTTGTGTAGTCATAGGAGCAATAGGGTGATCTTTAACAACTGTTATATCACCCTCTCTCATCTGCCTACCATAAATATGTGTAGTTCCTGAAGAATGGTCTACCTCAACACCCTCAAAATTACCTTTAAATTTTTCAATATTAATTTTTTTAGGTTCATTTTCGTTGTCGGTGTAAAATAACATCCCGTCGATTACATTAATACCTGTAATCATTCTATCAGGACTAAAATTTAATATATTACTTGCCATATTTGTTTTTTTATGAAAACGATATTGTTCCGTTACCAGTCCATACAATTACAGTATCGCTGCCAACTGTATTTGTAGCATAAGTCCCTGTAACGGTTGCCCCGCCATATGTTGCGGTTGCCATTCTTAAAATAGCAACACCGGCTTGGCCGGCATCGCCTGAATTTGCTCTAGTCGTTTGCTGGGTGGCGTTGGTAAAACCATGTCCCCCTTGAGAATAATAAAGAGATGTGCCGGTTATATTGCTAGACAAACCAGCTCCGCCTGCGGCTGAAAAATTATCTTGATGGTTGAAACTACTGGTAGATAAACCCGAGCCAGCAGATGTTGCACCACCCCCGCCAGCTCCGTGTAAGCCTCGTCTAGCGCTTATGCTACCTCCTGCAAAACCTTGCCCAGCTGTTCCTGAACCTCCTCCAGCAGAAAATTGGCTATAATTATTAGCATTGCCATCGGCCGCGGCACCACCTCCTGAACCGCCAGTTCCACCTGAACCAGCAACAGCTGCACTACCGCTATTTGGTGCATTACCACCACTACCTCCAGCTATAGCATTTAATATAGTTGTTTGTGAAGAATTGTTACTATCAACACGTACTAAAGTTGTATTTTGAGTAGCCGCTCCTACGGTTATATTGTAGGATATACCTGAAGCTGTATCTAAATCAATTGTACTTGGCAAAGCTTGGCCACCAACTTGAGTTGTTCCAAAAGAGGTTAATAAACCTCCCGCACCCCCACCTCCATGGCTTGCGTTCCCACCACCAGCAGTAAATAGATAATGAATTCCAACTGGATTAATTGCGGTGCCACCCTGCCAATCTATAGTAACGGGCCTCTGAGCATAAGTTATATTTGCTCTTTGTTCTGTTGGTATTGCTATTGAAAAGTTTATAGTTGCAGTACCATTAGCTGCTGAGGGTATACCAGAGGTTGTTACGGTTATTATATCACCCCCGTAAGTAGAGTTTTTATTTGTTGAATTAATACCCGCAAAAAATTGTCCGCCAGAAGCTGTTACAGTATCTGATGTTGTTTTTGTTCCTGTACCTGTAAATGATATAGAAGTATCAGATATAGGTGATCTACTAAGAGAAGGATTTGCTGTTGAAGTCCAAAGCCCCTGTGACCATGTTGTATTAACCACTGCAGGCGTAGCTGATATACTATAACCAGCGGCGTCGCTATTAGCAGGAGTATTAGATATTGATATACTTACCTGCAAATATGTATGATTGTTGCTGTTTGTATTATGTGTAACACTTGCGCTAGCCCAAGAAGGTAATCCCGTTATAGACGCAGAAGAAGCGTCTGTGAATTGGTAACCTGCATTAGGAAATATATAAAACGTTTCTGTTGCAGAATAACCAGCTGTTTGTGTTGTGCTAAACCCTGTATAAGTATTGCCAGACGAAGAAGCGGATTGCTTCAAAGTTGAATTGCCTATAGATGCAGTAGGAGTAAGAGAATACGTGTATGTTTGGGCCGCGCCAGCCGCTTGTTGAATAGTTCCAAAAGCTTGTAGACTTGTTGGTAAAAAAGCAGTTGTGCCCGTAGGCGTAACAGTAACTTTAGGGTTTCTTATTGGATCCCCTGTCCCTTGTGCCCCTATTGTTATAGTATGTGTTGCAGAACCAGACCCATCTATAGTATGTGTGCCAGTAGGTGCTGTTGCTCCAACTGTACCCGCTAATGTATATGTAGCTCCAGCTGTTCCTGAAACAGTAAAATTTTCTGTACCGCTTGTATTAGCTGTTGTTGTATTTACAAAAGCTAGGCTTGTTATAGCAAAAGAAGTGTTTGATGTTGTAAAGGTTTTAACAGCTCCGTCGGTTGTGCCTACAGAATTTGTAGCAAATGCTGCATAACTAATTTGTTTGTTTGCAACAAGACCTGTTATATTTGCCGTAAAATTGTTTTTTATTGATGAACTAGTAACTGTGGCGCGTGTTATTCCTGTACCCCCATTTTTTAATTGAGATATTGTTAAAACACTACCATCCGTTTTGTACCCATGATAAAAGCCTTGAGCTGTTACGCTAACACTGTTATTAGTTAAGGAACCAGCAAGAGTTGCTGTTGTATTCGCTATAGCTTTTGTATTTTCTGTTATTACCTCAGGAGCAGTTATAGTAGGCTGTGAAGCCGTTACGCTACCTGTTATTGTTCCAGAACCATTTTTATAAGCATTTGGTACTTTAACGTTTACAGAAACGTTTTTATTTACAGCAGAACCAGTTGTGTTTGGTGCGAATTTTGCTGTTATTGCTTGAGGATCACCAACACCTGAGTTAACAAATATTGTTCCATCTTGTGTTATAGAAGCACTAGGTGATGCAGTTGAAAAATTTAATTCAGTATTATTAGCTACTGAAAGATTTGAGCTATCTATTACTATAGTACTTATTGTATTGTTTATAGCATCGTATTCAAATATACCATCAGCAGTATCACCCGTGACAAAGTAATATATTTTTTCTTCTTCTGGATGAGCACATGACCCTACTACTTTAGCATTAGGATTTGTAGCGGCAGATAATCCGTATATATTTTGATTAGCAATTAATTCATTGCCTTTTAAATTTTCAGCCGCGCCAACATTAGCATCCTCTGAAGTATCGACGCTAATATTTAAAGCATCCCTATAAGATCCAGAGGGTAGTAATCTGTCATCTACATCTTTATCCATTTTAGCGGACTGAAATGTTCTTTTGCTTTCTGCCATTTAATTTTATTTAATGTTTAATCCATTTAGATTTGCCTCGTAGTACTTGAGCCATTTCTTCGGATTTATAATTTGAAAGTCTTATTTTTGTGTTTCTCATTTTAGAGCTAGCCTCTTTTCTATATAGCGGCGCAAGCTGCGCACTTGAAGGTCTTAACTTAGACAAATTATAAAGCATATAAGCATATAAAGCGTCCTCGGCAAGCTTTGGAACATATACTTTAGATAAGTCACCATTATCTGCTAGCCCGTCTGAAATATAGTCTAAAACAACTAAATTGTCTGCTCTGCCGCTAAAAGTTCCATCAAAAAATATAATTCCTTTAACTGTATCTATAAAAAACACTCCAGCACCAGTCATGTCTTCTGGATTGCTACCATATCTTTTATTAAAATAAGAAAAGTTATCGTCGTTATAATTATTATTATAATAATCTTGAGCAGATTGCGATCTATTAGCTGGATTATTAGGGTCTTGAAATCTAGTTATAGCTGTAGATTTAGCAGCTACTTGAACTTCTCCATCACTATCGTATAAAAAATTATGATTACCATCTTGTAAAATAGCAGTGGGGTTTCCAACTGTTCTTACAGGTAATAATACATTTTTTCTTCCGTCTTCTCCTATATGAGAAACTTTTACATAATTAACATAGTCTTGTGGTAAAGGAAATTGTAATGCAGGACCTAATTCTATTTCTACACTTTTTTCACTATGTAATATATCATAACTAAACTCTTGCATTCCTCTTTGTGCCCAAAAATCTACTTCGTATCTAGGTACTTTAGCTAGAGCTTTATCTTCTCCAATATATGCAACAATAAAATTGTTTATTATGTCTTCTAAACTAGCTCTGCTGTAATAACCTAAACCTTGGAAGTTAGCAGGAGTATTCCCGGAATCGCCCTCAAAGTTTGCATAATACTGTTGACTAGTATATATTTTTCTTGATTCTGCCATTATCGTTCAGATTGTATTATTTGTTGTTCTTTAGCGCTAGCCGCTTGTGTTATATCAGCTGCTCTTATTATTACACCAGCATAGGCTAATATTTTTACAACAAGCTCTGATTCTTCAGAAGGGTGTAGCTCGAAATTTTTATATTGGTTGTCGGATGGGTTTGCTACAATTTGTCCGCTAGCAGTACCACCAACCCAATTAGGCTCTATTGGTTTTCTTATATAGTTTAAAATAATAGAGCTTATCCCAGTAATAGGGTAAATAACTATGCCTCCCTCATGCCTAAGATATACAGGATTGTTTATTGTTGGCTTTGTTAATGGAGCTCTATTTAAATACATTATGTCTTGACTAGAAACTTCTGTAACGTGTAT
>Ga0098060_1001273_pt1 | contig 10296 bp, 9 predicted proteins | sample 21_taG_FD_77063 | JGI IMG/M metagenome (GOLD analysis project Ga0098060, IMG submission 77063) | Marine viral communities from the Subarctic Pacific Ocean - 21_ETSP_OMZ_AT15319 metaG | ecosystem: Environmental > Aquatic > Marine > Oceanic | place: Pacific Ocean | collected 2015-01-19 | reverse complement strand
TTTAAAAATTCTTCTTTAAGTTTCTCCCAAGTGTCAAGGTCTGATAATTGTTTAATTCTTTCTTTATCAAGCTCATTAGCATTTTTCATACTAGAAATTTGAGCCTTCACTTTATCAATCATCTTATCTACAGTTCTATCTGCAACTGCTTCTTCGATTGTTTCTTCTTCTACTACTGCCAGTTCTTCTAATTCAGAAACAACTTGTTCTGCCTTATATTCTTCTACCCAACCCGAATCATCTTCTTCTGGCTTTACAGGAGCTTTCTCTGGTTCTACTAGTAATACTTTCTTCTTTTTTACTTTCTTCTTTGCAGCCGCCATTTCATTGAACAGTTCTTCTAACCCTTCAATTTTGACTTCCTCTTTCTTAATTTTTTCTTTTAAGTCTGTCTTTGCCTTACTAATGGCACCGAAAAAACTTCCAAGTTCGTCTGCAAGTTCAGTTTTTTGTTCTTGTTTTTCTTGAACAAGTTTTATTTCTTTAATCTTTTCAGAGAATTTTGCCTCTTGTAACTGAGCAATTTCTTTCTCTATCTCTGGGTCTATATCTATCTCTTTTTTGTTTTCTTCAAATCTAGATACTAGATGTGGCGACCAACCTTTATAGTTCTTACTCATATATTTATCTAGTTACACTAGGTGTTACTGTAACTCGCCCCTCTATTCGTCTTGTAATCAAACCACCACTATCTGTTGTTGTTAAGTCCCACACATATCTACCTTCTGTCAAAGCAGCGGTTACTGTGTCTGTTAGTGTGATTGAGCAAGTACCATCAGTACCACTTACAATTGCAGTAGTGAATGATGTTGCGCTTGACGATAGATGAGTCTTTCTCATCTTACTTGTAACTGTTTGTCCTGAAATATCAACAACAGTCCCAGTAGAATCTTTAATGGTTAATGTCTGTGTGAAATCGGCGTCTTGGTCGATTGTCAGATTTTGTATCGTTGCCATTCAAATTTCCTATAAATTTAGTGATTTACTTATATTTATAATATTAACCATTCTCTTTTTCATAATGTTGTGAGTATATATTCTTTTCTAAGTACTTAGCTACTAATAACATTTTTTGTGTTTTCTCTATATAATACTGTTTTCTGTTGTTCAAATAACCAAGTTCTTTTAATATTCTGTCATGTTCAGATTTGGTGTATTGATTTAATTCTACATCTCTCCACATTAAATGTTTTGGTGGATATTTCATTCCTATCAAAATACAGTCTTTAGATTTTATGTCAAACCAATCACTTCTAATATTTGTACTGTAATCAACAAAGTCATCAGTAATTTTAATGTTGTTTTGTATGTATTTCCAATATGGACTATCATCTCTAGTAGTATTTACATAATGTAACAACACAAAATTGTGTGTATCTTTAAATATTTCATCTAGTTGTTTATTGTAAGAAGCTCTGACAAACGCCGAATTAGTAGAAGTTTTCATTTGTCTAATAAATTCTTCTATTTGATACCCAGTTATAGCAAGACCGGTTGATTCTAAAGGCTCTATAAATCCTGAAGCTAATGTGAGAGCAAGACAATTGCCTACCCATCCTCGTTTGTACTTTCCTGTCTTAAACGGAACGACATTAAACTCTGCATTATCAACTCGTTTTTTATCAAAGCGTTTAACTAAATAATTTTTAAATTCTTTCTGTGCCTCTTCTTGCGACTGAAATTTACTACTAAATACATATCCTGTGCCTATTCGTGACCATAAAGGTGCGTTCCACACCCATCCTGATGAAAGCGCAGTACAGTCTGTAAATGGCTCTAATTCTTTAGACTTATCTACATAAGGCATACGACAAGTAATAGCAGTATCATTCAATAAAGTATCATTGATTGACTCAAATGGTTCTTTCAAAGCGCCATCAATCAACAGGCACTTGAAGCCAGTACAGTCTATAAACATATCAGCTTCTATTAGCCCTTTGTCTGTAGTTAGTGAAATAATTGTAGAACCATCAACTTCTACATGGCCTACATTAGCAAGTATGTGTGTGCCTTTAAATTTAGTTTTACAATATTGACCAAATTTAATCGCATCTATATGATGAGCATAAGAGAACCCTTCGTCTGTCAAAGAATCAAACTTATTGTTTTTGCTCATGTGATAACCAATAAAGTTTGTGCCGAAATAATCGTCTGTGTCAGGCTTGTCAAACTTTGTAAGTTCTTGTTTAATTGCCCAATCATAAGGGTTTAAATCTTGTTCTTCTTTTGTCCAAAAAGGATGATAACAGACACTTTTTTCAGAAGTAAAATTGTTAAATTTAATAGCCGCCTTATATGTAGCATCACAAAAAGGCATCCACTCTTTTTCTTTAAAGCCTAGAGTATCTTTAATAAATGCAGTTGTAAATGGTATTGTTGATTCACCTACACCTATAACTGGCACATTAGGTGATTCAACTAATGTAACTTTAATATGTGGCATTTGTTTGTTTAAAGCTACAGCCATCATCCACCCACTTGAGCCACCGCCGACAATACAAATACTATTTACGCTCATCTTCTAATTTTCTAATTTTTGTAAGAACTTCTTCTTGTATGCCCTCGAAAATAACATTAAAAGATATAATTGTCTTTCGTGTTTTTGCTACATTAGTCGGTGCTTTATGTATTGTATAACTAGGAAATATAACCAAATCACCTTCTGCTGTTGGTAAATCTATTATTTCACCATTACAATAAACTTGTGTTTGGACAGGATTAGGCATTTCTAAGTAATACAATCCAGTATAGTTGTCGCTGTGTATATGCCATTCATGTACATCATTGTGTTCATATTGTTGATACCAAATTCCTCTTACATCAAAAGTTTTATAACCAAGCTTATCCACAAGCGGTTGATAAGTTTTGTTAAAATGTGGCATAAAATATTGAACCCACTCTCTATCAAAATCTTCTGATTGATACCAATCTAATCTACTTACTCTATCATTTGTATTATCATTTGGCCCACTAGGTTGAGAATTAATTAAATCAAGCAATGTATCTTTAATAACATTGTGCGTTTCTACTTTAGTTAATAAAATGTCGTTGTTCATGTTATATTTTTATATGTAAAACTTGAATCAAAAAAACTAACCTGTCCTTTAGGCATAAAATTCATTGCTAATGAATATCTTTCTCCACTGCCGTCATATTCAATTGCTTCGTGTGAAGTGGTGCTAGGAAATATAATCATGTCGCCCATCTTTGGTTTATATACAACTTCCATTGCGTTGTTTAAATGAAATTCGTCTGCACCAACATGAATAGATTCGGCCTTTTTGCTAAATTCTATTTCTGCATCTTCAACTAAGTAATAAACAGCACTCCACCAACTATTTGTATGACTATGTTGTCCCGAACTTTTATTCGTAAGCCAAGATGTTGTTAGTTGTACATCACAATTTATCTTCATTACTACTTTTAAAAAGTTAATTACTTCTTGTGTAAATTCTTTCTTTAGTGTAGGCGTTAATACATCAAAATCACTTTCATTTAAGTAATTAAAATATTCATCAGATTTTGTACTATGTAAAATTTCTTGAACATCTGACAATAAATCTTTCCTTTCACACAATCCAATGACAGTAGGAAAACAAGCATCCCATCCCTTTAGACTCATATTAGTAACATATCCATATCTTCACCATGCGTACTGATATTAAAGAACCCTGTAATGATGTATTTGTCGTTTGAGATTGGCGGATTGCCTCTATGTGTGTGCATAAAATCAGCAGGTGCTAAAACTATTTTCCCTTCTTCTGGTTTAGTTCTTTCACTTTGATACAAGAATTCTGTTTCTCCGCCCTCATCTACAGTATTCAAATAAATCATCCATACTAGTATTCTGCGTGAAGTTGTAGGACTTAAATTATCACAATGCCATCTGTGAAAGCCTCCACCTACAGGAGTTTTTTGAATTTTTTGTTTAATGCTATATATGTTTTCTTCTCTGAGAATTGGAAAAATATCAGAGTATTCTTGAAACGCTTTGTTAAGATATTCATTTACTAAAGCAGCATGTTTAGGCTCAAATACATCTAGAATATGATAAAAATCATTTCTAGCCATTGCGTTGGGTTTGTTTGGAATTGATTCGTGCGCTGTAGCTGGGTTAGTGAGCATTGCGGCTTCAAATATTTCTATCATCTGCCGACAATTCACTTCAGGGAACTTAAAACTCATAGTTTTAATTCCAATACTATCTGTATTCATTATCACTCCTCATTATATTATATCCTTATTTATATCATCAAATAGATACGGATATTGTAGAGATTATCTTACCATTTTCCTATCGGACATGATGCTGGTTTTGCTCTTGTCTTCCATCTAAGCACACAAAGACATTCACGGCAAATTTTTTGTCCCACTCTCTTTTCCATGTGTTCGCATGTATTACATATTTCTAGTCTAGCGCTCTTTTCTTCATCACTACAGAGCATCTTAAATTCATCAATAATTTTGTGCATTATAAAAACTCCTCACATTCTTACGAATTAAACAAAAGAATCATCCTCCCATTTTACTTCAATATTGCCTGTAGTCAAAGTAGTATAGGTCAATGTAGGTTTTTCAGGAGAATCAGCATCCGGTTGTGTAAACATTGATGTTCCGTCTTTTAAAACGGTTTCAACTAGATATTTATCTTCCCAAGCTTGTACTGCGGCCGCAAATGTGTCATGTTCTGCTTTTGTAACATATTTACATTTTATTTTAAAAACAGATGTACCCTTTGTTTTTTGATGTACCTGTACATTTGTGTTTGTATAATCTATATAACCGTCTTTATCTCCGTGTAAGTCATATGCCTTGTAGTGTAACCATTCTCCTGCTGGAGCTCCACCACCATGTGTTACTGTTTTACCTGATACTTGTTCGATGGTAATAAATGCTTGATGCATTTTTCCTTCACCTGAGTAGTCAAATACAAGCTCTATATTATCTTCATTTGTGAACTGGTCACCTGAAGAGCGTCTTGCTTTTAATGTTATTGCCATTGTCTATCTCTCCTTTGTTTTATGAAATTTGGCCTGTATTGCCCGCTAAAGCAGAACCCGCTTGACCACTGGCAGTACCATTTGACCCCGCTGAGCCGCCGCTACCTCCAGGTTGTCCGCCGCCGCCGCCGTGGCAATTATTTGTTCGAGGGCCGCCACCGCCGCCGCCTGAGCCACTAGCACCAAGACTGCCCCCAGAGCCGCCTGAGCCGCCGTGACCATTATATCCGGCACAGTTTGCACCACTCCATCCACTGCCTGGAGCACCAGCGCCACCGCCGCCGCCTGAGTTTGCACCACCAGATGAACCAGAGGTACGTCCGCCGCCGCCTGAACCATTAGCTGCGCCACCGCCGCCGCCTCCGCCGGAATTCTGCCACCATGATGAGCGTCCGCCGCCGCCTCCACCACCACCGTTTCCAGTAATAGTCTTAGTTCCGGCTGAACCTGCTGTTCTAGTTCCTGCTACATCAAATATTACAGATAAATTATTATCGCCTGTTTGTGAATGTTCAAAAGCGTCACCACCATTATTAGCAGAATCTGCCGTTCCTGAACCTGCGTTTCCAGCACCGCCAGCGCCACCGTTACCAGAACCTAATCCTGAACCACCAGCACCGCCGCCCCCGCCGCCTGAACCTGGACTAGCTGATGTGTTAGAGCCTGAAGCGCCTACAATTGAGCCATTATTAGTAATATTAATAGTTACTCCTGAACCCCAACCTGTATCTGTTTTCATTGCAGGAGTACTGGTTGATGTAGAACTTACTGTTACGCCACTTGCGATAGTCAATATAACTGGTGTATTTTGGTCACCGCCGGCATTTTGTACGGCCGTTTTAATGTTGTAGTTAGATGTATTACTTGTTATACCTAAAACTGTTGCCGCTACAGCGTCATAAAAGTCAGACATCTGAACTTCTCCAGATGTTGGTACATTCGGGTTAGCTCCCTGTGGTACATTATCACCACCGCCGTAGTATTCACTCAAAGCGTGAGGTTCAGAACCACCAAATTCAGCAACAAGTTCGCTAATCTCTATTTGTCCGCTTGATTGTATTGCCATTTAATTTTTCTCCTCTAATTTTTCTACTTTTGCAGTCAATTCTTTTATTGCCTCTACTAATAGGCCTATTGTTTGGTCATACTGTAGAACTTTATATTCGTTTCCGTCATCTATCTTCAAAGGTAACTCTTTTTCTGATATTGCAGAAGGTAGTACTTTTTCGACATCTTGTGCAATAAGTCCAGCAGACTCTTTGCCATCTGGTGTATATGTGAATGTAACGCCATTAAGCTGACTAACCTTAGATAGTGCATCTTCAATAGGTTGTATGTTTTCTTTTAGTCTTTCATCAGAAATCGTTGTTGAGAAAGCGATAACATCACCATCAACATGTAAGTCACCATCTGCCTCAAGTCGCACTTCTTCATTACTATTGACAATAAATCTCATATCTGTAGCAGCGTTGTATCGAATAAAGTTATTAGATACACCGGCATAAGTTATACCTTTACCAGTTAAATCACCAAGAGAAGAATTTAGTTTAGCGGTTGTTATTTGACCATCTGCTATGTGATTGTGGTCAATAGAACCATCTACATAATGTTCTGAATCAATTGAGTCATCTGCTAAATCAGCTGTAAGTGTTCCTGTTACAGTTGCGCCAGCAGAAGTGGTTTCAAATTTCTTAACATTGTTATGATAAAGGTCTACTGAACCATCTTCAGTAGCAACTAACTGGGTTTCATTATTAGCCGCATTTAAAATCTTAAAAGAAGCTGTTCTAATTTTAAGGTCTCCTGTTTTGCTATGTATATAACTATCAGTAGCATCATGATATAGTTGTAAATCACCATTAGAACCAGCGCCAATTTCTAAAGAAACATCATCTCCAAGTATTAAATCACCTGTCAGAGTGCCACCAGCCAACTGTAAAGAATCAGCTTCCATATACTCTCTTACAGTATCAACATTGGTCATACGCATTGTACCACCATCATTAATTAGAATACCATCACCAGAAGCAAGTGCAGTTGTACCTCTTGCAGTACCGCCATCTATTAAGTTGATTTCTTCAGGCGTAGTAGTAATTTGTGTTGTTGAAGCAGCTGCAAGAACAGGAAGCGTACCTGATACATTTGGTAATGAAATTGTTTTATCACTACCAGTAGCGTCTACAGATGTTAAAGTGGTTTCGTAAGCATCAGCAGTTGCACCCTCAAACACAACAGCGTTATTGGCGTTCATTGTTACAGAGTTTGTAATCGTTTGCGTTCCAGAAACAACAATGTTAGTTGTTGTAAGTGTTCCTGTACTTGGATTATATGTTAAGTTGCCATCTGATTCTAACCCTACATTACCACCATCTGCATCTGCACCAGCAACAAATGTAAGAACATTGTTTTCATCTGTAGATTCGTTGTCGGTAACTGTAACTGTTGTTGCAACAGCAGCCGTACCAGAATATCCACTTGAAGTAATAGTACCAAGTGAAGAACCAGCATCAGCAAATGTAATTGTTCCGTTATCTGCATCTAATGTAACACCACCAGATGAGTTAAGAGTAACTGTAGTACCAGCAAGTTCGGCAGTACCATCAGCAGTAATTGTGATGTTTGCGGCTGCGGCTGCGGTATCTACTGTTGTTAGAGTTGTTGCGCCGTTTGTGCCGACAGTTGTTGTGAAAGTATCTCCAGATGAACCTGTCATTGTGATGACTTTGCCATTTACAGCAACATCATCAACAGTTAAAGAACCGCCTGTAATTGCGCCAGTTGTTGTGATTGAAGATGAACCTGTGTCGATTGTGCCGAATCCTGAAGTGATTGAACCTGAGTTTAATGCACCAGTTGTAACGATATTACTACCACCGACATTATGTGATGAGAAATAAGTTGATACAGTATCGACATTGGTCATTCTCATTGTACCGCCGTCATTGATTAATATACCATCACCAGAAGCAACAGCAGTAGTACCTCTTGCAGTACCGCCGTCTATTAGGTTTAATTCAGCCGCAGTTGTTGTAACATTAGTTCCGCCAAGTGAGAATTGCCCACTTATGTCGCAAGTACCATTGATATCAATTGCAGTAGCAGTTAAGTCTATTTCGTCTGTAGCGCCTAATGCTAATACGGTATCACTCAAGCCGTGAATGAATTGAGTAGCATCACTAAATTGTATTTTTCTATCACTATTGATTAATATTCCTGTATCAGCAACATGGGTTATCGTTACATCATTATCAGCACCAAGTCCTAATACAGCCGCATCACTATTTAATTTTAAATCATTACTAACAAGAACTGCCGTAGAAGCATTTAAATCAATAGTTACTTCGCCATCTATTGTTAAAACACCATTAGATGATTGGTGAATAAATGTACCACTATCACCAAATTGTAATTTATCTGTACTGGAAAGTAAGAGTCCTGTATCTGCTACATGAGTTAAACTAACATCTTGGTCATCGCCAAAGTTAATTACAGCACCGTCTGCCAAGTATAAGTCTGACCATTCTAGGGCAGATGTTCCTAAAGATGTTCCATCAGACGCTGATGGCGAAAGAGCCGTTGTTGTCATTGTTACTTTATCAGTACCACCAAGTTTAAAATCTATTTGGTCGTCTGTATCAGCAGTCATTGTTGTATTACCATTAGCATCTAAAATTAATGCCGAACCACTAAGGTCTCTAAGATTTTGAACTACTGCTTGTCCTAAATACTGTATGTAAGTTCTTTGGCCATTTGCAGGCGCTGAGGCAAATACAATCTTAGTACCACCTATTGATAAATCATATCCTACTTTTGGTTCTAAAATAACAGCATTATCTGAAACTATAATTGAAGTTTCATCTGCAACTGTGTGATTTAAGGTAAAGGTTGTTGTACTACCATCGCCCGAAATTTGTTGTTTAGTGTGAAATCCATTTACTGGCGGTTTTCCGATATATGCCATTATCTATTCTCCAATGTTTCAATTCTTTTAGTTGCTTCTTGTAAGGCAGTCGATAACTCCTTGATTGATTCTATCAGTAAAGCATTTAGCGAATCATAATCGACTGTTAAATATTCTTCTCCATCATCTTCACCATGTAAAGGCAGTTCTCTAGATTTAACGGCACAAGGCAATACTTTTTCAACATCTTGTGCGATAACTCCAGCAGATTTTTTGCCAGTTTCTTTGAAAGTAAAAGTACAACCTCTAAGTTGTTCTACTTTATTTAAAGCATCATCAACTGTTACGATATCGTCTTTTAGTCTTTCATCTGAGATAGTAGTTGAAAATGCAATAACGTCACCATCAACGTGTAAGTCGCCATCAGCTTCAAGTCGCATTTCTTCATTACCATTTACAGTAAAAGTAATATTAGCATTATTGTTCCAACCAATGTAATCACCACCATCTAAACCAATTGCTGTAAAACCTTTTTGTGAGCAATCGCCCATTGAAGATGATAGTTTTGCGGCTGTTATTTGTGCATTAGCAATGTGTGCTGTGTCAATAGAACCATCAGTATAATGTTCTGAGTCAATAGCATCATCAGCTATTTTTGCACCTGTAACCGCATCAGCAGCTAAGTGTGCTGTGTCAATAGAACCATCCACATAATGTTCTGAGTCAATAGCATCATCTGCTATCTTAGCGCCTGTAACCGCATCAGCAGCCAGAGTATTTGTTCCTACTGTACTCCAACTCATAACACCAGAACCATCAGTAAGTAACATTTCATTTGCAGAACCATCATTATTTGGGAATGTTAGTGTGTAGTCAGCACCAGCTGAGTGAGGTGGTCCCTTTAGTTTAATTCCGTGTGAGTTTTGTGAGCAGTTTAATTGTATGTAGCCATCTGAACTACCATCGCCGTATGAGGTTACACCAGGAACAGAACTTGTTGATATAAAATATGTTTTGGCAGTTGTAACTGCATTATTGGCTATCTCATTAGTACCTATCGCATTATCTGCCATACGAGCATTTGTCACCCAATTGTTTGCCGTAATAGCATTAAGTTGTGTCTGAATGGCACTTGTAACACCATCTACATAATTTAACTCTGTTGGTGTTGCCGTAATTGCAGTAGCAGAAGCAGCCGCAAGAACAGGTAAAGTACCTGAAACATTAGGCAAAGAAATTGTTCTATCACCAGTCGCATCAACAGATGTCAGAGTTGTTTCGTGAGCATCAGCAGTTGCGCCTTCAAACACAACAGCGTTTGAGGCATTCATTGTTACAGAGTTTACGATTGTCTGTGTTCCTGTAACACTAATATTAGGAACATTTAATGTGCCT
>Ga0098060_1001270_pt1 | contig 10304 bp, 9 predicted proteins | sample 21_taG_FD_77063 | JGI IMG/M metagenome (GOLD analysis project Ga0098060, IMG submission 77063) | Marine viral communities from the Subarctic Pacific Ocean - 21_ETSP_OMZ_AT15319 metaG | ecosystem: Environmental > Aquatic > Marine > Oceanic | place: Pacific Ocean | collected 2015-01-19 | reverse complement strand
TGAGGTATTGCTTTTTGTTGCCATGTAATTCTTACAGTATCTCCTGGTTTTGCGCCATAAGCAGCAAGTGCACCAATTGCGCTATTATCACCATATTGTCCATCGACCCCAGTCCCTATAGATAACCATCTGTGTTTGAAGCCTTCAGAGTTAATTACATCGCCTGTTATTCTTGGATCTTCTAATCCGTCTCTTACATAATATCCTGTGACTGGATCATTATACGCAGCAAGTGATAATACTTTTCTTTGGTCTAATATTTCAGGTAAATAGTTAAGATCAGGAAAATACATACATAGTCCGTTATCAACACCTTTGTCTAATAGCCAGTGAGCATGATAACCAACAGCTGCATCGCCAACTTGTGACCACCTTGCCGCAGGATTGAGAGTGCTAAATCCATTTGTCCATAAGCCTCTGTCATATTCATCTTTTTGTGCAACTGCTTGTGAGTGTAGATTTGTATCCCACTGAAATGAGAAATCCACACCTAACTGAGTCCATGTTTTTGATCCAACATATGATCCAGGAATTTCAAAAGAAGTGTTTGGAAAAGGTTGTAATTTTTTTATTTCTCTTAAATCAAGTTCATTTGTAACCATCTGAGAGCTAAGATCATCTATTGTCATTGCGTCTCTAATTAAGATATTAGCACCAACCATCTTTTGTATAAAGATCTCGTCGCCAGAGCCAAGATCTGCTTTGAGTGTTCTCTTTGCAATAGGATCATCACTGTCGGGATCAATAAACTTAATTGTACCAGACTCAGGTATTTCTATTTCTTGAGAAGACTCATCTTCGTTTCTAGTAAATTGGCTAGCTGTTGATCCTATTTCTAGTTGCCCACCTGCAAGGAAATATTCTGTCCCTATTGCTGTCTCAAGACTAGGATCAAATTGCCCGTTAGGATATATTACAACTCTTAATGTAATAACATCATTTCCTTCTCCTACTTCTGATAAAGTAAAAGTATGTGATATTCTTTGCCAATTTCCTGTTACTGCAGATAACGGTGATCTAGACGTTGTTGCTTCAATCCCCCAAGGACCAGCATGTGCCAATAATCTGACTTTACTATCTTTAACACCTTGAATGTATACACTAAAAGTTAATTCTTGATTGTTTATTTCTCTGTGTATTTTTAAATACGGTGATAGGCAAAAAGAGTGATTTGCGTCTGTAGAATGATTTGTCGTTGTCTGATAAAAAACTCTAACGCACTGATTTCCAACAGGTGTTTGTTTAACTACAGTCTCTGTTCCCAACAGCGCTGGATTATCTTGAGATATTGAATTTACTGCTTCTGCGTTTGGGAATGGGCTATGTCCTCTCCATTGATAGTCACTGTCTAAATATCTCCCTCTCAGTAAATTTACTGGTTTGGGTTCAGTTGTAAACGAAGTGTCAACAATAATAGATGCATTTAGTGCAGGTACAACTCTCTTTCCTAAAAAGTAAGCATCATTAATTCTTATCATTCCATTAATGTACTTTCTAGAAACTGGATTATCACTTACAACTGTAATGTAGTTTGAATCTTCACCATCAGCAAATTTAACACCTTCACCCTCTACAGGAAAATCATTTAAACATGTATAAGCTGCAATCCTAAATCTTTCTAAATAGCTTGAGTCATTTATAAAATTTGGTGATAAAACTATCTCTGTTCTATCAGAAGAAATTCTTGTTAATATTGCCTTATCTTCTTTTGAAAATATTCTGTCACCTATTGAGGTTTCTGACATTGCGTGATCATCAAGCGCAAACATTCTATTTGTATCATCTTCTTCAAAGCCACCAAAATAAATTTTTTCTTCACCGTTTACTAATAGAGGATAAGGGCTGCCAAACATTAATCTGTAAAAGCAGAATTTTATTTTAAATCTTCCCCTTCTAAATCCAAGATCTTTTAATATTTTTGCAGCATCTACTTGTATAACAGGAATATCTAAGTCATTATCTACTTCACTTTGAAACTCATCACTGTTAATATACGTTGTCGTTATTAGTATATTATCATCACCGTATACATTAACTTTTATAATATCATCAGCATGCTGACCATATTTTAAGTCTGGCCACTTACTAGACTCATATGTTTCACTTACAAATTGAGGATAATAACTTGTATCTCTATATGGTATCCAGTCTTTTGTTTCTGGTAATGTAACTAAGCCCTGGATTTTATCCGGTAGGATTTGTAGTCGTTTAGACTTTGCGTCGTATGCCATTACAGCTCCTTAAATTCTCTGTCTATATAATCAAATGTATCTTCTTTTGTTCTATATTTTCTTTGGTAAACTTCGACATATAATTTTTGTGATAAATTAGGATATGTCTCTCCACTACCAATATTTTCAAAAAGTCTTATAACACCGTTATTGTCTCTTAAAGAAGTTTTTAAAACTTTATTTGGGCTGACCCCGGCCTTAAGATTCTTTTGTAAAAATTTTGATAAATCTTTTTGAAATTTCTGTTCATACTTAATTTCGTCTCTTTCTTTTAAAGACTGGTAATGTAAATTATCTTGTAATTCTTCTTCTGTGTACGGCATTATTCAACCACCTTAAATGATATTTTGCTATCTAAAAATTCTACTGTTTCATTTATACCACTACCACTAATAACTTTAAAAGATATATCATAATATCTTTCGGGTTCTAACCCTTCTGTTCTTAATTTAAAAAAGTTACCTGTTGAATCACAGCTAAGTTTTGATCCGCTTCCAAATGGTATAATTGTATGATTTGTCTTTGCATCTTTTATAGAATAAAAACTTGATGCTGATGGGAAATATTGATTTGTCAGATATGCTGATGATGTCCCAAAAGTCCTGGCAGGATATCGTTCTCTACCTTGTACTCTTATTTTTGTTGTAGTGCCTTTTTTATATTGTGGACGCATGCTTGTCATATAAGCTTGTATTTTTCCTAACTCATCTAACCCAAGTGGGCTTAGTGAGCCTGTAGACCAGACTGCATCGTCCCAAACAGCCTCTACTGTCGGTTTAAATATTGTATGTGAGTCTGATGAGAAGAATTTTAATATACCATAATTTTCTGTTGATTCTTCTATTGCTGTTGTTCTTCTTACAACTAATCCTTCATTAGGGACAGTTCCGTTAATAAATGTATTAACTATATCAGTAACATCTATTCTTGCATCTGAACCTGTTTTGCTAAATGAGAATGATGCAGAATAGCCAGATCCTGTATAATATGTTGCGCCCCAATTCGCTTCACTTCCTGAGAACCACACTAAGGAACCTGTCTCACCTGTCCTATATCGCCAACTAACACCTTCGCGTATGTGCGGATCATCAGATAATTTTCCGTCGCCCTCAGTCCAGCTTTGTGATACAACATTTATGGAAATATTATTATTGTCTCTTGTTAGCTCAAATGAACCTGCATCATATAAGTTTAAATAATATTTTGCGTCACTTGTTATTGATCCATCAGCACGAGATTTAGATATTCTAGTTGTTGGAAATTGCAAAACAAACCTTTGAATTGTTCCGACGCTAGTTGAGGCTGCTTGAAATGTCTTACCAACTTCTAGTATTTCATCACCACCTAAGTTAAAATTACTTGATGTACCTAATGTATCTGCACCTCTTATAAGTGATGCATCTTTATTTATTCCTACAAAATAATGTGCCATTAATAGTCTCCTAAACACTTGCCGACAATGTCTATATCAGGAAATCTTACTTCAAAGATTGATGGATCAAGCGACGGATAAACAACGCCGTTTTTAATTGCTGTTGATATATCAAAAATATTACCTGAATATCCGTTAGCTTTATTAAATTTATTATTAATAATAATTAAACTGCCATCAGGATTATTTTCAATTGGCGGGACAACACTATTCACTCCCTCAACAAGAGAAATTTCATATGCAATATCGCTTAATATAATTGGTTGATTTATCTGCCATTTGTCTACATTAAAATAGTCTTTTATTTTTTGAATACATTTAAAAATAATTTCTTCTTTATTATATCCTTTTTTCGCATAGATAGAAAATCTAACACCAATGTTAATAATATATCCATCTTTAATATTGACCGCGTCTGTCAGCATTCTGTAAGGACCCAGATAAGTCTTGATGTTTCTTTTTGTCGCCTCGTTAACATGTTCTATTTTCTTTTGCTTATTATATCCCAATACATAAAAGTTTAATGCCATAGGATTAGGAACACGAACTTCTAAGTCTTGTACTTTTAATGGTTCATTTGGCTCAACATATTTTTCCATTAATACTTCAGGAGAAATAGTTTGTCCTTGTATTACACCCTGACCAGAATTTAATTGGTCATCTTGTGTTATATAAATCTTAGAGATATTTCCAAACTTAGAAGGCATACTATAAATTCTTGTTATGTAATCTTCCTTTGATACAGCTCTTTGCTGTGCTTGAAAATATTGTTTAACATTTTCTTTTATCTCTTTTATTGTTTCAGCACCTTTACCACCTGTTGCCGGAGTCGGATTATTAACTGATATTGAATTTAGTGATTCATCTCTAAGCGCTGCATCTAATCCTGCAGAATTAATAGCAGAATCAACACTTCTTTTTGATGTTATAGAATTTGCAGGAACATTATCATCTATTCCGCCACCTGTTGAATATGTTATTGTTAGTGTTGTATTGGCAGGTGCTTGCCCATAAACAGCTGTTTCTAAAAAGTTTGCAGGATCTAATGCAGAATTAGAATTTAAGAAATCAGAATTTACATTTGAGTTTCCAACTGTTGATGGATTAGGTATAACTTCTTCATCATTTTCAGTCGCTGTTCCTGATCCAAATTGTAACTGAAATGTTCCGTCTGGTTTTAGATGTGTCTTGAATCTTTTCTTTGTTCTAATCAGTTTTAACATATAAGGTGTCGTATCATTAAATGCTGCAAGATTAGGATCAAATTCTGCATCGTTTCTAACTTCATCATATATTAGATCTTGTGCTAATGAATCTACATGATACCATTTATTTCCTTCTGAGTCTATACAAGATATTATTTCTAATACATTTTTACTTCCTAGCGTCAACATGTCATACGCTTTTGCAGCGCCAAATGTAAAAGTCTCTTTTACAACTTCACCACTAACACATCTTGCATTTTTCTTTAATAAAAATTTTGTAGGATTGCCTGTGTCATCTACTTCGTAAATACTAGTTTCTACAGGATCAAGAGAGCCTGATGTGCTAAAGTCTACTTCTTCTACAAGTCTAAATGTTTTTCCAAACTGGTCTGCTGAAACTACAGAACCTGGTTTTACTCTATACCCGTAAGAATAATTTGGTGTCACATTATCTCCTGATCCTTTTGCAGGGACTGTCTGAAATACTTCTAATGTTGTTTGGGCAGGTGTAGATATAGTTGGCTTATACCCATAAGACTGTGCTATTGCAAATACAGTTTTTCTTTCTTCTGCATAAGCCAATAATGATTCACGAAACTGTTCATCAATATAAAATGAAAGGATGTCGCCAACATACGCAGCCATTTCTATAAACATCATCCCAGGGCTAGTTTCATTAAAGTCTGAGTATGATGCAGGGAAGTAATCTTTTGCAAAGTCTATTAGGTCACCACGCAACCCTGTAAAATTTTTATTTAAAAAATTAATATCTTTTGGTCTTTGTTTATCTAGTGCCATCTATTATTCTCCTACTGTCGCTAGATTCAGTGTTATTGTCTCTGTAGCATTTGGTTCTATTTTAGTTGTAAACATTACACTTATGTTAACTAAGTTACTATCGTGCTGCAAATCAATATTTACGCCTTTTAAAACTACGTGCGGCAACCACAATCCAACTGCATCTCTTATCGATGTATCTATTTTCTCACTTAAGTTATCATCCATAGGTTCAAATAAAACATTAAATAAATCACACCCAAGCTCGGGTTGATTTACTCTTTCGCCCTTGACAGTCAATAATAAATTTTTCATATTTGATTTTGTCTGTTCAAGCAGTGTGTTACTTGATTTAAACCATCCGTGACGTGAGTGTGCAAACGGCAGTGATACACCAATAAATGTATCAGGATCTTTATCTCTCGACCTAACAGATGTTGTTCTTGGATTTTCTAATGACATTACTTAAGTTTTCCTTTTATGCTAAAAAGTCCTTTAATAATTTTTGCACTCATTGCCCTGAATGTCCCGATGTTGTAAGCTCTCGCAGCGCCCTTTGTAGTTAAATATCTCCCACTATTAGTTTGCACCAAGCCAATAGTCAAATCATTTTCAAGTTCTAAAATTGCTTCATTTCTTTCAATTGAATTTGATGTTGACATAATTTCTAATATTCTTCTAGGCATAAATTTAAAAGAATTTGGGTGCATTAAAGGCGGGCTACTATTTGCACCTCCCATAGAGACATCTGCGCGAGAAATATAATCATGTATTGCTACAGCATCTTTCTGAGCTTCTTTGACATTATTTTTCATTTCTTTTATTTTTGCTTTCGTCTTAAGAAACTTATTTTCGTTTGTATGCTCATGCTTTATATTTGCAAGATTTCTTATTAATCTACTAAGACTTAGAGCCATGCTTATTCTCTATTGCTTTTACTACTTTTGCTGAATGTCCACTCATTGCTTTCTTCATAAAATCTGGCATATTAGGATCTTGCATTTGAGGTGCATTACCTATTCCTAATTCATGTGTCCTATCTGAAGTATATGTTCCGCCACCCATAGTTGGATAAGGCTCTTGTTCAGAAGGTATTCCACCCTGAGTCTCTGAAAGTATTTTATTTAATACTGGATCTTTTACGCTTAACTGATTGTTTGCTTTTGGTTCTACAATTTGTGCAGAAGGTTTTGTTATTTCCTTTATCACTATTTGTATTTGTTTGGCAACTTCTTTTTCAACAGTCTCTTTTATTATTTTTTTAAGTGCCAGTAACGTGTTTTTCTTCATTATATTACCTTTTTAGTTTGAATAATTAAAAGTTTTTTCGATATCGTCTATTCTAGTCAAGCATTCAGATAAGTCTACTAATTGTGAGTTTAAAATAGCGTTAATTTCTTCTTGTGATATTGTTGCATTATCAGATTCACCTGATGCGCCTTCTTCGCAAACAACCCATCCTGAGCTTGGTATTGTAAATATTTCTGGAGCATGTACTTTATCTCCTGTAGGTGATTCAACACATCCTGACTTTATAACATCTCCTTCATTTAATTCTAATCCGGGCCTTAAGTACAAGTCACCTTCATCACTTAAACTACCAATAAAATCATTGACATCTGCTGTTAATCCACCGTCACCTATTCCTCCGTCTGAAGCATCGCCCATGTCACCGCTTCTTCCTGTTATCCATGTTCCGCCTAAAGCTTCACAATCTTCTTTTGTTAATCCGTCTTCTAGCCCTCTTTGATTAGCACATGCTTGAATCATTGCTGCTAGCATTGCTATTAATTGTGGCAAAACTCTATTTGCATCCAGTAAGCTTCTTGCAAGTGTGTCAATCATTTGTGCAAGCCCTAATACCATTTGCTTTATTGTAAAATAAACAAATGCCATCTTTACTGCTTTACCAATCATAAATATGCTTTCAATTATTTTGATGACCCTTTTGACAGTATTCACAGCTGTCCTTACTGCTTGAACAACTTTTCTAATTTGTGTTATAATTCTTTGAACGTCTCTAATTAATCGTAAGAGTTGCTGCGCTTGTGGCCTAAATTTACAAGCATCTCCATCAGGATCAGAATCAATTTTTATTTGTAGTGATTGAACTCTTGCAGCTAACTTAGTATGAAGCTGTGTTATTTCTACTATTTTTTCTTGTATGGGCACCCACCAAGAGAGATCTAAGCCAGGTATTTCAAAATCTAATTCTAATTCAGGTATAAGTTTAGATACGGGAGAAGAGTCTGCGCGACCTCTGCCGGCCAATTCTTGTAAACTACAAAAACCACTTTCATCATCATCTGATGCTGGAGATACAACAGCGCCATCAGGTCCTACATTCCAGCCACTTACTCCTATTGAGAGTGGTGCGTCATGTGTGACACCGTCAGGATCGACGGCTGTTCCGTTAACCACTAAATCTCCCGGAAGAAGATCTGAGCCTGCACCAAATGATCTAACTTCGCCTCCGTATCCTGAATGTATTACTTCTGCACCAGGTTCACATACTTCCCACCCCGGCTCTGTGATAAAGAAAGATTGTGGTGCATGCAACTTTGTGCCTATTGGAGTTTTTACTAGCGGATCAGAATTTAAGTCTTCTTCTGACAATCCGTATATTTCAGCAACTGCGATATTTTGCGCAATCTGCTCATCTGTTTGACTCTTCTTTTTTGCAGAGTGTGAAACTTTTATTGCGCACCCAGATACTATTTGATCACCCATTAATAGTGTTGCACCTGCAGGTAGCGATCTTCTAATATTTGTGACGTTATCGCAATTAATCATAATTAGTCTCTTGGTGCAGATCTAGAAATAAAAACATTTTGACTTAACAAAGCTTCTTTTAATCTTTGCAAATCAAAAAGCCCATCTTTTCCAAAAAACGAAGAGATGTTAGCACCAGCTGCGTTCTCCATTACATGTACTGCAGGTAAGCCAAAGTTACCTATTCCTTGTGAGTCTCTAAGATTAACACCTGCTGACTCTAAGCTTACTGCCATCTGATATAGTAAGTTACATAAAGCTTCACCCAACACAGCAGGCTCTGCAAATCCTTTTTCATCATTTTCTCCTGGCCCATCTTTCTTTCTTCTTGCATCACCTATGTATACATTTTTTCCGATTATAATCGTATTTCTTTTTGAAATAATATTTAACTGGTTCCCAGAATATATGCTAATATTATTTCCTTCTCCCGATTTTGTATTAAAAATTATTTTATTGCTATCAATTAAAATTTGTTTTCCTTTATGCGACGTTGGAGTTATTGTTTTTGATTCATCGTTGTATATCAGTCTAGACGGTGCTAGTTTTACTTCTTCATTTTTTAAAAGATAAATAGATGCAGCATCTTCAATAATATCTTCTTCTTTAGGTATAAATCTACTTGACATATCTTTGTCATCATTAGCAAGACGAATCTTAATTATAGGCTTTGATTCTGTAAGGTCTCCTTCGCTGTTTTGGACTGATTGATTTTTTCCTAACTTAATTGATTGGCCTTCACGTCCATCAATAACAATATCTCCAGGTATAACTCTTGTAGGTCTGCCTGTGATTGGTTTGAAATTTTTTGTAAGTAGAGGCACTGTATCTGAACCTACATTTGGTTTTGCGCCATCTGTATTTGTTATTCCAATTGATGCATTATTATTAACATTTCTTTTTATGTTTAGGGGTATTGTATAATATGCCTGATTCCCGATACAAATAACATGAACTAGCTCACCGTATATTGGGTAATTTTTTATGTTAGGATCTAGAGGATAAACCCGCTCAGAAGGTAATTCAAATCCTTCAAATGTAGATACTCGTATAGAACCGATGTCCTGTGGCTTAAGTTCAGGACGATCTACAATATCTTCTTCATTGTAAATAACTTCTGTTACTTCACCTGGAATAATCTGAATAGACGTTGCTGTCAACTGTCGTATTATATCTGTGGTAATATCTCTTACAGCTTTTTCTGTTGTCAGTGAATCACCAAGATCTAATTCATTTTTATTATTACCGAGATCAGTCCAGATCCCACCTCTTCGTGAGACTTTGCGACTTATAGACATAATTACTCCTGTATTTGCAGAGTTATATCATCAACCTCATGTTGTATTTCTTCAGTTGCTTTATTGATCTTTTGCAAAATTTCTTCTTTCTCTTTATCTGATAGCCCTAATTCATCTGTACCACCCTTGCTATCAGTTGTCATAACACGTTGAACTACAGCAGCAAGCTTTACTAGCAGTTCATCATTTCTAATATTGGCTTCCATAAAATCACTAATCATAGGAAATAATTGAACAGCAGTATTTGAATCTTTTATATAGGTCATTAGCTCTTGCATTGTAGTCTCTATTTGTATCTTATTACGCTGTGAGTTATTATCGATCTTTTTTAAGATGTCTGATAGTGTTGTGTTGTCAAATATTTTGTAATCAGTAGACATAAAACTAGCCCTTTGATTATAAATATAGAGTTTTTTAAAACATGCGCGCAGATCCTGATGTATTAATAAAACCTTGCTTTTCCCACTGTGTATCTAGTGTTCTATAATGTGTTCTCATTACATTTAAAACTTTTGTTATATGTTGTGTTTGAGAACCTGATATTTCTCTTAACAAGATGTATAAAGCTTTTTTATTAAAGATTTCTATA
>Ga0098060_1001264_pt1 | contig 10318 bp, 6 predicted proteins | sample 21_taG_FD_77063 | JGI IMG/M metagenome (GOLD analysis project Ga0098060, IMG submission 77063) | Marine viral communities from the Subarctic Pacific Ocean - 21_ETSP_OMZ_AT15319 metaG | ecosystem: Environmental > Aquatic > Marine > Oceanic | place: Pacific Ocean | collected 2015-01-19 | reverse complement strand
TGCCCTTTGCTGTTATCCATCCATACGCAGAAATTACGACCGCTTGCGCCGGGAACTGTGCTATGAATAATAATACTAAATCCTTCATTACCGTCAATGTCTTCAACTACTCGACCTATATGAGCGCGTAAATAACCCATGTGTGAACCACGATTATAAGAAGTGAATGCGCTATCATCCCAAAATGGAGAAGGGTCATGAGTTCCACCTGTGGTTGCAAAGTCTGCGTGATGGTGCGCAGAAGTAGGGTCGCTTGGCTCGAATGTGTCTTCTCCACTCGCTGATACCGCGCGACGATTAATATCGAATCTTTCACCTTCGGCGGAGTATTGGTCGGATGGTCGTCTTTGACTACTTCTTCCATTGATTGCTCCTGCTTGATTGATAAGTCTTACAATTTCTTTAGCGGCCGCTTCTATATCTGTCACACCATCTTTAATTCCAACTTCGCCAAAATCAATAGTTAATCGTCTTGCAAAATCCATCGCATACCAATGAGGTAAATGTTGTAGTGAAGGTTCGTAATGTTGGGTAAGGTCTAAATCGCTACTTCGCTTACCTTTCATACATAAAAAGGCAGGTATTACGCGTGTTCCATCCGGTGTATCAAAGAATGTTGAGTGGAAATCATAAGCGTCAGCCGCGCTACTTCTTATTTTCGCTGATTCAGTTTTCAGCATATTTTCAGCATGTCTTGTGTTTGCCGCGCTAACATCAACTGAACTTGGTTCAATTCGGTCATGTCCGGCTGATGTAATATCCGAAGTTTGAACTATATGCGGTGTTTGGCGAGAAGGTCTTGAAAAATGTCCTAAAGTCGAAGTAGCATAACCTTCATCCATAAGATACCATGATGCATGAGCATAAGCACCTTCTGTGTAAGTTGATTTGCCTTGTTCCGAATGTATTACATAATCGACGCTGTTGATTGTTTCTATGGAAGGAGCAAGTGATTGTGTTGTTCTATTTTTATCTTGAGTAGCGAATCCTGCTGCTACATCTAATCCTTTTATGATAGGTGTTTTTGCACTTGTTTGAACCTGCATGTGTAAATCATGGAATGAGATAAACTCACGGTCATGTGCTACATCATAGAGTAATACCCGCGCATGTTGTTCTGTGCTAAGATAAGGGTCAAGATACGCTACAATTGGAGGATTGTTGGTATGTCCGAGTTCAGCCCAATTCAACTCAATCGTTTTATTGACATGTTGAGCAAAATTTCGTGCGGTTTCAATACAAGTATTTCCAATTAAGAAGTTTTCAAGAGGTAATGATTCTCGCGCTTCTGTTGCTAACTCACCCTTACCACCGTTAAAATCCGTCCATACTTCGTATTCGTTAAGAACTCCGCGAGATTTAGCAAATAGTCCTTCGATAGCATGAGGGTTAGTGTAATGCATATTCATCCAAACAGTATCACCATAGCGTAATCCACCCGGCGCGTATGGGTAATTCCATTTACTATTGACTGTTCCATCTGCGATACTGTGTCCACCGCTTGTTGATACGATAGACTTGATTACCCAAACATCACCTACACTTGTAGTAGCAGTTAAAATACTAACTTGGTCAACATTGGCCGATGAGTCGTAAGTAATCTGTGCTGTGTCACCTGTATTTTCATTTATGGCTGCGTAATAATAATTTACAGGTAACTCACCTTTGGGTAAATCACCTTTGAAATTGCAAACATAAGGACCTGTGCTAATTACATTCAATACGGTAATTTTAGCACATCCGCTTTCAATTCGTGCAAGATGAGGATTAGAAAGTGGTCCTGCTTTAAACTCAACAGCGCTAACATATTGACGCAATCCGTAATCAATGTTACCTCCTTGAGTTTGCGCATTTGCGCGGTCATAATAAAACGGACGACGATATTCTTGAGCCGAAGTTATAGTGTCGTGTGTTGTATCGGTAGCGAGAGGTTTGAAAATCTTGTATGGTTGTTGACCGATTGTTAAAACTGAACCCTTTCGTATTGACGAGAAGAAGTTTGGACTAAAATTGCCCGGAACAGTTATCAATCTAATTTGTTTATCCGTTCTGTCTTGATTGCCCGGACCTTCAAGTATAACATAATAACACCATTCTCCATTTTCAAGAATAATTTTCCTCATCCAATTTTCATAATCATGACCCGCGTTGCGGACATTTCCACCTGCGGCGGCATCACTACTTGGTATTCTTTCTATACCTTCTTTAATTTTAAGAATCACAGATGCTTTGTTCGCATTAACAGCACCCATTGACCCTGCAATAGCGCGAGTTGGCTCATCATTATACCATCTCTTGTAATAAGAGCCAAATACTGTTTTATCAATAGCCGGTGAATTTGTTGAACGACGACCGACAGGACTTGGACTCCAAGTGTGCGCTGTCATTGTAGCATCAAGATGTATCTTCATGCTGTTATCCGGTCCGGGGAATATGTTTTCTTCTCTATTCTCGAAAAACTGATTAGGGAATAATGGTATTTCTGTAAGTGCGCGCGTTGAAGCGTATTGAGTTCCAAGTTGATAATCATGAGATATTGTTCCTAACGATTGAAATAACCTGTCGTTAACAGTTGTTCCATCTTGGCATACACTTTGAGTGTTAAATAACGGGTCAAGAATTAATTGAGTTCCGATTCTTAACACATTGGCTGTGACGAAATTACTAAAAGAATCATGTTCGTTACCATCGGGTGCGACGAAATTACCGGATGATAATAAGCCCGTCGCTGTATCAAATGTGAACGCTGTTCCTGTTCTTGAAGTGTATTGAGCATTAGCGCCATTCAGCATATACACCCTACCCGTTGGAGGGAAACAATATGTTCCCCAAGATGCAAGATTTGCTGAATTGTTATTTAGAGGTTGAACAGTAATTGTTCCGGTAGTAGTGTCAATAGCGGTCACTTCAACTGCGCAATCCCTACGCGTATTCCACCCTACGCGTGAAACAGAAGATGGGTCCCACGATGGTTTTGTGTTTATAGCGCCTTGACCTGCACCACCAAGAGTAACTGATACAACAGGTGCGCCGGGTTGTATTTCTTTAACAATATGTGAATCGGGAGAGCCGTCACCTGTGAATGTTACAGATTGGTCGGAAACATCGTCCATCAAACCGCGCGCTCTCATTATGAGTTGCCTTGAGCCTTTGTCGTCAGCAACTTGAAATGAATTGATTCTACCTTGACCTTGAATATATTCAATTGTAGCAAAAGTATGGTCTGCTGAATTATCTTTAGTGCCTACAACTCTCGATAGTTGCATAGTTCTGTTTTTGCGCGAAGGCTGAACTATGACATGATGGTTGCTGCCCTCGATGTAGTTATCAATAATATCAAAAATTTCAAATGCTGCGCCTTGTTGAGAAGCGTATTGTTCTGTGACTTGATGAGAGACAGTTGTTCCTCCTTCCGGTGGAGAATTTTCGGGTTTTGTAATAGGGGTAAGAATTAATTTGTTATATACCGAAGGGTGTTTTATTTCTTCATTTGTGCCATCAATACCAAGAGGAATGGTGTTGGGTAAATCAGTCGCAAGAGCAGGTGTATAATTTGCAGGTATTCTTGATTCATTTAAAGAGTATTCTTTGAGAGAGCCACCTGTATTGTCACCAACTAATCTATGAGCAATCATAACAGTTGAAGATTCACCAACCGCATCGGAAGTAAATGTGACAATTCCTCCCGGCGCGTGTATAATTGCATTAGAACTGTTAGCGATGTGTTGAGCAACGGTGTCACCGTCAAGAAGCGTGTTAGCGCTTGGGACTGTCTTTTCCACTAATAAACAAGGATTACTTACGCCCATTTTGTTTCCAATCAAATCTATGGCTTTGTAGTGTATTTCAACATACGGACAAGATGTGATTGTTGATACTTGCATAATTGCAACGCGCGAAACATCTTCGGGTATCATATGAAGTGTATGAGCAGGGCCTCCCGACTCAACATCGTTAAATCCATGCCCTTTTAACAAAAACGGTTTGATGTTATCAACGCCTATTCCTATAATTCCATCTTGATTTGTAGCGCCTATTGCATGCATTCCATTAAGAACTACATCTGTCACCGTAGCGTTTGTTATTACTGAATGAATAGCGCTGTGAAGTGCTGTGTGTGATAATGATATTTTTGAATTGATAGGTAGTTGCTCTTTGACTCCTAAATTAGCGGCGGGAAAATGAACTCTAATGCTATCAGCAAGACCATCTATGGTTCGTGTGATGTGATGTTCTGTTGAGGGTGGTAGCATTCTTAGGAAATGATGACCTTCACCATAATTGTAAAAATGACGACCGTTGTGGCCTCTTTTTAATGCATCACCAATAGTCCAATTGGCCGAAGAAACCGTAAATGGGTTTCCGCTTTCATTCACAGAACATTGCCGAGAATAGATGAAACCATGAAAATCATTTCCGCTTTCGTCAATCACCATTGCTCCCGTTCTGTCAATCGCTTGACTCGCCATACCTGCCATTTGGTGTGGTTTTCCTGTTTGGCTATCAATTAATAAATCGGAACGAATGAGAACCATTGTGCTATCATGTGCTAATTGAGTTGATGCATCGTAAGCAGTTCTCGCATGCAGAACACCTCTCACACCATATGTTGCATCTGTGTCAAAATCAAGATGAATACTGTTAACAACAATAGTTCCTGCGGCATCAAGACTAACCAAACGAACTCTTTCGGGTGGTTTGCTGTTTGGCAAACGACTCATAATATCTGTTCCTGTTGGGTTAATGAGTAAGTTCCAAGCGCGATGAGGTATGCTGACTACTTGACCGTTATTCATAGCGCGATAATTACCAAGAGATTCGGGAGTATAAGTTCCTGTGAAAGTGTCATCCTTTCCACTAATAATGCGATATAAGGTTTGAACTTGTGTAGCGTCAAGAGTAATAGTAGTTGAGTCCGCGCTAAGAGCGCTTTTGATGTGAAATATATCCGAATCAACTTCGATAGGTTCTTCAAATCTCCATATACCTATTGTCCCCGATTCTTTTGTGACAGGTAAAGGTCGTAAATCAACTGTCGGAACACCCTTTTTCCAATGTATGCTCTCGATATAACCCCTGTATTCACCACCTTTACCACCAATGTATAAATCTTGAGTGTTGATATTAATAGAGTATTTTTTATTCAACTTCTCATACGCGATAAGTTCGCCGTTGATATACAATGTTAATTCCTTTTCACTGAACGCTCCAATGATATGATATAGTTCGCGCTGTTCAGTATTCAGTCCTACATTATTTAATATAAATGAATCAGCATTAGTAGGATAATTGTGTGCGCTTTTGACTGAAAATGATACTCCTTCTTGAGTGTGTATTGTAAAAATAGCGGGCGCGGGCGCTCCAACACTACCCATTCTTAATTCAAACACTCCATCTTTACTTGCAATAACACCACCACAGTCGGGAGAAACCCATGCTTCTAAAGAGAACTTACCGAGTGATTGCATTGAAGTTTTCATTTGTCTATGATTGCTTCCATCTTGTAATACATGTGAAGATGTGCGCGCACCATCTCTTAGCCTGTGTCCTGTATGAATAAATCCACCTTGAGGGCATACAACGCTATCATTAACTCCGTTGAAAAACAACGCGCTACTTGATGCACCAATTACTGCCATATCAAAGCCCCACAATCATATCAACAGGTTGGAAAGTGACGCTACCTTCGTATATGTTATTTCCTGCGTCATATCCAAAATTCATTCCTACAACAGTTCCGCGTATTCCTGTGAACTTATCAGTTACATTGAAATCAGTTCCGAACTCATTGTAATTTCCAATACTGCCTTGCTCTTCAATAGAACGCGCACCTGTAACAATTAACAAGTTGCGCGTAACATAACCATCGTTAGAAGTTGTATTGGATGTTTTTTGAACAAGAGAATTATAAGGGATTTGAATACCAACAATGTAATCTCCCGACCTATCTGCGATAGAAAACGATGTATCAAGCCCATGTTCATCACTTTCATTGTCAAGCCCAATATCAATAAGCGCACCCGACGCACCGGCAAGATTCGCATTACCTATCGCCGCGATAAGGTCTTGAAGTTTATCACCCGCGCTTTTACAGTTATGCAATGTGCCTCCACCAAACAATTCAAACTTTGGTTTAGTAAGAGTTCCTTTATCACTCCAAAAATCAGGTGTAGCGTTATTACCATCCGGTCCTAATTCAACTGATGTGATTGTTAATTTTGAACTACCCGTTGACGCAATAGAACCTGCACCTGCTGATATTGATAGCGCGTCTAATATGGTATCACTTGTCGAACCTGTGCTTGTCAACTGAACATTGAATGATTGGTTTTGATTAAAAGCGGCGACTACTCTTGCCGCAAGTTGCGCGCCTGTTGATACAGACTGAACGCCTACTGTCAGTATAGGTGACCCTGTGGCGTATGTATGAGAGAATGTGTCTTTATCAAACTTAATTGTAATAGGAGCGCGCACTCGACTTTTGTTTGTGAATGCTGTTGCGAGTTCAAATGATTTATTGTCTAAATTATTAGCAGTTATAGAACCACCATCACCTATCATAAAGAAGTCATTACCACCACCCGATGTTGCGGCACTTAGTCCAAAATCAATAGTGCAGAATGCAGCATCTTGTTGAAATGATGTTGCCGAGCAATCATCATCTCTCAATATACAGTCAATTTGAATATCAGTTTGAACTGCGTTTATATCAATAGCCAAGCGTTCTGCAAGAATCGGAATGGGTATAACAGGAATTGAACGAGATACGCTTAGCGTGTATGATATAGCATCAAGTTCAATCACTTGGTTATCTTGTCTAATGAGTCTAATTCTCGACATTACAATGCACCTCTCCTGTTACCATATCCTCGCCCACCACGATTCATTTCATCACGGATAGCCTCACCAATTTCGCGAGCAAGAGCGCGTTTATCGGTTCGGTCAGTTATACCGCTTGCGTTGATGTTAATTGTTATTGGCCCACCACCACCACCACCCAATCCGATACCTTGAGGGTTATTTTTCTTAGTTAGAGGTATAACAGCCTCCGGTCCATCTTCACCAACCATTGCGAGCGTTGGACTGTTCACTATACCACCTTTCGCGAGTTCCGGTATTTTAGGCAATCCAAACTTCCTACCACCAATCTTAGGAACCCACTTAGGTATCTTGATTGTCATTTTCTTAGCGAACCAATTGTAAGCCTTTATTACTTTATTGATTATCCCTTTAATAGTATCTCCCGCTACTTTCTTTGCTAATGCAGGTATTCCCATAACCCACGCGACAATACCTCTCCATCCACTCTTTCTTGCTTTGTTAAATGAACTCCACAAACCTGCAATAAATTTCCAAATAAATACGAACGGGAATGTAATGATGCCGATAATTGCTCCCCCTAATAATATAAAGAAACCAATTACTAATTCAAAAGCAAGCACTATTCCTGCAATAATACCTGCGATAAACGCAACCACCCATTCCCCCGCCCAAATCAAACAATCTAAAATGAATTTTCCTGCGGCTAATAAGAACGCAATTACCTCATCTTTGTATTTGATAAGCATAACAACTATGAATATCACAATCGCTATGATAGCAAACGGAACTATACCAAAACCGAAAACAATCGCTAAACCTGCCGCGATAGCGGCGGCGCTTATTGCCGTAACAACCCATGCCATCCATCCATTAATTTTACCCGTCAAGACCATCCAAAGACCAATCACACCGGCAACGATAAGACCTACTGCTAACAACGCTAACGCTAACGCCCCCATGAATGTGCTACCTATTGCTGCTACGGTGAGCGCAGTTCCGCTTAACCACATTTTAAGAATTATAATTATACCAATAAGAATCATCGCAGCAGTTCCCGCCGCGAGTAAAGCGACTTCTGTGTTTCCTGTCGCTTTCTCAACAAGTCGGAATACCCCTACCACAAGTATTATTGAAGCGACGAGTAAGGCTATCGGACCACCAAACACCAAAAAAGATATAGCACCTGCTGCTGCTGCTGCTGCAACAGTGTTAATCGCTCCATAAACTCCACCTTCACCTTCACCTGTTAGCACTAAAATTAAACCATCCACCGCTTCTTCTGCTCCCCATACTCCATCTGTGTATGTAGCGAGTGGAGAATCTGCCCCGGACAAGGCGACCGATACTGCTGCAATAGCAAATCCCACAAGTAAGAATATAGACATAATACCAAATACTTTCATTGTCAATCTTTGCCATAGCGATGCTTGTTTTTCAACCAATTTATTCATTATTTTTCCATAAAGAGTAACACCTGCCATTGATACCATTAACTTGGTTAACCCTGTTGCTTTCTTCTCCGTCTCTTGTCTTTCTTCATCTGTTAATTGAGTTGACTGTGATTGTAATTTGTGGAAGATTCGCACCTGCTTACCTATACCCATAAGAGATTTTCCAAACTGAACAATGGGGTTCTTTTTGAATGCTGTTTGTAATTTACCCTGTGTTTTTTCCATCACACCTGCTGTTTTACCATAAGCGTTTGCAACAATACCCAACTCTTGTAGCGCTGTTTTTAAATCAGCGAAGTCTTTGGATAGTTGTTCAACATCAGTCATTTAATTCTCTCCTTAATCGCTGAATGGCATAGGTGTTCCCGCGTCTGTTCCTGCTACGCTCATCTTACCCTTAGAGTCATTGCTCATTTTTTCCATTTCATCTGCTTTAATCTTTTCAGCAGCAGACGCGAATGCAAGAGACTCTTCAAACTCATGTAGCGACATATCCCATACATCACCTAAGCGTAGTCCGTAATGTTTCGCTACAAAATACGCAGAAGAGTTCATATAAATCTCAATGTCGAGTTCTTCGGGTTTATGTGACGGGGTTTTCATAAACTGATAAACGGTGTTTATTCGTTCGCCCCATCGCTTAAAGGGTTGTTAATCAAATCCTGTGGTTGCGGTAATAACGCGGTAATCTGTTGAGCAACATATGGTTGCAATTGCATCATTTGAGTAGGTGTTAAGCGAGGTTCAGTTTTTTCGATACACTCCGCGAACATGTGTTTCCAATAAGCGGCAAGGTCAATATCAACTCCGCCTTGTGCGGTGATATTCAAAAAGGTCTTGATGGCATTTTGCATTTGCATAAAAGACAATTCGCGCACCCATACCTTCAATCCAATATCGGGATTGTTGGGGTCTGCACTTATCATATGTTCTTTCGCTGTTGTATTTACCAATAGGCTTACTGCGCTGTCAACCAACTGTGTCGGTTTTTTCTGTTTCGTCGGATTCATTACTTACACTTCCTTTGTTTTTTTCGTCACTTAATACTGCCTCTTTCAAGGGGGTATCTTCGGTCACTTCAACAGCCTCTTTCGAGGGGGCATCCGCATCCAATAGACGGGTGACTAATTCCGCCTTCTTTCCTTTAACTGCTAAATTGCGCGCACGACATAGTGCGCGTAGTTCTTCAACAGTTAGGGAATTGTAATCAGTCGGACCTTCTTCTTCAAGAGGTGTAGTTTCTTCAACCACTTCTTCTTCAAGAGGTGTAGTTTCTTCAACCACTTCTTCTTCAAGAGGTGGTTCTTCGGGAAATGGATTGCCGTCTGTCTTAGCGGCTTCGGGATTGAAGATTTCTTCTTCAATGATTTCTTCTTCAAGAGGTTCTGCAACATATGTGTTTTTTTCAACAGCAACCCATCTTCGGGTTCGCGCTCCACCTAAATGCATACTCTCTCTCATATAATCACCGCCCCTCGTTCAACCGTTTCAAACTTTCCATGCTCAAATCAAGTGGATTTGGATTATTTTGAGGAACAGGGGGTGCGCTACTATCCGCGAAGTTCTTCGCATTTGGGTTGAGTTCTTGTATGCGCTCTTTTGAATCCATGATGTTTGCGATTTCAACAGGCTTTGGACGCATTATGGCTCTTTTTTTCCTACTGTCGCGTTGACGAGATGAACCAACATTATATTGCATATTTTCGCGCGCATGGTTGTTTTTTGCTTCTGTAATGTATTTTATTGCAGTTTCTTTATCCATGTCGGGGAATGATTCTTCCATAGACTCTAACGCTTCTTGCATACTTTTTGACTCTCTTGCTATCAAATCAATGGTGCTAAAACCACCTTTAAGAATAGACCAAGACGCGTTAAGAGGATTCATCATATCACTTTCCGCAAGTTGCACAAGGTTGTGCGCCCCCTGCCGGTGCAGGTTGCCCTGCCGGTGCAGGTTGTGCGCCCCCTGTCGGTGGTTGTTGTTGTTGTGCGCCTCCCGGTTGCTGTGGTTGCCCTGTCGGTGGTTGCTGTGGTGCGCCTCCCGG
>Ga0098060_1001254_pt1 | contig 10361 bp, 6 predicted proteins | sample 21_taG_FD_77063 | JGI IMG/M metagenome (GOLD analysis project Ga0098060, IMG submission 77063) | Marine viral communities from the Subarctic Pacific Ocean - 21_ETSP_OMZ_AT15319 metaG | ecosystem: Environmental > Aquatic > Marine > Oceanic | place: Pacific Ocean | collected 2015-01-19 | reverse complement strand
CTTGGGCCTTTGTAGGTTCGGGGCGCGGGTTGTGGAGGGTCGGCCGCTTTACGCGGCCGACCCTTTTGCGTTGCGTGCGTGGGCGATTGTTCATTCTGCCACCTCCGCGAGTCCTTTGGCTTCCGCTTGCTTTTCGTAAATGCCGCGTATTAATTTCATCGCATTTTCTGGGCTGTCGTAGCCTTTGCGGTCATTGTCGATTCCCTCAAAATAAATCGCGTCAGCTGGCAACGCATCGGCGGGAATGTCGCGAGGCATCCCGTATCCACCGGCAAAGCCTTTGCGGTTTGTGAAAGGGTCGTTCTCCATTAGCGCAAAGCATACGCGCCGGAGCATTGAAGGGTGGCCCAGCCCGAAAGCTATTTCGTCAACGCCCAACCGTTCCCCCGCACGTTTAACAACCACACACTCACAAGTGAAATGGTCTTGATAGCCAACCGTCGAGCGTACTGCGTGAATTTCGCAGCTGTGGCCAGCTGACTCAATTTGATCGACCAAAGCTGCGACCGCCGCGCCCCGGTTGGCTAAGTGCTTCGCCTTAATTCCAGCTGAGGCGGTAATATTGACAACCAATTTCACAACGGGTTTTTCAGCGGATAAATCACCGGCGTTAATCATTGCAAAAGTTTCACCGGAAGAGGCCAAAGCTGTGTCTGGATAGTGTCCAGCGATATCGTAATCAATCGCCGCTGCGTTTGCTAAAGTCGCAGCCCCCGTTGAAAAGATTGTCTCTAAACTCGCAGCGACTAAGGCGCGGCCCTTAGTCCAGCCGTTTTCCGCGACTTTGAGCATATACGGCCAGTTTGGCGTCCCAGACCAATCGCCCTCTTCTCGTGAGCTAGCAGAAAAGTCGCTGCCGCGTTTCCCTTTGTCAGCGAACTCGATTGCTTCCGCAAGTGAATCCCAGCTTGGGAAATTAACGCCTTTGTATTTTTGTAAGCCTTTTGCGCTGGCGTCAAAAATGTCGCTTTGTGGTAATTTCATTTGGTTTATTCCTTTCTTTTTTAGTGGTGCAAATTAGTTGGCAATCTCGTTTTCAATCTTCAAAACGTCTGCCGCGCCTAAATCTTTCCAAAGTGCCAAGCGTTCGGCGCGAGCTTGTGTAAAGTTAGCACCGACAAAAGCGCACACGTCCAACGTGGCACGCATCGATACAACGTGGCGTATTTTCAATTTCTCTACCGCTTTCCGTACCTTTTGAACGCGCTTGGCAATAGCCTTTCCGCCCTCGTAAGCTTGCGCTAAGGCGGTTTCTAGTTCGGGATCAATATTGACCTCTACAAAGGAAAAACGATCTTTAGTGGCGGCGTCCAATTGGTTCCGGCCAACATACTCGCGAGTCGCTCCGCCCCAAAAAGTATTGCTTGCCGCGATAGCGCGGAAGTTTTTGTGCGCTTTCTTTTTGCCGTCTGGAAAATCACACCAACCGTTTGAAAGAGCCGCATTAAAGCGGGTGACGGCGCGGGGATTTGAGCCGTCAAATTCGTCGAACAAAAATAAGCCGCCCTCTGTAAATGCTTTTTCAAAGTCGGTGCGGTGAACATTCCCGTGAGCATCACGAAAACCGACCAGCTGAAACTCCGCTTCAATTTTGCCGGTCGAATAAAAAGGCAATTCCAAAGCCTCAGCAGCTTGCGCGGCCAGCTCAGTCTTACCGCTCCCAGCTTGTCCAACTATAGCCACGTTAAAACGGCGGCTGTCGGTGTTAAGATTTAGGCCAAGGATTTTTACAATTTCATCGAAGGCTAAATGCCGGTGAGCCGCGCCGATATCAATTGTTTTAGCTGGCGTAACGACGATGCGCTTTGTGGGGATTGAATCTGGCAGCCTATCTTCGACAACATTGTTGACAATCTGCACCACTTCCTCGCGACTCACGCCGTCCAATAGCTGGCGGAGGATATCCTCACGGCTCGCGGTTGCTGGGTTTATTGCTGGGGAAGCTGGGGCGGGTTTGTTGTCTGCTTTGGGGGAATCGCCTCCGACAGCTGGCAACGTCATACCGGCCAAGGGAAAAAGCCGCACCTTGGCAACGGCTCGCAAGTCAGCTGTATTGAAACCAACCAATTGTCCGTTTATAAATTGCCCCAAAAGCGAGTCGGTAACTCCCTCGACTCGAATGTGACCCGCTTTCCTTAAATCCCGCAGATAAGTGCGAACCGTTGCTTGGTTCATTTTGTCGATCGTTTCGTGATTCTCTATGTTCATATTGTTTTGTTTCCTTTCGTTTTGTCTGTTGTTGTGGCGTTGTTGCCGTCTGTTATTACGATTTACAGCTGGCAAGTTTAGCTTTGCGGATTATTATTTTGCCAAGTGAGTAGGAGAATTGATAAGGCACAATTAGACTTGGCAAAAGAGATGCGGGCAGCTGGCCAAAGCTGGGAAGCTATCGCGGCGGAAACTGGTGCAAGTGTTCGCGGTTTGCGCTATAACGCCGAAAAGAACGGCTGGAATAACAAGCCAAAGGCTTTGCCAGCTGTTGGCAAGCAAAAAGGAAAGGCCGTTGCCAAACTGGATAAAAGCCAAATTGAAGAACTGGCGGAGCTGGTCAAATCTCAGTTGGCGGTGGATATAGAGACCACAGCTCAAACGCTGGCCAGCTGGCAACCAAGCGAGCTAGATTTGCCCCAGCTGGAAAAGAGAGAGAGAATCGCCGAATCAGTACAGAAACGGGCGGCAAATCTCTTTGATATAGGCAAAAGCGACCAGAGCGTAGTCAATATAGCCGTTTTAAGCCAATTACCGGACGCCGTCGAAGCCTAGTTTTATTGACTCTTTTGCGGTTCTGTCGAAGGTTGCTGATGAACCGGCGATTGCTTGGCCGTTTATGATAGTAGCGCGGCAGCTGGCGAGGCGATTAGCTGGCAGCGAAAAAACACCCCCCACCACCCCCTTCGGCCCCCGTGTATCTATATATATACCCCCACACAATTTTTGTGGAAAAACCAAAACCGGCAATAACTTTTGCCACCTTATTGCCAGTCTGGCAAAGGACTATTTATTGCGGCTTCTATTGTATTTTTTGGAGGTAGCGGAAAGGTTTTTGAAGGACATATTGAAAGGATTGCCGTCTTTATGATGAACGTCTTGCCCTTTCTTTGCCTTCCCAGCTGCCAGCATTTTCCGCCTACTGGCATTACGCGCTGCACGACGCTTTTTCTGTTCGGGTTGAGCGTGATATTTAGCTTCTTGTTTGTAGTTCCGTTTAGCTGCCATACGGGGATAATTTTTAACCGGATTTTGATGATCTATCAAAGAGTCTTTCTCTACTACTTACATACCTACTGCTAGGTCTGGAGGTGATAAATTGGTACAGTAGTATCAATCTGTCCACTATTAGTATTAATCTATCCACTATTAGTATTAATCTGTCCACTACCCCCTTTACTTGAGCCGCTAGATAGCCTCTATAAGCGTTTTACAGCTGGCAGCTGTGGTGACATTATTTGGTTGGTAAATGAGCGCAGAGGGACAACCAGAGCCTCTTATGGCCTATTGCGTTAAGTGCAATGAGAAGCGAGAGATGAGGGACGCGGTTCTTGAGGTGATTAAGGATAAGAACGCGCTGATTGCCAAGTGTGGCGGGTGTGCTGGCAAGCTGTTTCGGTGGGTAGGATCGAACAACCGTAACCGGCCTAAAGGCTATGCGGTTGAAAAGGCGCGGGAGCGGCGGCTGGAGAGGCGGAAAGAAAAGCTACTTGACTCAGTACCCAAGATACGCGCAGCATATTGGAGTGAAGACGAAGAGCCTATCGAGGAGGAGAAAGCAGAAGTCTTATCTGGAAAGCCTATTAAGGCTAAAGTGGTACGGGATTGACGATGCTGAAGAGAAGGCGATTGACCAGAGCGTTATCGCTTTGGACGCGCTGAGTGACACGTTTGCGGGTCGCGGTGATGTTCAGTCAGCGGAAAGCTTGGCGGCGAGTGCAGCGGTGCTGACGCGAATGCGGGATGAGCTGGGTGAACTGAGAGCGACTAGAACGACGTTGGGTTATAACTAGAGTTTCCAGTCCTCTCCATCTAGGCCATCATCTTCTTCTTCCTCCTCGCCAGTAAGACCGTAGGCTTCTAGCGTGAGAGCGGTAACGTGCATCTGAAGGATGCCAATGATTTCGTGGTAGAACAGCTTACCGTTGAACTTACTGATAAGAACTTCTACTAGCGCGTCGAACTGCTGCGCGTCTTCCGCGCTATTCGGAACTCTCATCATCTAGTGGCTTGCGAAGGTATTCGCGTTTGATCTCCATTACCTCTCGGCGGGGGATCGGGTGGTTGGCTTCTCTGGCTCGTCTGGCGACTGACGGAGAGATTTCTAAAGGCCGGTATTGTCCACGCATTATGTGTTGAACGTCGGTCTTGGATAGATTGCCAGCCTTCAAAGCGGTGAACACTTCGGCTTTGGATACGCCGCTGAGTAGTGCTGCGTTGATCTGCTTCCTTACCTCTTTGAAGATTTTCAGCCTAGCTTCGTTAGCATCGCGGTAGGCGTTAACCATATCCTCGTTGCCTACTGTTCCGCGTGAACCAGCGACTTTGTTGAACAGTCCGTTGGCACTTGTAAACCTTCTGGATGTTCCAAACGAAGTTCTGGTCAGCTTGTCTTGGTAGTCTATTGTGCGTACCCGAAAGCCTGTGAACTCAGCTGTCAGCTCGTCAGCTAGTTTTGGGTCTTCGCCAGAGGGGAGTGTTTCCTCGTTGTAGGCTGGCAACATTCTGCGGACTATACGATCAGCTGTGCCGGGGGTGAACGACCTAGCTATATGCAAGACACCTTCTAAAGTTTTGTCCAAGTCGCTTGCTTCCTCGCTGTAAACCTCCGATCCGTACTGGGTTTTGTTACGCAACAAGTCAATCGTTGCTTGGGCGACGATTGTTTCAGAGGTAAACGGTTGCATCATCCCAATCATTTTACTCATTAGGTTTGGAGCAACGCCTTCCTCTTGAATCCCATTCAACCCTAGCGCAGACATAATCGGGTCTGTGGTCGCTGCATACGGATTGTTGAAGCTGATGTTGACGTACTTAACTTGCTTGTTCTCGTCGCGGTAAAAGTAAAACTGCGAGTCTTTTTCGTAGTCAGCGAGTAGTGTGCGAACATCCTCTTGTTCCTCTTCGCTGACTCCACCGATCATTTCGCTGATTGCTTTCAGCGCGTAGGACATAACTCCGGTGACAGCTAGGTGGCCTCCAATCCGCCGAGCGGCGTAGGCTGTGTTACCTCGCTTCATCTCGATGCCAGCGTATCTTACGTTGTTGATCTGGGTGCGGATTGCCTCGTAGAAGAAGGACATAAACGGCCCGACATACGGTTGCATCCGTAAACGCTGAATTGCCGGAGGCATTTCGGAGTAAGTCGGAACGCCGCCGCGTGTGCGTTGTGCAGCTAGTGTCTCCAGCTCGGCCTCTGTTAGCTCTGGGTATAGTGGACGGAGTTGTTCCTTCTCCATCTCAAAGTTCATTATCTTACCCAGCTCGTCAGAAGCGCGGTATATGCGAGTCAAAGCTTCAAAAGAAACTCGACCAGCTTTCTTTGCCTTATCCAACATCCCGCCGGTTGCTTTGTTCAGGAACTCTTCTGCATTTGCAGATGAGTCGAGGTAGGCTTGGCTGTCGGATAAAACTCGCTGAAGTTCAGCTGTTGTCATTTCCTCGCCAACAAGCCCTAGTCGGGTCATTTTGTTAAAATAAACTTGAGCAGCTCTCGCGGCTTTATCCCTAGCTTCCTTACCACCTCTGGCTAGACCCACCCCAGAGGCATCGGCAAATATAGCTTGGAAAGCTTTGTAGGCTTTCTTGTAAGCAAACGGGTTATGACCGTTCATAACAGAGAAGGGAATTTGGCCCATCGCATTACGAACGTGAGTCATCACACTCATCACCGTTTTGGTGCTTTTAGAGAGTACGTTAAGTTTGGCCATAGTGCCGGTCACTTTGTCCGTCATAATGTTAGACATTGTGTTGTACTCGTTGAGTATGTCGTTAACCTCTTTGGTGGTGTATAGGCCAGCCAACGGACTATAAGAGCCGCGACTAACATCTTCCTCGCCTTCCTTAACCTTAACACCGGCAACCGTCCCAGCGATCTTGGTGTTAGCTTTTAAGTCGCTTCTGCGAAGGTCTTTCTCCTCAAAGAACACTTCGCCAAGCCCCATATTCTTTATGTCGGTAAGGAACTTGTGGTTGGCGACAAAGTGGGCCATACGAGTAACCGACCGAGTGTAATTCATAACTGGGTCTTTGTACTCGCCTAGCAGCGCACGAATCTCTGGTGCGATGTCTTTGCGCTTCATAAACAGCGACAAATCCTTTTCGCCTAAACGCCCAGCGTTGAGAGACTCTCGGCCACCCTTCTGGCTGTACTTGGCGAGCATATCGTCAACCTCGATTCTAGCTTGCTGCTGTGCCGTCATCGGATCAGCTCCGTTTTTAAGCAGCTGCTTTTCAACAAAGTTAATAGCTTTGTTAATAACCTCCGGCTCGATGTTGTCGATGTACTCTGGGTCATCGAATATGCGATAGCTGCGAGCTAGGTAGGTTTCTAAATTGCCTTCGATCTTTGCCTTTAGGTCGCCTGTCACCCAGCCTTTGTTGACGATGTGCTTTGATAAGCCGTCAATCTGTTGGCGCATCTCAGCGAGCAAATCTCTGATCTCGTCTGGCAGCTTGCCGATAGCATCGGAATCACCAGCCAGCGCGTTGTTCATCATTGCAACTTGCTCCGGTGTTGGCTCTTTGCCGAACTCACGCTTGGCAGCTTTTTGCAGTCGGCGGTTGCTGGCGCGAACTTCACCCATCACGCTGTTTATATAAGCATCCTTCTCGATCTTCTTTTGAAAGAAGTCCAGCTGCTTATCAGCGTTAGTTACTGAAGGCATACGAAGCCCGCCAGAGCTGTCAAAGAATCGGAATACTTTTTTCTTAAAATCACCAAGTGTTGTGAGGATACTCCACGAACCTTTGACGGCTGGGTCACTCAGAAGGTGGGGATCGGTTTCGCTAGGCTTGGCTGCGTAGGCGACTCCAGCGTCAAAAGCGTCTTCCATTACCGCGTCTTTGACAAAGACTGTATTGCCGATGCTTACAGCTTCTTTTCCTCCCACAACCCGCTGGGTAGGGTTTTGTCTGCTGTAATAATAGCTGTGCCTTTCTGGGTCGAAACCAACTTGTGTCCACTCTTTGCCGCTCACATCTGGCAGCACATCAACAGAGGCAACCTCTCCTCGGACTCTCGCGAATGAACTTTTGCGAGCCTCGCCTTTTGCAATTTTACTCTTAACCGCATCTGGGCCTTCGATGAACGTAATGTCTCCAACTAGGTGAATGAAAGAATCATAGCCAATTATCCCTTCGCCTTTCTTGTGGATAGTTACAACGTAATCGCCAGTCTCTTGGTATATCGGAATGTCAATTCGGACATCAACAACGTCGCCTTTCTTGACAACCGGATTGCCCCGTTTTTTAGCTGAAAAATAATCCCTACCTTTCTGAACAGCTGACTTCTGTTTTTTGAGGGAACCTATCTCTAAATGAGATTTGATTGTTTCCTCTGTCAGCACAGAATCTTTAGTTGGTACTGGGACTGAATCTATAATTGTTTTGTAGTCTTCGATCGCTTTGTTCAGCTCATCCCAGTCAGCTCTGGTCTTGCTGCTGGCCTCGTACTTCTTCTGAGCGGCGACCAATTCTGCAACGCGGTTTTCCCCAATGTTCGGGTCAGCTGCGCCAATAGCTGCGGCGGCGGTGATAAGGTCGTTGGGGTTAGTGGCTGAATCAATTAGCGCAGAAGCAAAGCTTGGGTTGTTAAGCGAGTAGTTCTGAAGCTTTTGTATCGCCTTATTTTTAATCTGACTGACGCGGCTTTTTTTGAGGCCCATCTCAACTGCCATCTGTTGCTGTTGCTGCTCGCCTCCTAAAAAGTAGTGAATGTATTTAAGCTCGTTGTCAGTAAGTCCAATTTCATCTTTTTTAGCGGCTATAATGTCTAAAGTCTTTTGTCCGGCTAGGCTAAACTCGACGGAAGGGTTGAAACCTTCCTCGTATAGCTTATCCAGAGAATCAACTTGTCCGCTTCCTCGCTTTTGCGCCTTATTTTCAGCCAGTACCCTTCCGATTGCGTTTTTGGCAAGAATGGTAAAGCTTACAGCCTCGCCCTTCTCATACATTTTTCTCCAAGCGTCGTATGCTTTATCGACAGCCAGCTGGTAGTTGTTGCTGGTTGTTTCAAATATAGGATTTCTAGCAATCGCTTTCTGAATCTTTTCGTAAGCTTCAGCGTGATCGTTTTCCAGTTTGTCAGCAGCATCACGCTTGGCTTGCTTGCGTTGCTTCTTCTCGGCTTGCCGAGCTGCACGTTCATCCTTTAACCGCTGCTTGGCTGCGGCTGTGTCAGCGTCAGCAATCTCCGCTTTGTAGGTGCGCTCTAGGAAGCTTTCAACTTGAGCGACGTGACTCTTCAGCGGGGCTGAGAGATTCATCCGTTGGAAGGCTCGGCTGAATAGTGCGAGCAATCTGCGAATCGGGCCGCTGCGGTATGAATCTTCTGTTACAGATTTTGTGTGACGTTGCTGAATCAGCTGGCGCACAAACTCTTGAGCCATATGAATGTCATCAATGAACTCGTTGCCGTATATCTGTCTGGCGGCAGCTCGTTCTTGATTTGTCATTCCGTTGGCTACTTCGGTGTAACGGTTGCGAATAAATTGCGGCAGCGAAACGGTAGAGCTTAACTGTCCGTTTGCAATCTGGCGTGCGTACTCGGCGCGTAACGCTTGGCCGTCTAGGTTGTGAATCAGCTCCTCTTCCAGAGCTTTCTCCAGAGAGAACTTCTTATTTGAAAGAGCCTTCTGAAGCCTTTGAGGGTCTAACAGAATTGAATCCGTTATGCCCAGCCTAGCCAAGCTGGCAACACCAGCCCCGCCGTTAAGTTTGGTCAGCTTTATTTCGCTCAAGCTCAACAAAGAGCCAAAGCGTTTTTTCAATTTCACCAATGCCTCTTCAACTTGGCGAAGCATCATCGGCGTCATCTCTTCAGCCGTAACTTCTGGGGCGGCAGCTGGAGCTATTACGCCGTCAATCGCTCCAAAGTTGTTTGTAATTCTAATCTCCTCTTCACCAACTTTAAGAGTGCTTAAAGGCTCTGGGGCAGCTGGTTCGATTGCACCAACCGATTGCTGCAACTGGTTCAGCTGTTCCGGCGTTACTGTGTCAGCTGGTCGAACTTGGTCAGAAAGCAGACCGGCAATCTGTCGGTCGATCTCGGTAATGCTTTCGAGAATGTTTTGCTGCTGACTCTCACCAGCCTCAACGCTGTCAACGATGAGGTTGGCTTTGCGATCGAGTAGGCGGTTTAGGATAGTGCGTGCTGAAGGCGTCAGCTCTCCGCCTTCCAACTGTTCTTCGGCAAACTCTGACAGCTGGTTGGTGTCCGGCGTTAAGCCTTCGCGCATTGCGCGTGCTTGCTCGGTTTGGTCAGAGCGCATTCGCTCTATCTCTGCATAAATCTCCCTAGCCTCGTCAGCCAGCTTGTTGCGGTCTTCCTCTTTCTTTAACTCCGCGTCTTGTTCCGCGCCTATTTGGTCGGCCCGATCTATTGCAGCGCGGCCTTCACGAATCATTCTCTCGTTCTCAGCTTGGCGCAGAAATTCTGATACACCTTTTTCTGGGGCGAACCGGAGATCGCTGACCATTTTTGGGGTTATCGCCAAGCCGGAGAACTCCAAGTCCTCTTTTGTTATTCCAAGCTGCTCGGCAACAAACTGTCGATCGTCTTCAGTTATTTCGTCTGGGTAGTTGTCTTTATACCGTTGCTTGAGCTTCTTCTCTGGGTCTTTCTCGTTCTTATCAACGAAAGTCTCCAGTAGGGGGTCAGCTGGCTTTTTGGATTCTTCAATAGCTTGCTGATATTCCATATCAGCTTGCTCCAGCTCTCGCAGTTTTGCTGTTAAACTTTTGAACCTAGCAATTCTTTGGCGAACCTTCTTTGGTGCGCTTCGGATTGCACTCTTACGAGAGAAAGCTTCAGCTTCAGCTTGGCTTTCAAAAATATCTACTTGCTCGCCTTCCCGACTGACGATGAAGTGGCCATCAGCATCTTCTTCAACGGACATCTTGGACAACTCGGCAAACGCTTCTTGGTCTTCTATGAAACGATCAACAGTTTCTTGTTCTGCAAAGCGTAGGCCAGACGAGCCGAGTGTGCCTTCCGGTTCGGCGGTTCCTTCGTAGCGACTCCACCAAGCTGGCATATTGCCTTTGGCTTCAATCTCTTTGACCAGCTTATCTCTGGCGGTGACTGGTTCAGCTGGAGCTGCTTCAGCCTCGGCTGCAACTGGGGCGGCTTCAGCTTCATCTGGCAGCACGCG
>Ga0098060_1001253_pt1 | contig 10364 bp, 1 predicted proteins | sample 21_taG_FD_77063 | JGI IMG/M metagenome (GOLD analysis project Ga0098060, IMG submission 77063) | Marine viral communities from the Subarctic Pacific Ocean - 21_ETSP_OMZ_AT15319 metaG | ecosystem: Environmental > Aquatic > Marine > Oceanic | place: Pacific Ocean | collected 2015-01-19 | reverse complement strand
GCTCTGCCGAGCTTTACTATGAAGCTGCGATCAAGAGAATCTATGAAGACTATCCTTATGATGGATCAAAAGCCGAACAGATTGACTTTGAAGAGCGGTCATCATACTTGGAGCGCTGGCTCTACGATAATAAATATCCAAAGACAACTGGACATGTAGTACTCGGAACTTCTGCAAACTTAACCACAGCCACGGGTGACTACTTCAATACAACAGTACCTGAGTACATCCGAGTCTGGGGTGGGTTACATACTGATTCAACATCCAATGATTTGGATTATCAACTAGACAACTCTGCTAGATACGACAGTGTGAACAATAGGACTCAAAATTTTAATTGTGACTTTACAAACAAAGGCATCACAATTGAATTTTGGATGAAAAAGTCTACATACACCTCTACAAACAAAGAGGTCATCTTGGATCTTTCTAACGGCATCACTGGTCCAACACCAAGCCGCTCTAGGATACTTGTTGAGACTTTTGACGATGCCGGAATTAAGAAGATGGCCATAACTATCGCCCAAGGCGCAGCATCTACAACTGCGACTTTTGCAATGGGGACCACTGAGACTGATTGGAACCACTATGCAATCTCAGTTATAGATGTTGCCGGGTCCCAATCGTTAGCTAGATTTTACACAAACGGAGAAGAGTCGTCCTCAACATCTATCGGAGGTCCTTTTGGAATCTTAGAAGGTAGATTGGACGGCTTCATCGGCGCACTCCAAGCTGCGTCACCCAACGGTGGAGGCGCAACCAATGGCGGTAAACTATCTGCTCAACTTGACGAATTTCGCTTCTGGAAAACTCGAAGAACTTCGAGACAAATCAAACTCAACTGGTTCCGCAACGTTGGCGGAGGAGCAAACACTGACGACGCCACATCGGATTTGGGAGTGTATCTCAAGTTCAATGAAGGAATTACAGGAACAACCTCAATTGACTCTAATGTTTTAGATTATTCAGGCCGCTTGGCAAACGGAACTTGGATTGGCTACTCAAGCACAACGAGTGCAAGATCAACAGACTCAGCTCTTACGCTAGCTGGCTACACAGAGAAGCCTACTCCAATCGTTTATTCAACACACCCTAGTGTTGTCTCTCTAGAAGCAGAGATGACGCTTAGTGGATCTGACTATGACTCTGGAAGAGGTCAAGCATTCTATCGCTCCCTTCCAAATTGGCTCGTCGAAGACGACCAAGCCATTGGTGACCAGAACTTAAGAAAAATCTCTCACATTATGTCAAGCTATATGGACACCTTAAAGGTCCAAATCGATTCACTCAATAGCTTGCAAGATAAGCAATATCTATCATCTAGTTATAAATCATCTCCATTCTCCGAGGAGCTTTTGAAAGGCAAAGGATTCACAACGAGTGAAATGTTTCTTTCATCGGAAGTATTCGAGGCATTCTCAGACGTTGATTATGATGCTAGACAATTCGAACTCAATATTGATGAAATTAAGAATCTCATCTTTACAAACATTTACAACAACCTCGAGAACATCTACAACTCAAAGGGAACTGAAAAGTCAATTAGAAACCTAATCCGTTGCTTCGGTATCGATGATGAATTAATCAAGCTAAACCAATATACGGACAATGGAACACAATATCTCGGAGACAAATATAGAACAACGTCTATAAAGAAGAAATACATCAACCTTAATAGTACAGACCTGTTTTCTGGGACAATGTATCAAAGCGGCTCTAGAACATTCATTTCTGGATCCAACAATGCCTCTGTAGCTGCGTTTACGATGGAAGCTGATATAGTAGTGCCCAACAAGAGAGAAATCGGAGAGAATGGATTCTTCGCAACGCCATTCCTATCCGCATCTGTGATGGGGTTTCACGAGGCAATGCCGACCGATGCTTCGAACTTTACTTGGTGGGCAGATCAACTTGCTCCAACAGCAGCCGCAACGGGTCAAATAACTCTTAATAGCACTGCCGCAGTATCAACGTGGGAAGGCGAAACGATAACTTTGACTTCCACCAGTGGGGTTACTAGAACTTATCAATTTACAGCAACAGGCACTGGAACCAGTGGTAACCTATTGCCCAATGGAAATATTGAGGTAGTAATAGGTGTACTATGGTTGACCACTAGGAATCTTCGTGATGCAATCAATTCCGTTAACGGACATGGCGCTACGATAACGGCTACGTGGACTTCTGCTTCCCCAAATTATAACATTGGACTAACGCAAGACCTATCCGGTGCAAACGGAAACACTACTATAACTTCGACATTCCCTCTGTCAATAATTACTATTATCAACTTCAGCGGCGGAACTTCAACATTCAAAGAAGCTCGAGACCTTCAAATATACCTTGTTCGAGACTCAAGCGAATCAAAGCATGCGAAGTTCGTCGTAAAGAATCAAACCGAGACAATTTATCAAGAGTCGGATTATGTATATGATATTTACGACGAAGAACACTTCAACGTCGCTTTAAGAATTAAGCCTCAAACTTATCCATATGCCGGCAACGTCACAAACATAACACCAGATTACGACATTGAACTATATGCAGTATCTCACAACTTCGACGAACTTAAGGAAGAAGTATTGGTCACAACAACTGTAGATAACGCCACAGGATCTGCCTATCTTCAAGCACCAAAGAGGATCTATGCAGCATCACATTATGAAAACTTCACAGGCTCAGTGCTTCACAAGACTGATCTGGAGTTTGGTAGAGTCTCTGCATGGCTTGACTATCTACCGAACAGCTCTATTCAAGAGCACAACAAAGATGTCTTAAACTATGGTAACTTTAAATCCATAGATGGCTCAAATGCCTTCGCAATCACCGACATCCAAATCCCAACAATGGACTTATCCATTTTAAATTGGGACTTTGATACCGTTACGACTTCCGACTCTTCTGGAGAATTCGTCATCGAAGATACCACTTCTGGTTCTTCCGATACAATCTATGGATGGGTTGACAACATCATCCGCCGAGAGCACGATGGTAAAGGAGACAACTTCCCAACAACTTCAACTGCATTTTTGGAAAATGAATTCCTCTATGCGACCAAGAAGGAGTTACCGGAGACCTCATTCAATTCTAATAACATCTTCATCAAAGGCGATAGACAAATCTTCTTCGGAGAAGACGAAGATGTGAGCGACAACTTATTTGTTCTAGAAAAGTCACCCGCTGCAACCGTCTCGGAGGAGATGCTTAAGTTATTCTCAACAACTCAAGAATTTTCTAATCTATTTGGGCGTCATGTTGATAGATATAGAATAGAATACAAAGACGTGAACAGAGCAAGACAACTGTTCTATCAGAGAGTAGACACTGGATTAGACTTTGACAAGTTCTTCGCATACTTCAAGTGGATAGATCAATCCATCTCTGAAATGATAAATCAACTCATACCGGCTTCTGTTAACTTTGCTGGTGGAGTAACCGATATCATTGAACCACATCTTCTCGAAAGAGACAAATATCAACGGCAAATTGGCTTACTAACAACTGTTACATCCACTGAAGCATCTGCTCGTGGAGTGCAAGAGTTGAACTATAATTGGAGAATCGGGCATGCACCTCTTCCAACGGAAGATCAAGACTCAAACTCTTTGTGGCAAAGTGAGCGTAGAGAAAGAGCAACAACGGATGCTGAAATCATCCGCGAAGTTATTATTCGACAAACAGACCAAGAGTTCACAAACCCAATCACGCTTTCTGGATCAACCCCAACTGGAATTTACTCTGGGAGTGCATATGCAACCCGAAGATTCTCAAGACCATATTCTGTCGAAATAGACTTTAGCGACTCAATCCATGGCGGAATCAATTATGTTAAGAGCAAAGACCGAGACTTATTCAAGTCTGGTATCGGGCTTCACTCGCCAATAGGCTCTACCGGTGCCCCTAAGAACGTCATAACATTCGGTGCCGGACTTGGTGATGGTTTGAATGTTCTCGAGGTTGATATGGACAAGGACACCCGCAAACCCAACGAGATGATCAGGTACGACGGATTTGGGTTGATGGGTAGATATACAGATTTTGTACATTCGGAATATGCACCAGTATCTCCAGAAGTTGATTACTACAGTAGGAGAAAGGTTTGCAATCTTTTTATTGGAAATATCGTCTCTAGCAGTGTTGATACTGGATACAATTCTAAAATTAATGTCTCTGGTTCCGGTTTTCGTGTCGGCGTTAATGTAGTAAATCTACATTCCGACACGACAGATATCACAAATGTAATACCAATTCAAGGACCATTTACCAACCATTGGGTTGGAGGTAGGCAATCTAGACACACTGTTTTGAACAATCCCGGCAAGTTTAGAAACGCGACTAGTGGCGTACCTAATGATTTGGATTGCGAATTTTCAAGACCAGAAGAGTATCGCCTCTTGATAGGAAAAAACCCTATTCTCAATACTGGATCGATAGGGGACTTAAATCCTATTGAACCAGATCAAGATGGAGCATTGGGATTCACAGCACCTGACTATGGATTGTCGTCCACTGGAACTTGGCCTGATAGCGACCGACTCTATTCAATCTTCTATCGAGAGGAACGAGCAAAGCGCCCATTGAATATCAAGAATATTCAAACAACCACATCTTCTGTATCTCACGGAAATTACCAACATGAGTACGAGGTATTCTCAACGTTTGGAGATCAAGGATATTTCCTAAAGAGAGCTGGTAATCTTTTGCCAACATCTATTGCTAGCGAACTACCTGAGACTACAAATTATTCTACCTTGATCGCACAATCCGAAGGAACACCTGCAGGAAATATCGGCAATTTACAACTGAACCAACCTGGTGGTCCTCAAAGTAATCGATTAGTAAACTCCAACATTACTCCGACTCAAGACCGTACAACAGGATCTGCTCACGTAATCAGAACAAAGTTTTCCGCTCCTGGTGGCCCTGAAGTCAACACGTCTGGTTATTTAGACATAGCGACTCAACAATATTCTGTTTATAATTCGATGAACTTTAGAAACCTATCTGTGCGAACCAATGGTTCCGGAGAAACTGATACACCCAGAGTGAACTCCCACTCAGACCGTAGAGAGGGTTTGAGGACTCTATTGTCGAGACATCAGGGAAAGTTTGGAATTGACTCAAAGCATGGCTCCATCAATTCTTCCGATTACGTTTCCGAAGCTTCATTTCACAAGCAACACAGAAACACAACAAAAGTTGCTAAACTTGGGGACTTCACAAATCCAAAATGGACAACTGAGACATCTGGTACGACCAATCGATACGACAGTGCCGTAATTAACACTCCGATTCCTGCTTCTGATTTCCAATATTCTTGGATCAATGCAGCAATCAGTGGATCTAACTGGGAAGCGGATCAAAAGGTCTTAACTTATGCACCAAAGAACGGTATGATGAGTTCCTCTGTAGGCTTTACCGAGGCAATTATCTTTCCGTCCATATCTGACGTTTCATGTTGCGAGTTTGACACCAGCATAACAGTGACTTACGATACACAAGAAGGGACTGACTCTTTTAGTGTCGATAAAACTTTGACAGTATTGGTGGACAATACCGCAAATGACGGACAAATTTTCGAAGAAGATATTTCATCAATTCAATTTTCTTCCACTTTCTCAGATTGCTGCCCTGATGACAGCATTCAATATAGACTAGTGGCGGATGACGACAACGCCGAGCCATATCATTATGACTCCGGATACCAATCCAGTCCGACTGGTTTAACCGCAGCTCTTGCAATCTCACCGAATAAAATTCGATTCACCGTCGCAGATGATAAGAAAGTGTATCTGATCTTCTTTGTTAAAGATTGCGAAGACAATGTTGAATCTCTAACGGTTACATTAAATCAGGCTTACTTTACGTGATAAACTATTTAGTTTAAAAAAGGGTGCTAAATGACAACTTATAAAGATTTTCTCGGAATAAATATTTGTATTTATGATCCGATCTTGAGAGACAGTGGTGCAATTGGAGGCAACTCCTTCGGATATAGTCCAAACACTGCGCTTAAATATAACGACAATGCTGGCGTCGGTAACGTTTCAAAGTTAACTGAACATGCCTTCCCGCAAACACTTGTCTTGTTAAATCTCCACCGGAATGGGCCATATGGATACCCAACGTGGAAACAGATCCGCACTTCACAAAACCCCTTATCGAGAGCGCATAGGTTGTCAAACACATTCACATATGTGCAAGAGCCTGGCCCTAACATCGGTACAAATCAGGCAAAGTATGGAAACATTATAAGCTTGAAGGAGCCAGTCATTGCCCAAAATTTACCAATCTCATTAATCGGCGAAGTTGCTGTGTACAATGAGTCACTCGGAGTATTCGAGAAGAAACCCGTAGAGATCAAAACAGCATTTAATAATGAAACTGCATTCTTCGCAAATTCAAAAGCCAATGAATACTTTAATACAATATTGCAAACTGATGAGAATTATGAAACCTTGAGGGACATGTATTTGGACGGAGGGCTCGATGACGAAGGGTCTCTGCTTGACTCGTTCTCTCTTTTGACTTACCGCCAAACGATATGGCCAAAAGTTGAACATTCATTTTTAAACCAAACAAGATCTCGAACATTTTATGTGAATACATTTTGGAGAGACAACCGAGAAGATCGAGAGAAAAATGACGTTGTTACCGAGTTTGGATTCACCGCACCGTCTCAATCAATGTGGCCTTTAGATGCTGCGAAAGATTTCGCAACGAGAATAAAACCAGTCCTTGATGGATCACCAGGTGTTTTTCATCGTATTGGCGGAGACGCTCGCCAAGACACAGTAGGCGGCGAGGGAATTTTGCAGAACTCTTACTCTCACGTCTTTGGTGCATTTTATCAACTCACAGATAACCTTAGTCCAATAACGGGTACCGCAGGCTTCTGGAGCGATCCAGATGAAGTGCTTTCATCCTCAGTCAGCTATGCTTTCAGGCATACACTCAAGTCAACATTTTCAAATTACAATCCATCATTCCCGACTTTCAACACGGCATCCGATGGTACAGAGCTCAGATATCAAGGCCAACTTGAAGGAGCAGACTTTTCTTTGTTGACTTTAGATGGCTCGGCCTCCATGATGTTAACTTCTTCCTTATTTGAGGGTGTAGCAAATTGGGATGCCCCTGCCCAAGCAGGCAAAACTCCATTTTATGATTCATATGAAGATTATGCTCAAGAAATAAAAAGAGCAGGAAAGGGCTATTCGATCATCCCAGAATTCAGAATTAGTTCGCATGTTGATACATATGCCTCTAAAGGTGTAACCGAGGAATTAAAAGAAATTTTTGAATTATCCGGCGGGCTGTCTCAAAATACAACAACGGAGAACGACAATACTTTCTACAAAGTATTATCAAATTCTGACTTCCTTAAGCATTTTGATTTGATCAAGAAAGACCACGAAGGCTTTGCGGATGAGAAAATATTGACACTTAAGTGCAAAGCTATTAAGAAATTTTTGCCTTATGAAGGCTTTTATCCTGCACAGAGAACAGTGCAACTAGGAGAGCAGTTTAAAAGAAGCTATCAGAATCACGTTGTATCCAGGCAGGGCTCAAATGCTGCGACTGTCGATATTGGATCATTTAAGTTTCAACCACTCATGACGCCACTATTTGCCCCTGGAATCCTATTCAACACTATCAAATCAGGCGTAGGAGTTGATTTTCCAATATTTACAGGAGACTCTCAGCCATTTGTAGTATCTTCTTCAAACAATAACTATAATCATGAATGGCAGTACCCTAGTATAGCCCCAGTTGGACCGCACCAAAATTATTATTGGGCCGGATCTGGCTTTTCGTTTGATACGAACAGTATCGAGACGGCATATGATAAGAGAGTTCCATTTGAAGCTCTTGTTGAGCCTGAAGAATATCTTGCAAACTTAAGATTGATTACTCAAGAGCCGCACCCATTTGGTATGCCGTTTACTTCATCAGGTAAGACTATATCCACTGATCAATTCTTAGATTATCATACTGAGTGGGATGGCCGAGGGGATGATCTATACAAAAAGATGGCGCACAATATGCTGGCTGAAATACCCGAGTTGTTCTTAGAGAACACGTCACTATCAACTATATCTTCTTTGGAAGAGGGTGACCCAACATTCGGAAATGCCGTATCTGGAAACTATTACACAATGAGAGTTAAGATGAAGAGATCTCGTGTCAACAAGAACCAACCACTTGGAGGCTTCGGTGGGCACCTAGTCGACACACCTCAGGACATTTTGACCTATCAAGATCGAGGCGGAGCAGATCTTTTGGGTAATGCTAACGCAATCAAGGCTAGATTTTCTACCAAAGAATCTCTAACCATGTACTCTCGACCTTCTGCCTTCGGCCCAGCGACCTTTGGCGGCAACGGATGGGGAACATATAGGGGCATACAATTCAGAGAGTGTGGTTCATGGTGGGGCACGAACTACCCTTACACTGCTCCCTATTATCATGGTGAAGCTTGGTGTGATTTGATTTTCTATGCTGATAAAACAAAGAAGTATACTCTAGATGAAATACTAACCACAGCAGAAGAGTATCCATATTATACAAGGCATTGGTGGAATGGTACAATGGATGCACTTAGAGACTTGTCTGGATATAGTGGTTCAACAAATAATTCCAGCGGTGGAAATCCGCTCCTGAACAATAGCCCATGGACAGATGGAAAATACAAAAATTATATAAACAGCCCATGGAAGGAGTTGATTTTAGATGCAAACAAGGAAGTTACAGCTTGGCCAACTGGATCAATCACTTCCGTTACAATAGTCAATGCTCTGTCTGATTTCGTCGCAGGTAATTGGGGTACACACTCTGCATCTTCGGATCAAGGATTAGTTAACAACCCAGGCCAATTAAGGTATCGCGCGAGACCTAACAATGCTAATGGAACAGCCTATTCTCTAGAGGACCAGCTAATTCAACACCCTTTCTACATTAACTACAATGCAATGCAGCTAGATTCGAGCGTTAACTTGTTTGGAAAAGGAACGGTCCGAAAAATATTTGACCAAAACACTCAACAAGCAGCAGAAGTTGCCTCTGCAGATACCATCAGGGGAAAAACTCGATGGATAATTCAACCCAAGTTCGAGACACCAATACTTAACTTTAAAAAATATGAAAATATGGCGACTAACGACGGAACACTACCTCTTTATGCATCAGAATCTGTTCCGCGTGGTATGTGGCATCAGTATGGAGACATTCCTGAAGACAACGACGTTGGCGTATTTTTGCAAGTCGCTGATGTTCCAAAATCTTGGCTTGAGGGTGCATTAGGCATGAGAAAAAGACAAACAAAAAACATGAAATCGCTAGCAGACTTGGTCGGATTCTCTAAAGATCAGGTTCGCCTAGGCGAGGTTGCCTCAAAGAGAGAGGTATCCGAAGCCGTAGTCGCAGTTCCATTTGTAGAACAAGGTGCAACTCGTAAGTTCTTCTCAATTCCAAGAGCGGATATAGACTCTTCGATTGAAGCTTCTCGTCGAGAAATACAAGGTAGTTTTCCTGCTGGAGGGCCACCAAAAGCCGGAGACACTGTGTATCAAATGGTTAAGAACATGCAGAAGTATGTCTTCCCACCTTCAATGGATTTTGTAAAATATAAAGAAGTTGATCCATTCGCAATGTACATCTTTGAATTTAAGCACACCTTTTCGAAACAAGACCTTGCAGATATGTGGCAAAACTTACCACCAGAGATTGGAAGAACTTTTGAAGAAGCAGAGGCATCAATTTCACATGAGTTGCTATCAGCAGAACTTCTTGGAGATGGTGCCGTTGTTAAGAACGGTGTGTTGGATGAAAACGCTGAAGGTAAAGGAGTCCCCTCAAATATTCAATGGATGGTGTTTAAGGTCAAAAAGAGAGCAAAAACAAACTATTTTGACAAGATAATCGCCAAAAAAGGAACCACCGATGATACCTCTGATGTGGAGCTCGTAGGTGTTACAAACTCTATTGCAGGTAAGAAAGACAAAGATATTACATACAATTGGCCATATGATTTCTTTTCACTCGTAGAACTAGTTAAGATTGACGCCGAAGTCTCGTTTGCGAACATTGTAAATGACGACAAAGGACAGAAGTCGATCAAGAAGGTAGAGTCCAAAAAAGCTCGCAATCCTTCATCAATTAACAAGGCGAGAGGAAAGGGATAAGTGAATGACGTTTTTTAACAAGAAAGAAGATGTTCTTAAAATTGAATTAACACCATATGGACGTTCGCTTCTCTCTAACGGGAAGTTTATGCCTAAATTCTATACGTTTTTCGATGATGATATCATTTACGATCTTGAATTCGGCGGTGACACTGAAAACCAAGTGAATATTAAAAACAG
>Ga0098060_1001250_pt1 | contig 10378 bp, 13 predicted proteins | sample 21_taG_FD_77063 | JGI IMG/M metagenome (GOLD analysis project Ga0098060, IMG submission 77063) | Marine viral communities from the Subarctic Pacific Ocean - 21_ETSP_OMZ_AT15319 metaG | ecosystem: Environmental > Aquatic > Marine > Oceanic | place: Pacific Ocean | collected 2015-01-19 | reverse complement strand
GCGTGTAAGCAGTAGTAAACCTAATATGCAGCAAATACCTGCAGATAATATTTACAGAAATTGTTTTACAGCACCAGATGGTTGGAGTTTTGTTAGTGCTGACTACAGTTCACAGGAGTTAAATGTAATTGCATTTGGTTCTAAGGATCCTGTATGGATAAAAGCACTACAAAACAATGAAGATTTACATTCTACCTGCGCAGAACTAGTGTATGGAGAAGAATGGTTAAATGCAGCAGAGGATGATTGCGCTTACATGAAACTTAGAATGAAATGTAATTGTCCAAAGCATAAAAAATTGAGAACAAATGTCAAAACTATTAATTTCGGGCTTGCTTATGGCATGGGCCCTAATAAGCTTGCTGATACTCTTAACATCAGTGTGGACGGAGCTAAAGTCCTCATCGAAAAGTATTTCCAAGCGTTCCCGGCAATCAAAGGGTTCCTAGATAAGCTAGGTAACTTTGGTAAAAAGTTTGGGTACATAAAAACTTTCCCACCATATAATCGTAAGAGGTGGTTTAGTACATGGTATCCAAAGATTTGGAATAACAAATCGTCAGTCATGGAGCTGGGTAGCATTGAACGTGCTAGCAAGAATACACCTATACAGGGTGCATCTGCAGATATGACTAAGAAAGCATTGGTATTTATTAGAGATTATGTAGCTGCACATAATTTACCGGTTAAAGTGGTAATGACTGTGCATGATCAGATAGATACTATATGCAGAAATGATCAGGTGTCTGATTGGGCTGTAGTTATGAAAGGTCTAATGGAACAGGCAGCTTTGGAGATTGTAAGTAATGGCTTATTGAAAGCCGAAGTAACAGTAAGTAATTGCTGGGAAAAATAAGTGTGAGTGAGGTTCTAATCTAACCGGGTGTTTAAGAGACATCCCTAATATTAAATGTTTGCCTCACTCATGTTTATTTATAAAACTATATATATGAGTAAAATAATGAAAAGTCAATTGGGAGACTGGTATCCAATGTTGTTACCTATCCTACAAACAAAAACGTTTCAAAAAATAGCAGGTCACATCAGAGATCGTAGAGCTGCAGGTGTAACAATACTACCAGACACATCTAAAACATTTAAGGCATTTAGATTATGTCCGTTGTCAGATGTAAGAGTTGTAATATTGGGACAAGATCCATATCATGATGGTAGCGCAACAGGACTAGCGTTTGCCAATCGTGCAGATAGACGTAAAGTTAGTCCAAGTTTAAAGAATATAATCACAGCTGTAGAAATAGATTATGGTAACAAGCATGAAGTAAATGTAAAAGGGTTGTTAGATGTAGATGTATCACTGGAGAGTTGGGCAAGACAGGGTGTGTTGTTACTTAACACAGCATTAACTGTAGAGAAAGGTAAAGCCGGATCACATACAGAGTTATGGAAAGATTTTACAAGAATGTTTATAGAAATGTTATCTAGAAATAAATCTAATCTTGTTTTTGTACTGTGGGGTAAAAAAGCACAAGCTTATGAAAAATGTATTAGAGGGAATCAAACTATTCTTAAAGCTGCTCATCCTGCTAGCGAATCTTACACTGGTGGTAATAGTGGGTTTTATACTTGTGGGCATTTTAATATTATTAATAGTACCCTCCTTGATAGGCCTATAGAGTGGAACACATCAAATATTATAGAGTATGAAGGAAGAAACTAAAGATATAATAACAGAGTTAAAGCAAAAAAAGTATCTAGATGATATATATGCAGCTAAGGTAAGAGAGTTTGATGATTATTTTAAACCTACTAATTTAATAGAAGTTAGAGTAAAAAAATATAAGTATGGACGTACAAATTATAGTGAATTTGTAGATGCACCTGAAGAATACAAACCTCTGCCTACAGCAAAGCAACTAGCAGTGAGTAATGACATGAGTAAATATAAACTAAATAAAGATAGAACAGTATGGTAACTAAAGATGATGATATTGTGAGTAAAATAAATAAAATAAGAGATAAAGAACAAAGAAAGGCCCTAAATGCATGGGCATCACAGAAATTTGTTGGTTCTATTATTGCAGGTACAGGCTTTGGTAAATCTAGAGTTGGTGTACTAGCAGTAGAACATGCACTAAAAAATGGTGGTGATGCATTGATACTTGTACCTACTGTACAATTGCAAGATCAGTTTATAGAAGAGTTTGATAAATGGGGTGTATCATCTGAGAATGTGACAGTTATGTGTTATCAAAGTGCATATAAATTACAAGGATTATTTTATGATATTGTTGTGTGTGACGAGATACATCTAGGCCTATCGCCACAGTATCGTATGTTCTTTGAGAATAATCACTTTGACAGACTACTGTGTATGACTGCAACGTTACCAGAAGAGATGGAATACAAAGAGTTATTGCATGAGATAGCGCCAACTGCGTACAAGATTACACTAGATAGATGTGTAAAACTAGGTATTGTTAGTCCGTATGAGATTACATGTGTACCTGTAGAACTTACAGAAGAAGAGAAAGTAACATACAAAAAGATAAATAATAAATATGTTTATTGGAAGTTGCAACTAGGTAACTTTGATGCATTTAACGAGGCTAGAAGAGTTTTAGCTAGAAAGAATTCTAGTGGTGTACAAATACAAGCAGCGGTACAGTTCTATAGATGTATTAGAGCTCGTAAACAGATTGTAGACTTTGCAGAAAATAAGATAAATAAGTTTCAGCAGATATATGCAGCAAATACAGACAAGAAAATACTAGTATTTGGTGGTGCAAATGCATTTACAGATCAATTGTGTGATTCTATACCAGGTGGTATGGCTTATCACTCTAACAAAACAAAAAAGCAGAAAGAATTAGCATTAGAATCATTTAAAAATGATGATATAAATGTACTATTTTCTACAAAAGCTCTTAATCAGGGCTTTGACGTTCCTAACGCAAATATGGGTATTATGTGTGGTATTACAAGCAAAGCTTTGTCTATGATACAGCGTGTGGGACGATTAATACGTTTCCAAGAGGATAAAATTGGTAAGATAGTAATTATCTATGTTGCTGATTCTCAGGAAGAAAAGTGGCTCAAGAAAGCTACAAAGAGCCTTAAGAATGTTATTTGGGAATAATTATACAAATTATTTGTACATGATAACAGAATTTATTATATTTGCTTTTAGATTTAAAATTAGTATAACAAAACTTTTTATAACCATTACTGCCATATGAATGTAGAGATAGATTTTGAAGTGTTAGAACAGACAGGTATGTCTGCTGACGATTATCTATACCTATATGTTATTTACAAGGAGAGTTATACATATTTAAACAATCTTAATCTAAAACCAAATCTAGAGAAGTTACAAGAAGATGGATATATTAAGCTAGGCGAAACACCTGATCAACATTTTATAAGACAAGAGTTCATAGACCTTTTTTCTTCTAATTTTGATCAGATGTTCGCTGAGCTTATAGGTAATTATCCTATGAAGGTAATGACTACAGATCGTGGTGTCAGAGTGTTACATGCTAAGGATCCAGATTCTAAGGCTAATGCAAAGAGCAAAGCAAAATATAAAAAAATAGTAGGGGATAAGCTATATAAACACAAACACATAATGAAGTGTTTAGATACACAACTTACAATAGAAAGGCATAATCTTGCATATATGCAAAACTTAGAAACATGGATTAATAACCATACTTGGGAAAAGTATGAAAACTTAGATGAAAATGACACAAGACAAGAAACCAACAGAATTACACGATCCCTTTAAAGATAAGGGGTTTAAGAGCATAAGAAAAGCTATTAGTGCGTCACTGCACCAGGTAGCTGATGGTATGAATGGTAGACGTATGGTATATCCTACCAAATGGGCAAGACTAAACAGAAACTTACTAGGCGGTTTACAACCAGGTAAGATGTATGTAATTGCAGGTCGTCCGGGTGTAGGTAAATCAGCGTTTAGTAACCAATTGATCTTTGATTTATTGGATAACAATATAGGCAAAAACCTGCTTGTATTGTATTGGACTTTTGAGATGCCTGGCTATCAGCAGATACTGCGTGCAGGTTCAAAAGGCGTAAATAAACAGGTAGGTGAGCTGTTATCTGTAGAAAAGAAACTAGAACAGAGCGCTTATCAAAAATTTAAAGAAGAGGTACTAAAGTATGGGAACTATCCTGTATACTTTAACAATGTACCTAGAGATATGGAGTTTATCAAAGAGGCTAATGTAGATATAACTAACAAGAGGCCTGATTACACTATTATTAATGTATTCGATCACTCTAGACTTATTTTAAGTAGTAGAGAGCAAGAATTACAAAAACTAAATGAGGTATCAAAAGGATGTATGTGGTTGCAAGCTAAAATGGGGACTATAAACATTCTGTTATCTCAGTTAAACCGTAACATAGAACAAGAACATCGTGCCAAGGCACAGTATCAGCCACTGTTAACAGATTTGTTTGGCGGTGACTCTATTGGTCAGGATGCGCATGTTGTTATGATGTTACAGAGACCACATGATTTATATGGGATTACAGAAACATATTGTAATGAGAATCCTGTTGGTTTACTAGCAGTGCACATGGAGAAGAACCGTGATGGCTTGCTGGGTATGATCCCGTATGAAGCGGAGATGTCAACATTTACAATTAAAGAAAGAATAAAAGAATGAAAAAAAGAAAGTTAAACAGCAAGAATCCTAAATATATGGATGCTAGCGAAACTAAAGAGAAGAAAGTAATAAAAAGAGTATTAATAAACACTACACAAGACGGACATAAGATCTGGGGCGTGTGGTATGAAAACTAATTTATATGGAAACTATGGAATTACCAAAAGAAAAGGTTAAAGCGAGCCGTAAATCGCCTAAGAATATGATAATATATGGTCCACCTAAGATAGGTAAGACTACAATGCTATCTCTACTAAATAACTGTTTGATTATAGATCTAGAAGACGGTTCTGATATGGTAGATGCACTAAAAATTAAAGCTAATAGTCTTGCAGACTTGCAGAAGATTGGGACTGAGATTATAAAAGCAGGTAAACCGTATAAATACGTAGCAATTGACACTATATCTAAACTAGAGGAATGGTGTGAGAGCTATGCTAAAGCAATATACAAGAAAACACCTATGGGTAAGAACTTTGACAGTAAGAACGAGAATCTGTCTGTGTTGTCTTTACCTAACGGTGCTGGTTATTTATATTTACGTATGGCATACAAAGAATGGATGGATAAGCTTAATAAACTAGCTGAGCACGTCATACTAGTAGGCCATCTAAAAGATAAGATGCTAGAGAAACAAGGTAAGGAAGTTGCAGTAAAAGACTTAGACCTTACTGGTAAGATAAAACAAATTACATGTGCTAATGCAGATGCTGTTGGTTATATATACAGAGAAGGAGAAGAGACAATGATTTCTTTTAATTCTATGGACGATGTAACTGCAGGTTCTAGATGTGCACATTTAAAGGGCGCAACCATGCCTTTAGCTTGGGATCAAATTTTTATAGACTAATTAAATCACGAAAACTATGATAGACGCAAATGAGCCAACCAATGCTGAGGTTGTAAAACAAGCTACACCAGCAACAATTACCACTACACAGATTATAAATGATCTAGAAAATGGTATCGATAGAACTGCAATTCAAGCTAAATACAGTTTAGAAGCTTGGGAAGTAAAACAAATGTTTATGCACCCTGCACTAAAAGGTAAGAAAGCTAAGAAAATTAGAAAATTATCTTTTAATTTTGTAGATGATACTGAACCTACACAATTTCCATCTAGTATGGAAGATGTAACAGATGAAGTAAATCCTAATCAGACTAGTATTCCTGTACCTGTACAAGATACTGATGTAAATGAGCAGGCTGCTATGGATGCTGTAACTAATACAATAAATAGTATAGAAACTACAGATGATAATCAATTAACACAATTTTAATAACCAATAAATAATTAAATATGGCAATACAAAGTAATGCAAGTACCGAAGAGGTATCAGGAGGAGGTAGAGAATTCTACTCAGGCCTAACAAATGTAAATGTTGTAGCGGTTAACCCTACAATGGCAGAATTACATGCACTAGATGTGAATGTAAAACAAGAACCTGCATATTCAGGTACTAGCAACGATCAAGCATGGAACAAAGTAACGTTCTGGCTTGCAAACGAAGATGGTAAATTTAAATTAGACCTATTCCTAAAGAATAGTACTAAACAATCTCAAACTGGTAAGTTTCTATGGTTAAACAATGTAGGTCAATCTACATGGTCAGCTGATGCACCAACTTATGACTGGTGGAAAGCTGATGGACAAAGAAAAGCTTATGACGGCGAGAGAGAACTAATTGAGTTTACAAAAGCTTGGGCTAATGTAGCTGCAGGTGGATCTGTGTTTTATGATACTATGAGTGATATTGTAACAGGTAATGTAACAGAGCTTAAGACTCTTGCTACAGCACTTAAGAATAATCAACTTAGAGTATTGATCGGTGTAAAAGATGATAAATATCAAGGTATTTACACTGGTTATTTTGGCAGAGTTAAACCTCAAAGAGATGACTTGTTTGTTAAAGCTCTTAATGATGAATACTCTCAGTTCAAGAACCATGATTTCAATGCAGACCTCAAGTGGGGTAAGCATGTCTCAACAGTAAGTCTAGTTACACCAGACACTATTCAAGAGAATGAAGATTGGACTACACCAGAACCAGCAGAAGCTAGCCCTTTCTAATGGCTATAGATCGTAGAGATAGTAACGATCACCTACATACAGATGTCATACTTGGTAAAATTACTGAGTATGACATTTTTAGGTATTACTGCCCTAACTTTAAAATATTGGGTAAGAAATTTAAGAGTGACCTTCGACAAGATAATTCACCTACAGTTTCTATAATACCGTATAACGGTAAGTTGCTATATAAGGATTTTGGTTCTCCTGATCACACATTTGATTGCTTTAATTATGTAAGATTCAAATATAGTTGTGATTTTTACTCTGCGTTAAACATTATCGATTCTGATTTTAATCTTAACCTTAGTTCTAAAAAAGCTGGTATAAAATTTACTATGGGTCTTATGGCTTATAGACAGAATAAAACACCTGCTTATATTAAACCTGAAGTTATACTTAAGAAGCGGCGTAGGCTGTGGACTAGAGACGACGCAAAGTTTTGGAGCAAATATTTTGTTAGTAAGAAAATATTAACTATGTTTGGTGTCGAACCTATAAGTCATTTCTGGGTAAACAGTACTAGATTTGTTTGTAAATCAGTGACTTACGCTTTTAGATTCAAGAATCGATATAAAATTTATTCTCCTTATGAAGAAACAAATAAGTGGTTAAGCAATACAAAGAAAACAGATGTACAAGGCTATAACCAACTCCCGTATAAAGGTGAGAGACTTATCATTACTTCATCTCTTAAAGATGTTATGTGTTTATATGCAGCAGGCAGTCATGCAATCGCATTACAGAGTGAGATGCAAATACCTTCAGATAAACTAGTGAGTGAGCTAAAAGAAAGATTTAGCCAAATAGATATTTTATACGACAATGATTTCGACAAGGTTACAAACCCTGGCCAGAGTATGGCTACAAAGATTTGTGACTTATATGGTTTTAACAACATTTGCATACCTGATTACTATCAGTCTAAAGATCCATCAGACCTAGTAAGTAAGACATGTGGATTCACTGAACTTAAAACTATACTAAATGACACGAGATGAGATTATTGAAAAATTAAGAATTAAAAAAGGATACTTAAAAAAAGGAGCACAGTTCCTAGCTGATAAATGGGAAGTAGACATAGCTATTATTAAAGATTGTAAAAAACTTGTAAACTCAGAAGAGTGGGTACAAGAGCGCATGAATAATGATAATGGCCATGAGCTTAGCGAAAGCCAAGCATTTTCAAAACATTTATTAGATAACGGATTAACAATGGCAGATGTAAAGTCTGTTAAATTTTGGCAAAACTTTAATGGTGAACAACGTTACAGTATAGTAACACACAACCAGTGGCATGAACAGCCTCAGGTTAAAGATGAGTTACTAGACTATATAAAAAATAGATCCCCTAAAGTAAGTAAGATTAAATATACAAAGCCAAAAGATCCTGTGCTGTATGAAATATCACTACCGGATATACACTACGGTAAAATTACTGATGAACCTTCAGATACTATAGAGAAACATTATATGCAGGCTATTGTAGATTTACATAGGAAAGCAGATGGTTTAAATATAGAGAGATTTTTATTACCAGTTGGTAATGATGGTTTAAATTCAGAAGGTATGAGTAGAGCTACAACTAAAGGCACACCTCAACAAGATAGTATGCGATGGCGTCAATCTTTTAGAGGATACTGGCATTTAGTTACAAAAGCAATTGATTATTTAGCACAGTTTGCCCCGGTAGATGTAGTTGTAATACAAGGTAATCATGATTTTGAGCGTATGTTCTATGTAGGAGAAGTTTTAGATGCTTTATATCATAATAATAAGAACGTTAACATAGACAATAGTCTAGATACACGTAAGTATTATGAGTATGGTATAAACATGATCATGTTTACACACGGAGACAAGGAGAAAGCGCAAGAGTTACCACTCTTAATTGCTACAGAACAACCTGCTATGTGGAGTAGATCTAAAGTTAGGGAAGTACATTGTGGACATAAGCATAAAGAAATGCTTAATGAATACATGGGAACTAAAGTTAGATTTATACCATCTATTTGTGCTAACGATGCTTGGCATAAAACACAGGGTTATGTAGGAACACTTAGATGTGGTCAAGCTTTTATATGGAGTAAGAATAGAGGACTGGAAGGGTACCTCCAAACAAATGTGATGAGCTATGGCCTGGAAGAGAAAAGCTAGAAGTAAACCTGGACGTAGTAAAGTAAAAAATGCTAAGAAAAGTGACTATGATGGTAAAACATTTCAGTCTAATTTAGAACTTTATTGCTATAAAGAACTAAAAAAAGCTGAAGTTGACGTTCAATATGAAGAGCATACATTTACAATCTTTGATCCTTTAGTGTATCCGCAAGCATGCTATGAAGGTACAGCTAAGAAATTATACAATAAAGGCAGCAAAATACGGGCTATAACTTATACTCCAGATTTTGTTGATCCTAATGGTAAGTTTATCATTGAAACAAAAGGCTATGCCAATGAGTCTTTTCCGTTGAGATGGAAACTATTTAAGAGACATCTTAAAGATAACAATCATCACTATGTATTATTTATGCCAAGAAATAAGGCACAGGTCGATGAGGTTATAGAGCTGATCAAGCAACTATAATATATTAATTAATTAAACACTTTAAATTATGGCTAATAATGTTAGCCCTTGCTGTGGCTATGAATACAGCGAAGTAACACTCCCATGCGGGTGTGAGATGTACCAATGTGACAATCCCAAATGTAAAGATCATTTTGATGAGCCTATGGTTGACTATGAATATAGAAATCAAAGGCTAGACGACATTGCAGAAGCGCGAGCGGATGAGATGCGTGACATGGGAAACTAATATAAACCAATTAAACACAAATTATGAGTATTAAAACTATTGATAAGCCTATGCAAGGTAGCGCCGGCATAGCAAAGAAAATTAACAAAGGCGCTGAGAAAATGGTGTTTGACATTCTACAGTCTACACAGTATTCTATGCCAATACAATCTACGATTAGAGAACTTGTTACCAATGCATGTGACTCTCAACGTGAGAAAGAAATAGCTAGAGAAATATTACTAGGTGAAAAGAAAGTTGAAGACTACTATATTGAGCGCCACGGTGATCAGTATGAAGACAGTAATTTTAATAGAGATTACTATAGTATTGGATATTTAAATACTGAGTCTAATCATATTGATCTATTATATACACAAAATGAAGGTATTGGGTATTGTGATACATTTGCAATAACTGACTATGGTGTAGGTATTGGAGCAAGACGTTTAGAAGGCATATTGGAACTGGGTTATTCTACGAAAAGAAATACCAGTGAGAATTTTGGTGCTTTTGGTCTTGGTGCAAAAGCTGCGCTATCAACCGGTGTAGATTTCTATACTATAGAGACTATATATAATGGTATGAGATTTAAATGTAACTGTTATAATTACAAAACTGATTTTATTATACCAGCTTTTAATGTAAAAGAAGGTAAACCTAATCCATTTATTACTTTTAGTGATGGTACTAAAGTATATTATGAGCTCTATGGTGGTAAGAATCAAACTACTGTATCATTTGGTGTAAAACGCCATAACAGAAATAAGTTTGAAGAAGCTATTGAAGAGCAGCTGATGTACTTTGATAACGTTAATTTTAAAATTATAGACGAAGATGAATATCCAAGGGATGTTAATTTT
>Ga0098060_1001248_pt1 | contig 10379 bp, 29 predicted proteins | sample 21_taG_FD_77063 | JGI IMG/M metagenome (GOLD analysis project Ga0098060, IMG submission 77063) | Marine viral communities from the Subarctic Pacific Ocean - 21_ETSP_OMZ_AT15319 metaG | ecosystem: Environmental > Aquatic > Marine > Oceanic | place: Pacific Ocean | collected 2015-01-19 | reverse complement strand
GTTGCACACAGGAATAAGCCTGACCACTTACTTGTACGGTCAAGGCATCCCGAAGCAATCAATAGGGCATTCCCTTATGCTAAACAGTATTACATCATAGATGCTGACTATCCATACAGGGCTGACATACGCAGAAGTGAAGTTGCAGAGTTTTTAATACAGAGAATGGATGTAATGACATATGACAACTTCAAGAATACAGTTGACGATGAGAGTTACGGTATGTTGCTGAAGAATACATGGGCGACATATTTTAATTGGGGAGAAAAGTACAGGAGTTGATTGCGATGAGTGCGCCAATAGATGAAGCGATAGAATACTTACGAAAGAGTATCGAGTTAGGTGGTAGTACAGGCGCAAGGCTGTACGATACACCGCAAGGTAAGTTTGTAGGTAAGCGTGGGGCGCACGATGCTCACATTCAAAATGAGTTTGACTTCAATAGATACATGAGTGCGTTAGGTGTTCCTGTACCGGATGCAAGGATGGAGGATGGTACTATGTTTACAGAGTACGAAGGCGACAAGAGATTGGGTTATGATGTATCAGAAAATGATTTGTCACAACTGGCTCGTGACTTCGTACCACATGTAGTAGCGGCTAACTGGGACATGATAGGTATGGATGCTGACAATGCTGTACGCAGACCTGACGGCACGCTATCCTATGTGGACTTAGGTGGGGCTGGCCCGTACCGGGCAATGGGCGCACCCAAAGGACAGGCATTCGGTAGTAAGGTAGGGGAGATAGATACGATGCGTGAAAAGAATCCGTACTTCCTCACCATGCCTGAATATGCAGTGGGTCAATCATACGACCACTACGGAGGTTCTGAAGCGATGACAGATGCGTTAGAACATATCCGCAATAAGCAGACAAGAGATACACTTCAGCAGAGAATAGAAGATGTTTCAAGACGAGTTGCTTGAAAATAATTGAAGAGTATTTAAACTAATAAAGAGATTAAGGTTAGTGAAAACAAGGAGAGGAATGACATGGACATAGGATATGATGCAGAGTTAGAGACAAGAATAATACTGAAGTTATTAGTGAAGGCAGGGTTTGAGATACGCAAGGTCATGGCATCCGGTAACTACAGTGAGGAAGATGCGTACGATAAACCCGAAGAATCTGAATGGTGGAACGAATGGGTAGTAGGTAAGTCTGAAGATGAGATTACAAAGATAGCGAATAACTTTGACGACTGTATGCTGATAGTGAAGAAGGATGGAAGAGATGGTTGGCTTCGCTTCGTGTATGGTAATAGTTGGGGCGAATTAATTTGCGACCATACAGGCGACTTGGCTCATCCACACCGTGATTTGTTTGCTTTAGGTTGGTATAGTAGGGATGAAAGAGATTCTTTGTTAGGGCCACACTATGACGAATGGGAAATCGGAGAGGTGTTTGAATTGTTTGGGTTGAGAAAACAAATGACAATAATGGAATTGATTGAAAATTATAAGGAGATGAGAGAATGAATGCAAGACAAAAGAGAAACAAGATGTGGAGATTGAGAAACAAATACAAGAAGGCTAAGTTGAAGGGCGCAAAACCTACAATCATGCAGAAGGTATGGGGTGAGGAAGAATGAACATAACTGTAACATGTACAAAGTGTAAATGTATGGCGGTAGATGGTAACGATACTTTAGTAGATTCTTTAGACATGGATGTAGAATGTGATGGAGAGTTACTATCCTTTGAGGGCACTATTGAATGTCAGTATTGTCAGCATGAAATGGAAGTTACGCTTCAGTACAATCCTGTGTACCTAAATGTGGAGTGATTAAGATGAGTAGTGAATGGACAAACTATGTAATTGAATTGCACAAGGATAAGAGTGGCAGTAGTTGGTGGTGTCAAGAGAAGATTCGTGTACCACTAACGGATGCTTCCCGACCTGAAGATAGATTTCATTGGGATGAATATGCTTTACAGCGTTTGCTGGAAGATGAATTACTACCACGAATGATTGCATTAGTGGATAAGTTTTTTGCAGATTGGGATGAGTGATTAAGATGGATAGAGATGGTAAATGGGGAAGCATGATGAGTTGCTTGGAGAGCGTCAAAGAGTACGCTGAAATGTTGCTTGGAGATGGTGACATAACCACAGATGAAATGGTTTATTATGAGCATGAAATAGGTTTGATTGAAGATACAACACGAGATATAATGAGAAGATGGGAAGCAGAAGAGGCTCGTGACAAAGACTTGCATACTTATGGTTTTGATATACGAACATGCAGTATGGATTTACTTAGGTTAATTTGTGACGAGTATCAAGTTAGTCACAATGATACGAGAGAAGTAATGATAATGGAATTGATTGAAAATTATAAGGGGTTGTTAGAATGATAGCATATGAAACAAAAGCATGGATAGACAAAATGCACCAAACAGTGCAAGGATTACAGCAAGAGGCTTTGGGTATGTTTGAGATACAAAGTATTAACGAGATAAAACAAATCGTAACCATCAATAGATTTTTACAAAACCTTGATGATACCTTTTGGGATTTGAAAGATGAGTTACCGGAGGTGGAAGAATGATACAGTGGATAATTAGAAAATTGATAAGCATGATGGGTAGGGTGTATGTATTCCTTGATAGGTTCTTGACACATGAGGATGGGCCTATCTTGGGTATAGAGATTGACGATGACTTTCAGGAGATGGACAGGCGACAACTATGCAGGTACATCGAGGCGAAGTTTGGATGGGAAGATGATGCGTTTTGGAAACTTGAATCTACACAGAAGATTAGAGTGTGCTGTCAGATAGCAAGGAAGAATAAGTTTAGAGGTGTAAAGAAATGAAAGACAAACAAATTGAGGATGAAATAAAACAGGAGATGCTTGCACTACAGCAGAGGATGGATAGGCTGGCGGCTTGGCGTGAAACTAATTACGCTGAACCATGTGTGGTACATCAATGGGTAGTGGAACTCATTATCCCAAGTGATGTATCAGATAGTTACACCCTCAAAGCCAAGTGTTACGCTTGCGGCATGGAGAAAGAGGAAGAGGTTGATGTAAAGGCTCAGACTTTGTATGACCCGTGGCTTGAGTTCAGGCCAAACGGCAACGACCAATTGGAGGATGAGGAACAATGAGTGAATACAAATGGTGTCTATACAGATATGATACTGATTACAACTTCAGATTACCTGAAAGGAACTTTGTTGATTGGCATGATGCAAACAAGTATTGGACTGAAAATGAATTAGATGATAATGAATACTATTTACAGGAAACACATATACAGGATTTGATACTATGAGAATGACAAAAAGATTGAAAGCGTTGGTAGGGTATGTTGTGTACGAAGGAATATGGAAGGTGTATGAAGGTGGTCATCATCGGTTGGATGGCTACGAGGCGTATAATTACAATGATTACACTGAAGATGAGTGGGACTTTGTAAGAGAGTGGATTGATAGGAGGTTGGGAATATGAACACACCGATTAAATTACCAAAGGGTTCTATCACTATGTGCGACATAAAGGACTTCCGTGATACACTAGAGCCTGAGCATGTAGTGGTTACACTGTGTAGGTGGGAACCTACATGGCATCATTCAGATAAGAATGAAAGGCATCACTATTACTTCAGAGCGCATAACAATGACCCTGCGATATGGGGTCATGCACTGAACTTAGTTAGCGACTTGTTAGAGGCTGACAAGGATGTGCTGATACACTGTGTGCATGGCCGTGACAGAACAGGTGGTGTGGTGTACATGCTACTGAAGATGCTCGGTATGTCACACGATGAAGTATTCAATACAATGTGTGAGGCTCGCCCATCTCAAGCAGATGAGTGGAGTGATAGACTGAACAGGCGGAAGATGAAATACGACAGAATAATTGAAGAGTATTTAAACCAAGAAAGAGAATGGAGATGAAGAAAGATGAAGAAAGAAATGAGAGAAATGTTACAACACATTTGGGAAGTGTTTGGCTACTTAGATACTGAAGTTGAGTATTATGCAGAAAGATATGAAATTACATTAGAAGAAGTTCATGAGTTGTATAACGACTTAGGTATATACATTGGTGAGAAATACAAATTGGAGGAATGAAGATGAACAACACTGAATTGAGACAGTTGCGAATAGCAAGAAAGCAATGTGAAGACTTTAGGCAACAACTTGAAGTGGCTGACTTAGAGAATGCGTACTTGAAAAAGAAGATTGGACAATTAGAGAAACGCTTAGAAGATATGGAGGAATGAAAATGAAAGTAGTAATAAAAATAGAAACGACGCATGACTTAAACATAGATGATTTGAAAGAACATAACTTGATGGAATACATCAAGGAATATGTAATAGATGACATATGTGAATACGAAGTAACAGTTGAGGAATACGAACCAAAGGAGGAATGAAAATGAGTTACAAAAATATGACAAAACTTGCTTGCTTTATAGCACCGGCAGGTATGGATGGATGGGACAGAACAGATATAGAGATGATGGTTGATGCCTGTGGTTGGGAAGCGGCTGAAGACTTCTTTGTAAGATATGAGAATACTTTCGGTGTCGGTTGCGCTCAACAGCGAGCATGGATTGCCGAGTTAGAGGAATTGGAGGAATAAATATGGGACACAATATAGCACAAACAAAGAATGGAAAATGGATGACAGCGTGGGCTGGTGACACACCTTGGCATGGGTTGGGTCAACAGGCTGAAGGTCTGATGACTTCGTATGAAGCATTAGAGGCCGCACACCTTAATTGGGAAGTGGTGAAGTTACCACTTGAATACAAACAACCTGATGAGTTGTATGATGTAGTACCCGATACATACGGTGTGTTTAGAGTGGAAGAAGGTGAGTACATACCACTAACAAGAAGTACAGCAGTAGGTAGAGTATGGAAACCGTTTCAGAATGTTGATGCGTTTTCTTTCCTTGATGAGTTGACTCAAACACTTGAGGCGAAGATAGAGGTATGCGGTGCGTTAGGTAATGGACACAAGGTATGGTGTCTCGCTAAGTTACCTGAAAGCATTATCATAGACAATGTAGATGTTGTAGACCAGTATATACTAATTGTTAATTCACATGATGGTTCAGGGTCAGTAAAGATATTCCTTACACCTATCCGTGTAGTATGCAACAACACTCTAACCCTTGCATTGCGAGGTCGCAGTGGTGGCTACAACATTAGACACACAGGTAAACTCAACAACAGAGTCGAAGAGGCAAGAGAAGCACTTGGTCTAATTAACACAGACTTCTATGAGTGGGGTGAGCAAGCAGCATCGCTACTTGACATAAGCCTTACAGAACATCAGATGGACATGTACTTCATTGATGCACTTGACCTTACTTACAACAAGGAAGGAGACTTGACAACTCGCTCGCAGAATCTTTTAAACACTGTTAAAAGTAATTTGGATAACACTACCAACAGCATTGGTAAGATGAAGGGTACAGCGTGGGCCGCATACAATGCACTCACTGAAGCGGTTGACCATCAGTTTACCAAGTTGGCTAATGGTGAGAAGAGCATGAAGCGTATGGAGTCAGCATTGTTTGGAACCTTTGCTCGTAAGAAAGGCAAGGCATTTGAAATGGCGTTAGAGAGTTACAACTACCCGATGAAGTTAGAAGAGGTATTAGAATGAAATGTAAGTTTTGTAAAGCAAAACTAACTGCGCCCCTTAGTGTAAAAAGAGGCGTTGGGCCGGAGTGCTTGAACAAGTACGGCCCATGTATTGCCTGTCAGCACTGCGTAGGTGAAGAGTTAGACTTGTGTAAAAAAGAAGAAGGTCGTAAGATTAACTGGGATAATGTAACCAAGAGAACTATCTTTGAAAACATTAAGAATTACAGAAATACGGGTAGCCCAAGTTGCACAAAGAAGTTCGCAGATACCGAGTACAATCGTGAGTATGATTTAGTCGGTAAGACTCATCAAACTATCAATGATTGGGGCAGTTACGAGGACTACTCTCTTTGTGTTGGATGTGGCGACCATTCGGATTATGTCACTTGGGATGACCTATGGACTGACGGAGAGGATTGCGCTTCCTGTGCCAAGTGTAGAGGTGAGATACCATGAAATGTTTGGCATGTAAGGAAGGCACACTCAAGTTAGCCAAGTATGAAGTAAAGAAGAAAGGGGCTTACTATGCGCCAACTAAGAAGGGCATATTGCAGTGTGACAAGTGTGGATATAGGGAGGTATTTTGATGAGTAAATACAAATGGAAAAAAATGAAGCGGGGATATTTAGGAGAGCCATGCAATGATTGTGATGTAAAACTAAGCAGGGAAAACTTTTCTAATCGTAATTGCCGTTGGCATTGGGCGAGAATAGCAGGTGGTAAGACTATCAAAATATGCACTTCCTGTTCAGGTAAAAGAGGCTTGCCTGTTCCGTTCATGGCTGATATATTTTATACTGAGGTGACGGCATGAATATATTTATACTAGACGAGAATCCAACAACAGCAGCAAGAATGCACTGCGACAAGCACATCCCCAAGATGTGTGTCGAAGCAGCACAGATGTTAGCATCAGCCCTGCGCCAACATGGTGCTACTGATGAACAGATGCCACTGACCAAGAGTGGCACACCCTACAAGGGTGGCTACGCTCATCATCCATGCACAGTATGGGCATCTACTAACTTCGCTAACTTCTACTGGTTGTTAGTACATGGTACTGCTTTATGTTATGAATATCAGAAGAGGTTCAATAAAGTACACGCTTGCCAACAACCAATCCTAGACATGTTTCAGGTATCAGGACTGATACCTTTCGGACATCTCACACCATTCGCACAGGCTATGCCTGATGAATACCGTGATGATGATGCGGTCAAGGCATACCAAGCCTACTACCATTCCAAGCAGTTCGCCAAGTGGGAGAAGGGAACACCTGCTCCTGACTGGTGGCAAGGCGTGGAGGTGACAGCATGACTTATATTCCCACTAGTAAAAGAGATTGGGGCGAAGGTATAATGATTGTATGTACTAATTGTCATGCACCTATCTGTAAAGCATTTCCTCCGATAGCGTGGCAAACGGCACAGTATTATCATTATTTCTGTGATGATTGCGAATTGCCCGAAGGCGTGGAGGTGACGGCATGAAGTGTTGTGACAAAATAGATGATGATTGGATAGACGGTGATATGTGGCATGATAATCACACTACCTTTGGGTTTGGTGGTAGGATGCTCATAGTGACTTACCAATGCCCTCACTGTGGTAAAAGAAGTGAGAGAGATTTCTTAGAGGTGAAAGAATGAGCAGATTGAGAGCATTAAAGGGAATGAAAAGTGGCTATGAACAATCATTGAAGGAAATGAAGAAAGCACTTGACGAATTACAATTTAGATACGATATAATTCAAGAGCATTTAGAAAATGTTGAAGAAGAGATAGAATATGAAGAGGTGACGGCGTGAGTGAGTTTATCGTAAAAGGATTCTTCCCTGTGACTTGCGACCACGAATGGGATAACGGTAGTTATCATGGTAAATGGGAAAGGGTTGTTACCTTTAATTGTTTAAAGTGTGGTACTCATGTTGCTTGTAGTGTAAGTGACCCCGACGATGGTGTAGTATGTGATGATAAAAGTAAGGTTTGTTATCATTGTAATGAACCGGAAGATGAATGCTACTGTGAAATTTGCACTCGGTGTGATGAGTTGGTTGAAGATAGCGACTACTGTGAGCGTTGTGATAGCGTGGAGGTGACGGCGTGAGTGAACATGAAACTATAACGATGAAAGATTTTGATGATGACTTCATCAATGATGTAATTGTATTGGAAGGAAAGGAAGTAAGATTTGTAAGTCAACACGATGCAACCGAGTTAGGATTCGATTGTCCTGTGTGTGGTAGTGACCCTGTAGTTGGGAATAAAATGATGCACATGGATGATGGTCGTTATCTTTACATAGGAATGTGTTGTGGTGAGTTTGCGATATGCGAGGTAACAGGTGAGGACAATGGATTGGCAACCGAGTGAAGATTTGATAAAATGGGGCGAAGAACATTTCGCCAATATGACAGTGAACAGTATATGGTCGCCGGATGATAGCGGTGTTACATTTAAAAAGACTGATGAGAAAACATTCGCACTAATCTATAGAATGAATCACCCAGTGTCCGAGCAACATTATGATAGGCTCAAGATACTACTTGGAGAGTGTGGATATAGTGTGGAGGAACCTGATGATGTACAGGTAGTTACTCCACCACTCAACCCTCAAGCACAGGCTCACATGGAGTTTGAAAGGCGGCAAGATATAGCGAGAGCATGGGTATGCGAATGTGGTTTCCCACTGGCTAACTGTGACTTAGAGAATCATACTGCTGAATATGTTGAAACTGTTGAAGCGTCTACAGATACTAATGAAACAGTACCTATTGATTTGTGGAGATATAAAGTAAATTGTGGTCAATGTGATACAGAGATTTCAATAGACCCTGATGACTTCCACCTACTAGCAGGTGATGACTTATTTATGCAATGGACATCAAGTACACATAACTATGTCGCACTTACTAGGGCGCAACTGAAAGACTTTGCAGACAATGGTATGTTTGACTTAACAGATAGCGGTGGCTATCCTGACTTCATTACAGTCTTAGGACAGAAGTGTAATGGCGAGCCAGTGCCACCTTGGTTGTGGGGTCTAAGCGTACTCAAGAATAAGAAAGACATCACTGAAGAAGAGTGATACTATGGTCACGCTCGCAAGAGTGACGGAGATTATTTCGCTAATGCCAAATAAAATACTCCTGAAAGAAATTACAAAAAAAGAATGTTTTGTGATTTGGGACTTTCTGAATACAGATGACAGGCTCTCAATATCACAGACCATGTTAAAGATAGGATTTGCTAAGGAGTTAGGGGTATTCGTAGACCAACTGGATGCTGTATCTGAAGGGCGACCATTATGTGAGGTACTTACATGGGAGTCGCCTGATGAGCATGAGACTATCATCACGCTGAAAGAGGCAACTGAAGTAATGCGTAACGCTCATCTGAATAAGGATTGGATAATACCATTCTGTAATATGATTAACACTGAACAGGCTGAATTGATTTGGAGGTGGGCAGTGGATTACAGATGGGGTTCGATAAGGAATAGGATGGTGAAGTGGCTACAGAAACATAGTGGTTTAAATCACGAGTATTCTTTTGAAGAACATATCAATGTAATCTATTACAACATATCACCCTCTCAAATAGTTACATCAACTAACACTAAGTTAGAGTCGTGGGATAATACCATCACTCCTTCTAAGTGGTGGTTCATTACAGACTGTTCAAAGATGATGTGGCTAAGTAATGGGGTGGCAAGAAATAGAAACGGTACACTGAATGCTAAGTACATGCCTTTACTAAATGGTAAGGAAGAGTGTTGGGTATGGGACAATCCTACTGGCACTGGTATGTGGCACAGCAAAGATGAGGATGTATCGTTTTCAAAATACAAAGAAGCAATGACACATGAATGGCATGAATCGCAGGTATTACTACAGTCATATGCGAAGGGTGGTTTTTTAATTACTGATGAAACTAATTATTATTTATTGACTAATGGTACTAATACACTGTACGGACAAATGCTTAGTGTGAGGAATACAAACAAAGGAGGATATGAATATGTTATCGGCTTTAGTGATGGCGGTGAGATTGTGGATGCGACGACGATTGTAATGGAGAAAGTACCCTACAATTTAGATGGAGCGTTGAAAAGGAGAGGGGTACATGCCAACATAAGGCACGCCTTTCACAACATTGAGGATTGTTTAGTGGTGAAACTAAATCACACATGGTCACCTACTGATGGCTGGCATTTGTGTTTTGTAGATACTGAAAGTGAAATGGGTATAGACGACATAGATGACATAACAGATTACTATGCAATAGTAGGTGAAGAGGATGAACACGACTGAATACATAGGACTGGGGCTGGCGATGGCTCGGCTATCATTCAAGGTGGACATAGAGAAGACTCCATTCGCTTACGGGCTGAAGGTAAGGAAGTACATTACACTCAAGCCTAACACTACTGAAGAGCAGACAAAGTGCATAGAAGTGTGGGCTAATTCCCACGGTTTAAGTGTCATGGACACACGGAGAATACAGTGCGTGGAGAGACTAGGTAAATGGGTAGATGTATTAGATGGCTTTCAGTTTCTAATGTTAGATACTGACAAGGTGAAGTACAATATGTTGAAGTGGGTAATTGAAAATCCCATACCTAAGATACCAAGAAACAAGCATCGCAATTGGAAGAAGTTTTTGTCATGGGTAGCGCAGTATGATGAATACTATGAGAAAATTGTTGTAGAGTATTTAAACTAATAAAGAGAATAGGATTGAGGAAGATGGCAACTAATTGGAAT
>Ga0098060_1001244_pt1 | contig 10391 bp, 11 predicted proteins | sample 21_taG_FD_77063 | JGI IMG/M metagenome (GOLD analysis project Ga0098060, IMG submission 77063) | Marine viral communities from the Subarctic Pacific Ocean - 21_ETSP_OMZ_AT15319 metaG | ecosystem: Environmental > Aquatic > Marine > Oceanic | place: Pacific Ocean | collected 2015-01-19 | reverse complement strand
TGCCGCTATCAGATATAACATCCAAATCTTGTGCTGTAACTTGTGAATCAACATACGCCTTGATTGACTGCTGTGTAGCAAGTTTGACAGCCGAATCGGAGGCCATGTCATCTTCATCTTTAATTCCTGTAACTGTTGCTCCATCACCTGCTACGTTAACACTGCTAAACTTACCAGTAGATGCAGTAGTAGCGCCAATAGGAGTTCCATCAATAGAACCTGCATCAATGTCTACACTATTGCTTACTTCAGGATCAACAGCCAATGTAATCCAAGCGTCATTAGCCTGATTTCTAATCTTAAGTAAATTGTTTGACGTATCTAGCCAAACTAATCCTGCTGATTGAGCGGCGTTACCAGTAATGCTTGGGGCTGTAGCCTTTGCAACAATAACCTGAACAGCCTGATCTGGCCCTGTGTCATTAGAACCCGCAGGAAATGTTTTCTTTAGTACGTTTTTAATTAAACGTAGATGATCATCACCTTCACTTACGTTATCACTCGATAGCGGGTAAGAACTATTGAGGTTTGTTATAAAATTTCCAGATTCTATGCCCATAATTTATATCCTAATAATATCCAGATGTGTTCATAACTCTTAGTTCAGAGCCAGAATGTCTATCTTTGTCATCTTGACTTTGTAAGTCAGAAAGAGCCTGTCGAAGTCCTCGTTCCCATACTGGAATACGTTGATCGTTTTGAAGAAAAGGCTCTGCTTGCAATAAGGCTCCGTATAAATAAACATCTGGAGCATTTAAGATAACCCAGTTAGTCGTATTAGAGTCACTGAGTCCATCAAATGTTTTGTAGTAGGTCATAGTGTAGTTATAAGCACTATCTGGCGTAGGGCCAAAAAAGATTTTATCACCTATAATACTATAACTATCAGGCTTACCTGAAGAACTACCTGCCCATACTCTGTAAAGCATCTCTGGAGTTATATACTGTAAAGAAGTTACAGGAGTTGTATCTAAATGTATTTCTCTCATCTGAACGTATCCAGTAGGCAAGTCATAAGACTTTGTTCCTGATACGGTTGCGTTTGTTACTATAGTTTCCATAGGTCTAATCCTAAGAACCCTATTAAACAACGCTTCATTAAGAGAAATAAAATCAGGCAACTGGTCAGACAGATCATCTCTATCTAACCAATTTGCAATAGCCGATTTTAATGTAGTAAATGAATTAATAGCCATTAACTGTTTTTACTTTTAAACCAGACTGCGTTATTAACCACAGGCTTTTGATTGTTACCAGAGAATGTAGGTTGATATAGCCACATAATTAAATCCTCGTAGGTGTAGTCCTGAAGTATTTGTTATCAGGATCATTTAAATATTTTTTAAGTAACTTTTCGTCTTTCTTTATAGCGCCATTTGTTTCTTCGCACCAGATTTCCCAGACATTTGTAGGTATAGATGCAACGGTTACTCCGCTATCGCTACCCATTCCAGACGCTTTACCAAAGGTAAGTTTGTCACCGTAGTTATTAAAATCTTTTTTGTTCTTTTCTATAATAGGTTGAACATCTTGGTAAGTATTAATAGTTGCTGTTCCGTCGTTATTAATATCTAACTTCCAAGGTCTTGAAGTGGTGCTGTCTTTAGTCCATCCTGAACTATTCATAATGGCATTTCACTCCTATCTGACGCAATCTTTTTAAATTTTGCATGAACATTTTTAGCGTGAAGTTTTGCGTCTATAGGTTTTTTATCAACACTAACAGACTTCTTAGCCTTTAACGCTTTATTAAGTTCTTTCTTTGTTACCATTACATCATTCTCCCGAAACCAAAAAGTTATAATCCATTTATCTCCGTTCTCTGGAGGTAGCCCCATATGCAATGAGTTAGGATGAGGAAGTTTGTTTTCATCAAGGTTGCCAAACATAAGGACTCGACCTTGCTTGGCTTGTATTGCTAAACCTAAAACAGGAAAAACTGTGCCACCACCATCTTGTACTTCATTTAAGTACGCGACAATAGTGACACAGCGATTCCCACCTTCTTTTACTTTTGAAGACTTAGGCATTTCTCCCATTTCATCAGGAAGAAAAGCGTCATAGTGAGGTTTATACTCCTGACCCGGCTGATACCTTTGAATACTTACAGGTTCCAACCGAGTCGGAGGTAGACCACACATATTGGATAACGCTTCAATAACACCGTCTAACACATTATTGTCACCGTAATCAAAGAAAGTACCTTTACTGGTTCTTGCTTTATCTTGGATATAACTACCATCACGGTTTATCAGATTGTCACCAAGCCCTTTATTTGCGGCAAGGTTAATTAAGTGTTCACATAAGTCTGGTGAAATCACATCATCTTCAACAACAATTGTAGGAGTGTTATTGTATTTTATCATTAAGCGTCTTTGATTCCAATTACTGCCGCGTTTGCCAGACCGTTCTTAGCACGAAGACCATACTCAGCGATCATTAACTGCTTCACGCTGTCGCCAGTTTTGGCAAGGACTTCCGTCTGGAAAGGTCGTAAGTAATCAATTGACCAAAACTCATAGTCAAAGAAATACAACTGGTTAGGCAGACATAGACGGCTAGGTACAATCTTTAGCGTACCAAAATCAGTCACCAGAACATCAATGGCGTTGATAGCGGTAGCAGGAGCCGCACCCGGCGCTTCTTTCTGAAGGTCAGCAATAACCGAACCACCAAGCGAACTAATTTTCTGCTTGAGGGAAGCATCACACATGATCTCGGTAGGTTCACCACCGTTCTCAAAGCAACGCTCCATAGCAAGGTTAATCATTGCCATTGTCAGAACTGCATCAGAACCTGAAGGCGACGCTACAGATGATCCGTTAGGATAACCTGCCGCAGGAGCGCCTTGGTTTACGATACCAACAACAGGTGACGCCGAACCATCAATGATGTTAGACGTTCCTGCCGAGGCCGTACCTAGCCAAGACATTACTGCCGCGCTCTTACGAGCCGTACCAGTACCACCTGCTACTGCAACATCTTCAGACAGAAGCATCTTCTCCATGTCACGCTTAATTTCTTTAGCGCGTTTAGCAAGTTGATATGCTTGTGACGATTTACGTCCCGCAAAGTCAACAGACTCAGCAGTACCACTCGTCTGAACCGCTTTGTACGAAATCTGAGCATAGTTGCCCAAACGACGAGGCTCTGCAACAGCCAAAGCGTTCATGCTATCATCGCCTTCAATCTGTTGGTTAGCGGCGGCGGCAGTTAGTTCATCCGTCTGCCATTCAAAGTAAGTGTTGTCACAAGAGCCTTTGCCCACGCTTGACATAAACGGCGTGTCCATAGGACTGATATTGTAAATAATGTTACTTAGGTCTTCCCGAATGCCTACGGCACTATAGGTCGTCCTAGTGTTAGTTGCGATTGCCATAAAATGACTCCTTTATTATTATAGTTCTACGAAATCTTCAAACAGACTCGCGGCATCTTCTGCCTTCCCTGTCTGCTGTAGACGTTTCATTTGTTTGGCACGTTGAGTTTTGTCATTATCTGCTTTGTTCGCTTTTGCTTTGCTACGAACTACTTTAGGTTTATTCTTTACTTTCTTTTTCCTTGCAGTAGTTTGTTTGCTTTGCATATCTTCATATGCTTTTGCTTGCATTAAAACAATAATTGATCTATGATCCACAAGTTGATTTAACTCATCTTGACTATATCCTTTACTTATTGCAAATTCAGCAACGGCTTTCTGTATCGCTTGCCGTTTACCATCATCTGCCCAGTCAGGGATAATACTAGCCATTTTCTGATGTTCCTGCATAGCAACCCTTTGCATTTCTTGTTGTGATGCGGCTTGCTGTTCTTGTTGGGCTTTTGACTGAGCCTCTTGTAGAGATCGAATTTGCTCTTGAGCCTGAGTGTACTCATGGCTTTTGATTAAATATTCTTCTCTGTCCTCAGTCTTAAGTCTGTTCCAATCAATGTTACGGAACTCATTTAAATGTGAGTAGTTTGTTTCGATTGCTTGTGCGACAGCACTAACGTACTGTTCTCTGGCTTGCTGAGTCTTGGCAATTTCAGTCTGATACTGCTCGACTGCACTGTCTATCTGCTTTCGATATTCTGCAAGTTGTTGAGTTTTCCTTGTATAATCCGCTTGTCGGGAGTAGCCGTTAACGAGTTCTTCTTCCGTGACTTCATGTTCCTCTCCGTCTACTGTTACAGTATAGAGAGTTGTCTCTTCCGAGTCGTCTTCAACTTCTTCTTCATCGGATTCTTCAGATTCATCATCCTCAGTATCTTCATCGGTTTCTTCAACCTCTTCTTCAACTTCATCAGATTCTTCCTCTAAAGCGTCTTCAGTTACTTCTTCAGACGGCGGTGCTTGCTCTTCCTCTTCCGGTTTCTCTATTGAGTCCATGAGGCCAAGTATTGCACCTTGGGCTTCGGATATACTACCGGGTGCTTCAGGTATTTCTCCGACAAGTTGTGGGCCTGATTGGTTATCCACCATAATAATCTCCTACAGTTGGTATTCCTTTAGTTTCTTCGCCATATCTCCAGTCTCTACAATACTGGTTAGATGAGTGCGTATCCTCTCAAGGAGTCTTAATGACAACCAGATTTGTTCTCTGGTTTCGTGTTCACTAACTCCCGAAGAGTTCCAAGAGTTTAGTAAATTTTTTTCTAGCGTTTCAAACGCTTCGTTAAACAACGGATCAGTGAGGAGGCGTTTAGCGTGTTCCTCTCTTAGTTCGTTCATATTTATCCTATAGCAATGGGTCTATTTTGTTGTGCTTCTAGTTGTAGTTCTGCCGCTTTAAGTTGAGCATCAACGGCAGAGTCAGCGGCTTCTTGCTGAAGTTTCTGCTGTTTCAACTGAAGGTCTGCGGCTTTGATCTGGAGTTCTTGCTGTTTAATCTGCATCTCCATTTGTTTTTCTTGTTGAGCCATGTCAGGCTTTTGTGGAGCCATTTCAGGGTCAGTTAAGAAATCGCCTACATTTTGGAAGCCCATGTTTTTGACAAGAGCCGCTCCCATGTTATACATATTTTTTTCTGTTACAATGTTTAAACCACCACGCATTGCATCTCCTGCAAACTGTAGCATGGTAGTCAAGTGCATTAACTGTTGATCACGGTTGCCATTACCAATTCCTACAGCAACTGTGCAATCCATTTTGTCTCGCCACATATCAGGGCGAACAGGAATCCATTTGTTTCTAAGTTTAACAACACGTTCACGATCCTGATTCTTAAGTACAAGTTCGTAAATGTTACGCATTAAATCTCTTACACCAGTCTCAGCAAAGCATCGGGCTATTAACTCTACTCTGGACTGAGCGGCTGTCATGGTAGCGTTTACTGCTGTAGCCGTTGTATGACTTGTTAAAGCGTTGTCGTTAAGACCTTGACTGTATTTGTTTACACCACTTCGTGATTCTCTTTGGTCATCAAGATAACTAAGCATCTGGAATGAGGACGCTTCAAGTTGTGGTGTTGCTAACGGCATAATAGCGTTAGGTGATTTAACTCTTACTACACCGCCCGGACGTTGAGATAAAAGGTCATCAAGATTAGCCTGACCTTCTAGAACTGCATACCTGCCAAAGTTCTGATTGTACATATTGTCCATTAGGTTACGCATAAGTGTAGATTTAATTAATTGCAAATCCATAATAAGGTCTGCAATTGATAGCCCAAAAAACTTATGAGGAATTTTTACTGGCGTAATACTTACAAATGGAATCTTATCAATAGCGTCATTGGCTAATACTTTACTACCCACACTGCAAATCTTTCTTAACTCTGCAATGCCATCACCGTCATAGTCCGTTTTAATAAATGATTCATGCAACCAATAAGTTTGCAAAGCCTCTTCATCGGCAGGTGCGCCCCAACCTCCAAAGTATTTAGCACTGTCATCAAACTGGTAACGGCTTAATCTTTCAGCAGAGAAAGAGTCTATATCGTCATCTCCTCCACCCAGTTCTTCAGGATTTAAATCTTCATCAGGATACATTAATCGTAACTCTGATAAAGTTTTTTGTACTCGATGACAAACAAACCTAGCGTCTTCTATAGACTTTGACTCTCTACTAATAAGAAACTCATCGGGTGGTACATTCTCAATCTTTACTCTTCCTGAGTATTCTGTACGTTTAATAACAACGTCATGCTTTGCGCCGTAATCATCAACATACGGTGTATGCTCCATAACTTCTACTTCAGGAGACATCACCAATAAATTAAATTCTTGCTCGTCAAGACCGTTATACTCTTCTCTATTCCAGTCTTCGTAATCATCCCACCATACTTTTACAATACCATTCTTTTGCAGTAAAGCATCGGTAAACCAAGTATATAAGATTTCCCAACCATTGTTATCTTTAGTAAATATGTGGTTAACATAGTCTGTTGCTTGAGAAGCGGCTTCTACATCTTCTGGGCCATGCGGCTCAAACGTAACCATTTCCTCGCCAGATGCAAACACACGCATAAGAGATGGTTTAATCCACTCAATAGTATCCATTACAGAAGAGTCAACGTACTGGCTTCTGCCTTCTACTTCGTTACCAAATGGAAGAGCATAGTAGTAATCCATAGCAGTCTCTCTCTGCTTGGATATAGTATCACTGTATCCTAAAGCGTCAGAGATTTCTCCCTGCACTCTGCTTAATAGTTCTTCGTCTGTTATCTTAGATGATGCCATAGTGTTTATATTCTATCTCGTTTGTCCATTTTGGATCACTGCCTGAAACAGCAAACCTTCGTGATAAGACAGCGTACCTTGTGGCACTCATTAGATCGTCTTTAAATGCTACGACCTTCCCGCCTTTTCTGTGATACATCCTAAACTCTTCAAACCAATCGGTAAGTGTATTAAATACATGGAACCTTCCTTGCTCCATATACTGCAACATATCCATTAGTCCTTCCTCTACAGAGTTACCGCCTTTGTTTTGCCCTAATGCAGGAGGATTTGTAAAATGTTCTAATAGCATATTACATCCGTGGCTTCTGTATTGGTCAGCAAGACCCGGATTACCCATGCTATCACGCCTATTTCCGTCATGTGGATAGGCTATAGGTACACTATTGTCACGCGTATTAATGTGACTAGCGTGTACTGAAGGACTGGCTTTAGACTGCCTATAACAGTCATATATGTACAATTCGTCCTCATCCTTGTCCCATGCTACCCATACTACAGCCGTTGGGTGATCCCAACCAAAGTCAATACCTGCTATTCTGGGCCAATGATCCTCTAAATGTACAGGATCAATCATTAATTTATCTTCTTGAACAGGGAAAACAAGGCCAGAACCAATGCTAGGTCTGCCAAATCTCCTCATTTCTCTCTCATGTGGTGAGTAACTGGAGAGAATCTGGGTCATAACGTCTTCATTTAGGTGTCCTTTACCTCCTTTCATAGAGGTAACAGACTCACTAGCGTCATCCCATGTAGCGTTTGTAAGGCTTTGACCCGGCTGTAGGTTGTTCATAAACGTGGCTACAGTCTCTGTCATGCCTGATTCTGGAGTAAATGTCATGTATACCATGCCTTTTCTATCCAGAGTACGAGTAACTGCCTGAGAATACAACTCCCTGCTTGGCTCCTCGTCTAGCCATATGCAGTCTACACTACGTCCCTGCCACTTGTCAACACCCATTTCATAGGCTTTGAAGTGTAAAGAAGAGTTCCCACCCGAAACGTGTTGTATAAGAGCAACACTTTTTGCGTTAGGTACACCCGGTTTACGTTCCGTTTTTATTATTTTATTTTTAGGTATCGCACCAGACCCAAACGCATCAGGATCATCTGGGGAACCCAATAGTTCATACTGTACAATGTCTCTTGTTGTCTCGTTAGATACACCACCTGCCCACGCTGTAATAGGTTGATCGTATCGTCTACCTTTCCACCAGTCAGGATATATGCCTGTTAGGTGGTAACTCATCTCTGCCGCACCAGAGAATGACTTGCCTATGCGGTTAGCCGCCATGAGAAGCCTCTGGTTGGCCTCTGAGCCTGTTTCGTGGAACTTCTGCTGATAAGGGTAGGGATCGTACTGATCTATCCTGTTGAACCTCTCAATGCGTTTGAGAGCCTTTGCTAGTTCTAATGCCCTAGTGCTTGTATCCAAGCGATTCTAACTCCTTTTTAATTTCATCTGCGCTCATCTGGTCAATAGTGGTAGTTTCTACCTTGTCTACTGGTTTAAGACCTGCTCTGTCAAGGATGTCCTTGATAGCACCTAGTCTAACAGATTCGCTCTCAGCACCTTCAGCCAGATCAGAAAGCCACTTAAGGCTTGCAGGAATCTTATCCAGTATAGCCTTTTGGACTTCTTTCTGTATTTCATTGTGCAATTGATTCTTTAATTGATAGCCTTTGACTTTGGCAGTCTTTTCTGAATAACCTGCGGCTATCGCTGATCGAGTTGCATTCCCTGTTAATACATAGGACTCAATGAATTTGTCTTGTTTCTCTGTCATTTCCCACCACCACCTCTACCGCTTTGATTAATTTGTTGCGCTCTTGTTAAAGTTTTAGGAGGATTAAGTATTGCCCTTATTAAGTCTACTTGGTTATCAGAGCCTATGATATTACCTGTTTTTATTGCTTCTCTTAAGATAGGTCTAGATATGCTTCTAGAAATTTTAGGTGCAGTAATTACTTTAACTAATCTTTCTGCGGCTGTTTCTACGCGTTTTGGAGGGTTGTTAGCAGAGCCATCTCTACCACCTCTATTAGGACGCTTTGGAGGAGGATTAGTACCACCGCTAGGTGGTGTTCCACCGCCTGACGGAGGAGTGCTAGGTAAGATATCTTGAACATCTTCTGGAGTTAAACCAACATCATTAGATACGTTAATAATCTTTTTAGCCGCTTCTTGAGCCATTGCTTTTCTTAAGGTTATTAATCGTTGTAGGTCTGCACCACCACCTGCCTGTGATACAGAACCCATATCAAAAGATGGGCCTAAACTTGCAACTACAGATCGGTTATATCCCCAAGGATTATTTTCAGTGCTTACCATAGCGTTATCAAGACCCATGACATCATTATCCATAGATTGTTGACCAAGTATAGCATCCATTAAAGCATCTGTTTCTTGTTGATTTGTTGGTTGCCCATTTTCAATACCGAAAGCATCTAAGATAGCGTTTGTTGCTCCACTATTGACTGGAGTTGTATTTACAGGATCAATCATATCTACAGCATTAGGCGCTGTAGAAGGATTAAAATTAGGGTTTGGATTATAGCCAAAAGGGTTATAATTAACATTAGTTGTGTCTATACCAAACGGAGCAATAGGAGAATCTTGCTCATGAAGCGAGTTTACTGGGCCATCGTAATGCGGGCCAAGTCCCGGATCATATCCCGGTACAGCAACTGGAGTGGCGTTTGGGCCGTAGGTTGGGCCTCTAAAATCCCTTATAGCATTGAATCCTTTTTTTCCAATTCCTAAAACAGAGTTTTTATTTACATACCCGAATTTTGTAGCCATATGGTCAAGAGGTGCTTCAAGTGCTGTGTCTAAGTCAACAATGCCAAGAGCCGCTTCTAAACCGCTAATATTGTTGTCTCCTCCAAAAGCATCAACACCTAATCCATCAACACCTGATGAGTCCATTCCTCCACCCATGCCCATGCCGCCATTGCTGTCTGATCCTCCACTCATATTCTACTCCTTAAGGGTTCTGTACTGGAAAATATTTCATTAACTCTGAAATAAATCCGCTTGATAAAAGGTGATCAAATATGGCTTGTTTAGGCTTGCTAACACCTTCCATTAAAACCTGCTCTAATAGTTCATCATCTATATATTGTTTATTTAGATGTGGGTTGTGAAATAACATACTGTTCATAATATTAGCAAATCCTTATAAATGGTTATAACTCCCTCCGCTGTATGGGGAGAACATATATATATATATTTTTACGCTGTGGGGTGGGGTAGGGTCAGGGTGTAGCCGTTGCTGTGGCAGTTAAGAGGAGAGTCGAGGGCTTGCCGAGACTCCACAATGCCGTGTGTGTGTGGGCATAGGACATCATTCTCGCACGGTTTATATTATTCTCGCACTGAGAACTACAACAACAACAGTGTCTATACTCTCTATGGTAATCAAGAGACTATGAAGGTTTAAGTTTCTATTGGGCGATCCCGCGATACAACAGCGGGCGGGCTAAAGCCCTATCGCTTGCGACATCCTGTCGCTTAATGCCCGGGCAAGCCCGGAACAGCGCTTTCTTTAACGGCATAGATATTCGTATGAATATATATGTTGGTTGTGGTTTATCTGTATAACCACTATCAACAGTATAGAACTGTCACGAACAGCCATGTCGCTCATTAACTGGTGGATGGCTGAAGAAACAGCGGGCTACCAAGGAAGTGTAGTCGCTGTGACATAATTATATGTCGCATATGGGAC